>Ga0181516_10001560_pt1 | contig 17420 bp, 17 predicted proteins | sample PEATcosm2014_Bin_25_FD_121104 | JGI IMG/M metagenome (GOLD analysis project Ga0181516, IMG submission 121104) | Peatland microbial communities from MTU Mesocosm Facility, Houghton, MI, USA - PEATcosm2014_Bin01_10_metaG | ecosystem: Environmental > Terrestrial > Soil > Wetlands > Peat | place... | reverse complement strand
TGTGCGGCCAGCGCCGCTCTACCGCGGAGACGAAGGCTTCCACAAACGCGTCGTACTCCGCGCCGCGAACCCGCTTGTGCTGCCAGCCAATGTAGATCGGATCGTTGAGCAGCGTCTCGTTGTCGGTGCCCACATCGAGCAATACCGGCAAACAATGCTCCGGCGGAATACCGGCCAGCGCCGTGTACAGCGCCATCTTGCCAATCGGAATCCCCATGCCGCCCGCGCCCTGGTCGCCGAGTCCCAAAATGCGCTCGCCGTCTGAGACCACGATGCAGCGCACATTGTCGTAGCGCGGGTTGGCGAGAATTCGATCCATGCGGTCGCGATTTGGGTAGCTCAGGAACAAGCCGCGCGGCTTGCGCCAGATCTCCGAGAAGCGCTGACATCCCTCGCCCACGGTCGGCGTGTAAACAATGGGCAGCAACTCTTCAATGTTGTGCTCGATGAAGGAGTAGAAAAGCACCTCGCAGTTGTCCTGAAGCTCGCGCATCAGGTTGTATTTGCCGAACATGGTGTCGCGATGGTCGAGCGCCATCTTGCGCCGTTCCCGCTGATCTTCGAGCGTCCCGATATGCGGCGGCAGCAAACCGTGCAGATGAAATGCGTCGCGCTCTTCCTCGGTGAAAGCGGTGCCCTTATTGAGACGCGGGTTTAACAACAGATCGAACCCGGTGAGGCTGGTTTGAATTACCGCATCCTCATGCGGTGGTGATTCGGCGCTCAAAGCAAATGTCTCCTCTATGCGGGTGTGCGTGCTCTGCGGCCCCAAGGACTAAGCAGTGCGACGTCAGTGTATTTGAATTCGGGGGGGATTGCGCGTGACAACCGTCATGGCATAATCATGGACGTCTGCACCGGCTGAACGCTGTGTGCCCCATCCATTCGAGGTTTTTTCGAATGGATGGGAAAGCACGAACTTAAACATACGAAATCACACAGTCATTCCAATCTTATGGGCGACTCAACAAAATTCACGGCTATTCAAATGTCAGCAGCACAATCTCCGGGTATGTCCCCAGGCGCATCGGAGGTCCCCATGTTCCAGCGCCGTAGGAGGTATACACCTGTAACGCACCGAAACTGTGCAGCCCGTAGGTGAACTTGCCAAAAATGCGGCGCGTGAACCAGGTGATGGGAAAAACCTGCCCGCCGTGTGTGTGCCCTGATAGCTGCAGGCTGACGCCTGCCTGCTCCACTATCGGCAGCCTGCTGGGCATATGGTTCAGCAGGATACTTGGCTCGTCTGTGCTGAGGCGCATGCCTTCAAGCGTTGCGCGCAAACGGATCGGGTAGGTTGAATCCCTGAATGGGACACCCGCAATGTGAACTCCATCCACCGTAATCTTCTCGTTCTGGAGCACCCGCAGCCCGGCGCGCTCAATAGCCGCAAGATACTCGGCTGAACCAGTGAACTCCTCGTGATTGCCGGTGGAAAAGTACATGCCGAATGGCGGAGTGAGGTCTTTCAAAGGCGCAATCAACTGGTCGAGATCCGTGTGCGTGCCGTCAAAGAGGTCGCCGGGCAGAAAAACGATATCCGGTTTAAGGCCTGCGGTCATTGTGACCATGCGCCGGCAAAACCGCTGTCCATTGATGTTGCCCAGGTGCAGATCGCTCAACATCACCGCCCGGCGGCCAAGCCAGCTCTCTGGCAGGTTGGGAATCTGGACCGCGATCCGGCGCGTGCGAATCCAGCGCGCGTTCAGCAGGCCGTAGACGCCGGCCACCAGCGCCACGGTGAACATCGCGCCCGCGACGAGTCGCCAGTTGGCTTCCCACTTCATGAGCGCGAGCACGAGCGAAGCCAGCCAGCAAAGACATGCCGCCAGGAAGAAGAAGTTGAGGAACCCCAGCCATATGGCGGCAATCCAGTAGAAGAGCCTTACCAGCAAATTGGAATACCGGAAGCTGAGCAGCGAAGCGGCGATGAAGCTGAAAGACAAAGTATAGAGCGTTGCCCGCAAGCCTGAGGAACCGGCTGGGGTCCAGGGTCCGAAAAAAGCGATCAAGGAGAAATAGAGGAACCAGTGACCAAGGAACAGGATGCCCTGCATCATTGAAATAGCGAGCAAAGGCCAGGCTTTCAATCCACATCTCCCTGCCTCAATGATTGCATGAGGAGAAGGAACCCGCTCCCTCGCCCCTGTTCTCAGTTCTCTGACTTCTGACCCCAGACCCCAGACCCCAAACCCCAGACCCCCGTAGCTGCCGCATGAAAGAATCTCTGCATGGATACCGCGCTGGGTCTCTACATTTCCATTCCCTTTTGCCGCTCGAAGTGTACCTACTGCAACTTCGCATCGGGGGTGTATCCAGCCAGCGAGCACGCGCGCTATGTGGAGCGGTTAATCGAAGATCTGTTGGCGGCACGGGGTTCTTCTAAAGAGCGCTGCCGCATCGACACGGTTTATCTGGGTGGCGGAACGCCCAGCCTGCTTGCGCCGGATCTGATCACTCGACTCTTCTCCGCCATCCGTTCGGAGTTTTTGCTCGACCACGATGCCGAAATCACTGTCGAATGTGCGCCCGGCCAGTTGCCGGACGATACCCTCGCCGCAATGACCGCCGCAGGCGTGAACCGCGTGAGCCTCGGCGTGCAATCGTTCATCGATCGCGAGGCGCAGGTCAGCGGACGCCTGCACAGCCGGGCGATGGTCGTAGACGATCTGCGCCGCCTGCGCGCAGCCGGAATTGCAAATCTGAATGTCGATTTGATAGCCGGCCTTGCCGGCCAGACAGCTGCCTCCTGGGAAGAATCGCTGACAGCGCTCATTGATTCCGGCGTGCCCCATGCCAGCGTCTACATGCTTGAGGTCGATGAGGATTCGCGTCTCGGCCGGGAAATGCTCTCCGGCGGTGTGCGCTATTTCGCTGGGCTTGTCCCCACCGACGACACCATCGTCCGCATGTACACCCGCGCCATCGAGCGGCTCGCGCAGGCAGGCCTCAATCAATATGAGATCACGAATTTTGCCCGCCCCGGATTCGCCTCCCGCCACAATCTCCGCTATTGGCAGCGCCGGCCCTATCTCGGCGTGGGATTGGATGCCTCGTCCATGCTCCCGGCTGAGCCTGACAGGCTATATCTCCTGCGCACCACCACGACCGACGATCTGCAGAAGTATTTAGCCGGCGCCGAGCCGGCTGAGGTTACGCGGCTCAGCCTGGAGCAGCAACACGAAGAAGCCTGGTTCCTCGGTTTGCGCCTCAACACAGGCGTTCACATCCCATCCATCGAACACGAGTTCGGCGTCGCAATGGTCGCGCCGGCGCTGCAGGTTATTGAACGGCTCGCCGGCACCGGCCTCCTCACCTTTGACGGCGAAACCGCCCGCCTCACCGCCCAAGGCCGTCTGCTCTCAAACGATGTGTTCGAGGAATTCCTCGAACTGGTTGCATAAGCCAATTCTTGAAAGGGCACGACTTTAGTCGTGCCGCAAAAGCCGCTTAAACATTGGGCCTTAGCCCCCGCAGGGAAGCATCCCGTTGCCCCGAAAGCTATTTATACAACCGGCTCTAAATCTCACCCCGCCGCAGGGGGCGCGCAAGCGCGCTTGGCCCCACCGCAGGTGGTGTCACCACGCCAGCAACTCATCCCCCGAAGTCGGCGAAAGAAATGTTACCGCAGCTGGCGTGGGCCTGTGCGAGTTTCCGAAGCATTCGATTGTCTCCGGCCCTGCCTCCTTGGCAGATTCGAGCGCCATCTCCGCGTCGCGCAACACCACCACCGGAGATCGTCCGTTGCTGGTCGCTATGCCAAAACAAGCCGACAGCCGAATCGCCTCACCCGCCACATGAAAGGGTGTGGCGAAAACATCCATGCGCAGCCGCTCAGCCAGCATCACCGCGTTTTCCGCGCTGCATCCGGGCAGCGCCACCAGGAACTCATCCATCCCCGGCCGTCCCAGCAGATCGTAGGTGCGCAACAGCTGCGTGGTGCGGCTCACCACCTTGCATAGCAGCTCATCGCATGCGTCCGAGCCCAGCCGCGAGTTCCAGTGCCCAAAGTCATCGATGTCGAATAGCAAAACACACAGCGACCCGTTCATTCGCTGCACCCGGTCGGTCTCGCGAAACAGCATCGACAGAATCTTTTCCCGGTTGTAGACCCCAGTCAAGCGGTCGGTCTGCGCGTTGGCCAGTGCAGCCTCGCGCAAAGAATCAAGCTCGCGCCTGAGCGAGTGAGCGTGCAGCACGTTTTCGAGCCTGAGCTGCCACCACTCGGGCTGGGCCTGCCGCGCCAGAATCTCGTCGATCGCGCCTTCCTGCAAACGGTCGATCCATTCGCGCGTTACATTGTCCGAAATCAGTACAATGGGCAGACGCCACTCGCTCGCGGCATGCACCGCCGCAAGCAACTGTCCCACCTTCATGCCCGGCAGGTTCTCGTCCAGAATCGCCAGGCTGGGCGGTTTCGCGGCGGTCATTGAGGCCAGAGCGGCCTCGGCTGAAAGCACAATCTCAGCGCGCGCGCCCAATGCGGCGAGCACCGGTTCCATCGCGGCCAGCAATGCCGGCTCGGGCGATGCAAGCAAGTAAGTTGACTGATGATGAAGAAGAAGCATCCAGGTAAGTCCTCTGTTACTGGATGCATCGGCGGAGATTAGAAGAAATTCAGAATTCCGGCCACAGCTTTTTGAATTTTCGAATGACCTTCGCGTCGATTTCAGGCGCCAAACGTACCGCAAACCGACTCAGTCCACAAAATCGACCTTCGGCGCGATGGGAATGATGCCGCGCTCAAACCCCATATCGAGCAGCTTGCGAATCGCTTCCCGTCCGTCGGCGCCGTAGTCCAATGTCCGCTCATTTACATACATGCTCACGAATCGGCTGGCCAGGTCCGAGTCCAGATCGCGTGCAAACTGCATTGCGTATTCGAGCGCCTGCTCGCGATGGTCGAGTCCGTGCTGGATGCTGTCTCGCAGCGCCTTTGAGATGATTTTGTGCTTATCCGCGCCCAGCGAACGCCGGATCGCGTTGCCGCCCAGCGGCAACACAAGCCCGGTTGTCTCATGCCACCACACGCCCAGATCGATAATCTTTTTCAACCCACTGGATGCATAAGTCAGCTGCCCCTCGTGAATGATCAGGCCGGCAGCCACGTTCCCGGCTTTGATCTCGGGGATGATCCGATCGAAGGGAACCGTGACCGTCTCGATCTTTGGATTGAAAATCTTCAGCGCCAGGTACGCGGTGGTCATCGTTCCCGGAACTGCAATCTTGGTGCGTTCCAAATCTTCCAGAGCCAGGTCGCGGATGGAGACGATCATCGGCCCGTAGCCCTCCCCCACGCTGCCTCCGCAGCCCATCAGCGTGTAGTTTTCCTGAACATACGGATAGGCGTGAAAGCTGATCGCCGTGACATCGAAGAATGCCTCGTTCTGGGCGCGCTGGTTGAGTGTTTCAATGTCGCACAGGGTGTGCGAGAAACGGTATCCCGGCACGCGCACCTTGTTCGTGGCCAGGCCGTAGAACATGAATGCATCGTCGGAATCAGGACTGTGAGCAATGGAAATATCGAGAGCTGCGCCCGGCTTTTGCTGTTTAGTCTGGGGGATGCTTACGGTCAAGGGGGGTCCTTTCAAGGTCAAGACAGCTAGGTGTTAGATGCAGTCCGATGGCGCAAGCGTTGGAAGCCCGCGGCCGCCGTGGCAGCTAAGGCAATTTTGAGCGCGTCGCCGGGCAGGAACGGGAACACGGCAACCGCCATTACGCTCCTGATCGGAGCGTGGGTCATCACAGAAAGCCAGGCCGCCCCGCAACCGAGAATCAGCAAGCTGCCCGCCGCCGCACTCAGCAAGCCGGTGGAAAATCCGCGAGTTCGGGTCGCCTTCCGATAGAGCCACGAAACCAGCGCGGCAGCAGCCGGATAAGCAAGCAGGTAACCCCCTGTTGGGCCAATCAGATGCGCCAGGCCTCCGCTAGCGGGGCTTGGTGCAAACACAGGCAATCCCGCTGCCCCTTCCAGCAGATAGACGCTCAGAGTGACCGCAGCCATTCGCGGGCTGAGCAGCAGTCCCAGCAGCAACACGGCAAACGTCTGCAGCGTCAAAGGGACCGGCGTGAAGATGAGAGGCACGGCCGCGTGGGCGCAAACAGCCACCAGCGCGGTCCCGGCCAGCACCTTTCCCGCGGTGCGCAATCCGGCCACCGGCGTTGCAATAGAAGAGTTTATTGGTTCAGCAAGTTCCTTGTTCACTCGAGTTACCTCAGGGTTCAACTTCGAGGTCGGTTTCCTCGGCCAGATCCATCAGCGGTCCGTCAATCATGCTGCCTGCGGCCCGATTCTCAATCCTGCCTTGCGCCGCCAATTCCCCGCGGCGGCGGCGATGGAGCCAGATATGGCGCGCCACACCAGCGGCTGCCACCAGCAGTCCCACCACCGAAACGAAAAGGGCTATCATTAACCAGCGCATGGGATAAACTTAATCAATTCCATCACTTACCGCGCGCGAACTTACGATCTCTCAGCATCTTCCGCAGTAGCGCGGCACGCACGCGTCCTACGGATCGTAGCCTGATCCACCTGGTTCAAATCTGGAACCGCGTCTGCTCAGAATACCAGACGGCCGGGCTCCTGGGCCTCGGCTTCAGGGCTCCAGCAGGCAGCCCTTGATCCATTCCAGATACCCATGGCTCATCGCGCTGACTTCGAGCACAACGAACTCCGGCGTCTGGTAACTGTGTAGCTCATGGAGTCGGGTTTCGAGAACATCCAGTTGCTCGAGGACGGTCTTGATCACCAGCAGGCTTTCAGCGGACGACTCGACCCTCCCCTCCCAGGGGTAAATGGACTGGGCGGAAGGCAGAATCGTGACGCAGGCGGCCAAGCGCTCTTCCACCAGCGCCCGCCCCAGCCGCTCGGCCTCTTCGGGAGAAGCAACAGTGGTTAAAACAATGCGAGCTTGCGGGCTGAGTTCGGGCATAGGTTCTGTTAAAAGTGAGTGTACGTCCTCGTCAGTTGTCTTGCCGAGCGCATCCTCGTGATGCAGTATTGACTGTGCGCCCAAAAAGCACCGGGCGGGAGCTGAAGAGAAGATGATGACAGCAATCAAGTTTGGCACCTCAGGATGGCGGGCCATTGTGGCCGAAGACTTCACCGTGGCCAACATTCGCCTGGCCGTGGCGGGCATCGCTGCCTACGTCAAAACGCAGCCGGAGCCGCACCGCGTTCTTGTAGGCCGCGACCCACGCTTCCTCGGCGAGAGTTTTGTCGATCTGACTGCCCGCGTCCTTGCCGCAGCCGGCATCACGCCCATCGTCATCCCCGATGCCGCGCCCACCCCGGCCATCGCCTACGCCGTCCGCGAGCTCAAGACCTCCGGTGCAATCAACTTCACCGCCTCCCACAATCCTCCGGAATACAACGGCATCAAGTTCTCCACTCATGATGGCGCGCCTGCTCTGCCCGAGGTGACCAAACAGATCGAGGCGGCGATCGCCGCGCTTCAGACCAGCGGCGCCGCGATTCCTGTTGCTTCCGCGCCGGCGGCGGGCTATGAGACCGCCGACGTCAAGCCCGCCTTCCTCAAGCGCCTTGCGGAGCTGGTCGATCTCAACGCCATCGCCAAATCCGGCATCAAGGTGGTCTACGATCCCTTCTGGGGCGCAGGACGCGGCTATCCCTGCCACGCCCTGCGCCAGGCCGGGGTAACGGTGGAGACGGTCCACGATTACCGCGACGTCCTATTCGGCGGCCACGCACCCGAGCCCGACGACCACCTTCTCGGCGACGCGAAGAAAAAGATGCGCGAGATTGGCGCAGTGCTCGGCATCGCGACCGATGGCGATGCTGACCGCTTCGGCATCGTCGACCGCGACGGCGCCTTCATCCAGCCTAACTACATCATCGCGCTCCTCTTCGACTACCTGGTCGAGACTCGCGGCTGGCGCAACGGCGTGGCCAAGAGCGTGGCCACAACCAATCTGATCAACGCCCTCGCCGGCTACCACAAGGTTCCGCTCTACGAAACCCCCGTCGGCTTCAAGTACATCGGCGAACTCATCATTGAGGACAAGATCGCCATCGGTGGCGAAGAGTCGGCAGGCCTAACCATCCGCGGCCACGTACCTGAGAAAGACGGCATCCTCGCCGGCCTGCTCGTCGCTGAGATGGTTGCCGTCCGCGGCAAGAGCCTCGGCGCGCAACTCAAGGAGCTATTTGCCAAGGTTGGTTCCTTCTATCCCGTTCGCGAGAACTTCCGCTTGACCCCGGAGGTAAAAGCTGCGTTCACTGAGAAGTTGAAGGTCGATCCCACCGAACTCAGCGGACGCAAGGTGGTTCAGGTGGTCCGCACCGACGGGCTCAAGCTGGTTCTGGAAGACGGCTCATGGGTTTGCTACCGCCTCTCGGGAACCGAGCCGGTGGTGCGAGCCTACACTGAAGCGCGCAACGAGCAGGATATGGAAGCCCTCAAGTCCGCAGCCGAGAAATTTGTGTTGTCGTAAGGAATCCAATGCCCCCGTGAGGAATCCATTGCCCCCGCAAGGAACCCAATGATGGACGAATACAAGCAGCCCAATCTCAACGCGAAACCCCTGTCGGCGGGCCAGCGCTTCGCCGCGTTTTACGATAGCGCCTGGCGTCCCGCCGGAACCCTGGTCGCCGTCTGCCTGATCGGCCTGCTCATGTGGCACGTGGTGAATGGACAGCACGGCCTGACAATCTGGCAGCAAGGGCGAGCCGAAGACCGCACACTGCAAAAGGAGATTCAGGATCTCCAGCAACAGAACGAACAGTTGCGCCAGCGGGTTGATAAGCTCAAGAACGACCCCAACGCCGCCGCGCACGAAGCCATCGATAAACTCCACTACGCCAAGCCCGGCGAAGTGATCGTCACGTTTCCGGCCCAGCCGCAAACGCCGCAGCCGTCAGCCACACCAGCTACAAAATAAAACTTCGGATTCTGCTCTAGTGCGCGCGCCGCGCCACAACAACAGGCTGATAAAGCCCCGTCTCCGCCGAATCCATCCACCGAATTTCGTCGAATCCCGCACCATCGAGTGCTCTCGTGAGATCTGCACGCCTCAGCGCACGATAGCGCGACACGAAGTGAAGCACTCTCCAACCATCGGCGCGTTCCAGCGTTATATAAAGATGAACGGTGTATTCATCCCCCTCCCAATCCCAAACCTGATGGACGATCCGGCGCAATCCACCGTCCGAAATAAAGGCCGCGGGCTGCACGGCCGGCCGGCTTCGGAGCATCGCGTCGTAGTCCCGGATGGTCGCCAGAAGCACGCCGTTCTTTCTGAGTCTGAGGTAGATTTGCCGAAGGGCCGCAGCCAGATCTTCGGCGTTCAGCAGGTGCGGCAGCGCGATATCGCACGCGACAACCGCGTCGAAGCAGCTCTCGCCGTACGACTTCAGGTCGCGCATGTCCGCGACGGAAAACTCGATGGCAAGCCCGCGCTCAGCAGCCTCGCGCCGGGCGCGAACCACTGCCGCCCCGCTCAAATCGGAGCCTGTCACCTTGTGGCCTCTGCGCGCCAGCCCAATTGCCTGCGTCCCGATGCCGCAAGCGCAATCCAGAATCGAAAGCGGAGCTGGTCCGGCAGCAGACTCAAGAATCGGCCCGAGAATTCCGGCCTGGCGTTCCATTGAACGATCCCAATTCTCGAAGATCAGGTGGTAGTGTTCCGCCAACTCGTCATAAAATTCCGCCGGCTCGATTCGCATAGGAGTTTCCCGTCCCATCGTAACGCCGGACGGAGAAAAGCCCCACATCCAGACCCACAGAAAATGCTTGACTCACAAGAGAGAATCTAAGTCCCTAGTCCCTCAGTCCCTGCCCTTAAAAGTCCACGTGCGCCCGAATCGATCCCACCCACACAGGCCCGCGGTCGCGGTTATATCCGGGGTTGTTTACATGCTGCACATCGAGCGCATAAAACAGTCCCCGCCACGCATGCAGGTTATAGTAGGTCTCTTCGATCGTCTCCCGTCCGTAGTTGAGATTCCCGTCGCCCAGGATGAAACCGAGCCCGCCATTCTTCAAATAATTTTGGTGATCGCGTTTGATCGCGTTCGTCACCATCACCAGCCCGATCTTATCCACCGGCCTGTGCCAGTGCGTTCCCGCATAATCCCCGCCCAACTCCACCGTCTGGTCCACCTCGGTGTACGCGAACGACTCGTGCTGGCCCTCGTTCCATCCGAAGCGCCCAAATACGCGCAGATTCTCGGTGATCTCCTGCTGCGTGTTGTAACCGAGTCCGTATTTCAATGCGCCGTTACGCTCGTGCAGCGTGATGTCAGGCACGGTTGAGCCGTACAGCTTCGTGTCGGTCCCGTTCAGAAAGTCCTCAACCGCCTCGCGATAATCGCCCATATGCGCGTGGTTCGCATAAAACAGAATCCGTTCCACGCTTTTGCGTTTACGAATCAGGCTGTGCCGGTACTCGAACTCGCCATTTTGCCCATTCGCCCGGCTGAAAGCCCAATCGATGTCAATCCCATTGGCTACCGTAGGCATTCCAAAAATCCCGTAGCGCAGGCTCCAGTTGCGGTCGTCGTACTCAAACATGCCGCCCGTGGTGTAGCCGCGCGTATCGGCCGCGTAATCCCACGCGCCGTTGTTGTCCACCGTCCAGTTCATGAACTGCAGATGCGAGTCTGAGCCGGGATCGTTCACGTCAAAGAAGTCCGGCAGAGCCATCTTGCCCACGCGAAACTCCAACCGCCGCACCGGCGCGCTGGTCGCCAGCGCAAACGGCCCCGGGTCCTGGCTGGTGGTCTCGTGGGTGAAGCCAAAGACCTGGTGGATCTCGTACCGTGCTAGGTAGGGCTTCGAACTGAGGTTAGGGTTGCGCACCACGTCCAGGTTCGTAAACCCGGCCAGCCCCAGCGCCTCGCTCAGTCCGCGTCCACCCGTGCTCTCAATATCCAGAATCAAGTCCGTGTTGTAGCGGACGGAGTTCGTGGGCCGCACTGCCATATACATCGTACCCAGCAACGACACCTTGTATTCGCCGCGGCCGATAAAGCTGTTCGTGCCCTCATACGGCGAATGAAACGGCAGGTCACCTTGCAAAATGATGTTGGCCTGGCCGGAGATCCAGTAGCGAGCGTTGTCTGGGTGCGGGGCCATGGTGACAATCGGCGCTCCTTCGGGCAGCGTGGCTGCCGGCGGCAGCGCAGTCTCCTGCCCGCCTCGCCCATCCCCGTCATTATCCAGAGGCTGCGACGGTCCGGCCTCGGCAAGCTGCACGGAATTTACATGCGGCTCCGGCGCTGAGGGCAGCGTATCCGGTGCCTGAGCCCGAGCAAAGGCATTGGTCAGCGCAAAAGCGCAGACCAGGATCGCGGCGGCCGAACTGGAGAGGCGCATGGGCATACAATGGAATCGGAACTAAACCCCCACTCGGTATATACCATACCCTAGGTGGGTATCGTCAACCGGAGGAGTACGAAAATGTCTCACCAGGACCGCGAAAAGGTTAAGTTGCTCCAACGCGTAAGAAAAATGCGCGGCCAGTTGGATGCCGTCGAGCGCTCGCTCGGCTCCGATGAAGACTGCGGCGACCAGCTTATGCTTCTCGCAGCCGTCCGCGGCGGCGTCAACGCCCTCATGGGCGAAGTCCTCGAAACCCACATCCGCTTCCACCTCGTCGACGGAGCCAAGGAGCAAATCGCGCCTGAACTGGCTGAGGACCTCATCGATCTCGTTCGCGCGTATCTGAAGTGAAGTCATACCCAACCCGGCCCGAAGCGCGGCTCCCGTTCATCGTAGAAGCCCACCCACGCGAAGATTGTGAATGCCACGTTGATTCGCGGGGTGCTGGCCCGCGGGGTGGCTCGTCCTTTGTTAGGGCGGGAAGCAACAACTTGTCATAGCCAGGAGAATGTTCCTCCTCTGGCTAGGCAGGGGACCACGACTTCAGGCCAACCCACCTGCCCGTTAATGCAATCCTCCGCACCCCCCGGTTACAATCACCCTCAATGCCCGGTCCTCACTCCGCCCGCATTTTTCAACCACCCATCAATCACCACGGCTCAATGGTGAAGAAATATCTTGTGCTCTTTGTTTGCGCCGCCGTCTTCGCTGCCCCTCATCGAGTTCCCGCGCAGCGTGCCGGCTCTCTCTCGCAGGCCAGGACCATCTCGGTCGATGCCTTCACTGGAGGACCCACGGCGGTCCAGCTTCGTTTGAGTCTCATCCGCCAGCTATCAAGGAGCGGTCGTTTCCAGATCGTCGATTCTCCGCAAAAGGCCGACGCCGTCGTGAAGGGCTCCAGCCAGATCTGGGTTCGCGGCTTCATTAAGATCGATCCCCGGGCTCCCGAGGCCAACCGGCAGACAATTTATGGTGGCTACCTCTCCCTTGAAGTTGTCGGAGCTGGCGGCCAGCCGCTTTGGTCGTGGATGATCACTCCGGAAAGGCTTGCCTGGAGCAACATCGTCGACGACCTCTCAAGCCACGCTGCCAAAAAGCTTCTCGAAGCCAGCGAAGCTGCTCACCCGGCACCAGCGGCGCCCTCCAATTCCGGCTCACTGGCGCAAACCAGCCTCGCCGGCGCTGGAGCTACCTTCCCCGCGCCGCTTTATCAAAAATGGTTTCAGGACTTCGCCGATCTTCATCCCGGCGTCGAGATTCGCTACGCGCCCATCGGCTCTCAGCTCGGCATCGATGACCTTGCCGCCGGCAAAATCGACTTTGCAGGATCGGACGTCGCGCCCGAATCGGACAACGAGCACTCATCGGCGCAGCACATTCGCCGCATCGCCACGGTTCTCGGCGCGGTCGTCCCTATTTACAACCTAAAAGGCGTCTCCCGCGATCTCCGCTTTACCCCCGAAACCCTGGCCGGCATTTACATGGGCCGCATCAAGCGCTGGAACGACGAAGAGATTCGCCGCACCAACAAAGGCGCGGATCTGCCCGACGCCGAGATCGCCGTCATCCACCGCTCTGACGGAAGCGGAACAACTTGGGTCTGGTCCAATTTCCTCTCTCAGGTCAGCCCCGCATGGGCAAGCAGTGTCGGATGTGGCACTACGCTCAAATGGCCTGTTGGCATCGGAGCGGAACACAGTGAAGGCGTCGCTGATGCCGTTCAGAACACGCCAAACTCCATCGGCTACGTCGAGCTCACCTTCGCCATCCAGCATCAGCTCAGCTTTGGCGCAGTCCGCAACAAATCCGGCGAATTCATCCACGCCGATTTAGATTCGCTCGCCGACGCCGCTAGATCCGCTGCCAAATCGGGCGAGCCACCGTCCGTCATCTCCGATTCCTCCGCCCGCTACGCTTATCCCATCGCCTCGTTCACCTGGCTTCTGATTCCTGCAAGCGAGCCTGACGCTGCCAAGCGAGCCGCGCGCATCGAGCTTTTGCGCTGGATCCTGACCTCCGGCCAGAAGGAGTGCTCCGCTTTCGGCTACGCCCCGCTGCCCAAAGAAACCGTCGAAGCCCAGCTCCACGCCCTCGACACCCTGCCATAGTTTCCTATTCCAAAGCTCATAACAAAACAGAGGCTGTTATTCTGAACGCACGGGGCCCCAAACGTACTTCAGGGGCCCCCAAAGAGCGATTTTTGCTCTTTGGGGCAGAGTTTGGGGGTGGTAAGTGAAGAATCTGCATTTGGTTTCCTTCTGGATATGACACGAATCTCTGAGATAGCACACTTGTTTCCGAATTGAAATCCGGCGCAGTCGTGAATCCCCCATCTACATACTTAGTAGAATTGTCCGCGCCCGACATCGTGCTAGAATCTGCGCCTGAGGGGGTATGTCATGCTCGGAGAGTTCCTGCACAAGCAATTCATCAGCGTCATCCAATGGAACGAAGAGGAAGACGGCCTGCTCGCCTATCGCTATCCCATGCAGGACATGGAGATTGAGAACGGCGGCCAGCTCACGGTGCGCGAGTCGCAGATGGCGGCCTTTATCAACGAAGGCAAGATCGCCGATATCTTCCCACCCGGCCTCTACACCCTCAATACGCGCAATCTCCCCATCCTCACCGACGTAATGAATTGGTCCAAGGACTTCGAATCGCCCTTCAAGTCCGACGTCTACTTCTTCTCCACGCGCCTGCAGATCGATCAGAAATGGGGCACCGCCAACCCCATCACCATTCGCGACAAGGAATTCGGCGCAGTCCGCCTTCGCGCCTACGGCATCTACTCCTATCGCATCGCCGACCCGAGAACGTTCTTTACAGAGATCAGCGGAACCCGCGAGACCTATTACGTCTCCGACCTTGAAGGTCAGCTGCGAAATACCATCGTCTCCCGCATGACCGACATTTTTGCCGGCAGCGACATTTCATTTCTGGACATGGCCGCCAGCCAGGCCGAACTGGGCAAGAACATCGCCGAGCAGATGAAGCCCGTCTTTACCGGCTTAGGCCTCGACCTCGATCAATTCGTGGTGGAGAACATCTCCCTTCCCGATGAGCTGCAGAAGATCGTCGACCAGCGCATCGGCGTCGGCATGGCCGGCGATCTCGGCCGTTACACCCAGTTTGAAACCGCGCAGTCCATACCCGTGGCCGCGGCCAACACCGGAGGCGCAGCCGGCATGGGCGTCGGCCTCGGAGCAGGTGTTGCCATGGGCCAGGCCATGTTCGCGCCTCACGCCGCTACTGCCGTTGAGCAAGCCCCTGCGGATAATACCGTCGCCGCGGACGCTTCAGAGGCCACTAAGTTCTGCATCGAATGCGGCAAGCCGCTTCCGGCGCGCGCCAAGTTTTGCGCCTCTTGTGGAAAGCCCCAATGAATTGCACAACCTGCGGCGCACCTATGCATCTGGCAGCCGGACAGGACCACCTCACTTGCGATTTCTGCAAGACGATTTACTTTCCTGAAGCCGAATCCGATGACCAAGGCGTCCACGTCCTCGACGAAGTTCCCGACCGCGCCTGTCCGGTGTGCGCCGTCGCGCTCTGGGAAGCATCGCTCTCCGCCGTGCCTCTCCTCTACTGCAAGCGCTGCCGCGGCATGCTTCTCGGCATGGGCGCATTCGAGTCGCTTATCGACTTGTTGCGCGCAGGCGGCGATGGAGATCAGGCTTCTCAACCGGCAGACCACAGCGAGCTCGACCGCAAAATAAATTGTCCACAGTGCCACAAGCGCATGGAGACGCATTTTTACTTCGGCGGCGGCAGCGTAGTCATCGACGACTGCGACAGCTGTTCGCTGATTTGGCTTGACCATGGCGAGCTCGCGCGCATCGCCCACGCCCCGCACCACTCCGAAGTGGACGACTAGAACCTTGCATAACAAGTTTTGTAACAGGGCATGGCTTCAGTCATGCCGAAGAAGTCCAATAAAATTGCGGGCTCCAGCCCCAAGGAAAGCATCGGTGCACGCAGGCTGCCGCGTCAGTCCCTAGTCCCTAAGTCCCTAGTCCCTACTCTCACGCCCGCCCGGCAAACTCGCGCGTCTCGGTTGAAACCTTCACCTTTTCCCCCTCCTTGATGAAGAAGGGAACGCGGATCTCCATTCCGGTTTCGAGCTTGGCCGGCTTGGTCACGCTGCCACTGGCCGTGTCGCCGCGCGTGGCCGGTTCCGTGTATTCGACAGCAAGCTCCACCTGCGCCGGCAGCCGCAGCCCAATGGGATTGCCGTTATATTTATCGATCTGCAGCAGCGCCCCTTCCACCAGAAAATCGAGCGCATCGCCCAGCTTCTCCGGTGAAAGCGAGATGGTGTCAAAAGTCACCTGGTCGAGAAAATACGAGCCGTCGTTATCGCTGTAGAGGTACGAAGCCTCAACCAAATCCAGGTCCGGCTCTTTGAACTTATCTCCCGCCTTGAAGGTTTTGTCGAAGACCGCGCGCGTCAGAAGATTTCGCATCTTCAGTCGCACCAGCGTTTGCCCGCCTCGCGCTGTTGGCGTCGAAACCTCAACATCCAGGCAGTAATACGGTGTGTTCTCAAACTCAAAGCACATCTTCTTCTTGATATCGATCGCGTCAATCAGAGCAGCCATAGCTTCCTCAAAATACAAAATAAAACGGGCGGCCGGCTCAAACATAAAACGACCAGCCGCCCGTTAAGTTCAATTCTATTATTTCGCGAAGACGTCCGCCTCTTTGTTTAGTTCTTCGGCAGTAACCGCTCGCGTGTAGATAACGAATCGGTAATGGAAAGTCGCCGACTGATTCTTCTCGAGCGTGAAGCTGAGCGGCAGCTGTTTGGCGTCGAACATGTGACGCCCAAGCGGATTCGCGGCGAACAGGCCATAATCGCGGGCGTGCCAATAGGTCGGATAGCCAATGTTCCCGGGGTTATCGAAGATCGCAATCGTTACCGTGTGGCCCTCGCCGTTGTGACCGGTGAGCGAGCACCAGCGCCCGCGCGTCGACCAGGCTGCTTCGCCCTTGATCCCCTCGCTGGTCAGATACTCGCCAGTGGGCGGAGCCACGCCGGGCACACTGGTCGCTGCCGCCACTGTGGTGGCAACGCCGTTTGCATCCGTGAAAGTGCCGCCCTTTGCTTCGGGCGATTCCAGCCAGCGCGCGACGCGCAGGCCAAGCAGGCCGTCCTTATCGTCGTTGAAGACCACGTGGTCCAGAGCTTTCAGTGTCACAGTCAGATCGATGCTGCGCTGTTCGCCCGCATGCCCGAAGACGTATTGCGTGGTCTCGTCAAGAATGGAGTGATTCTGGCCGTCGATCCATGTCGAGTTGGTGACCAGTTCGCCCTGGGACTTGCCGCTCTTTGAAGAGACGATCTTGTTGAACACGATCGTCCCCATCTTCGCCGCGCGCGCCGCCGGAATCGCTTCAGAGTTATTCCAGAAATCGAATCCGTTCACGTTGCTGTAGTTGAACCAGAGTCCGTCGTGGTGCGGGTGGTCGGTACGCTCGCCAGCGCGCGGTGCCAGCGGCCAGCCCCGCGTAATGGTAACGCCGTCCGCATCCACAATTGGATAGAGGACTGGCTTCTTAAGCGTGGTCGGCCAGATGTAAGACGTGAACGGCTTGCCGTCGATGGTGATGTCGACCCGCCGGTTCGCTTCATCCGGGACCACTTGCACGCCCTTGCTTGGTGGGGCGGCAAACGCGCCGCCCGCTATCAACATGCCCGCAGCCAAAAGGCCCAGACCAGCAAGACTACGCATACACCTTGCCTCCCGCCATCACCTGCTGCGTCTTCTCGTCAAACGTCACCTTCATGCCGGTCTTGATCGCGGCCACGTTCATGCATAGCGCAATCGAGTGAGCATAGCCTGCCTCAATAGGGGCATTCGGCGTCTTGCGCGAGCGCACGCACTCCATCCAGTTGCGCATGTTGGCCGCGGTCTCAGGATCGCCGTGAACGTTGGTGTTGGCGTCCGTCGAGACTGCTTCGTGCTTCTCAACCAGCGAGAAGCTGGGCAGCAGGTTGGGCTGGAGCTTCATCTCCGCTGCCTCGCGGGCCGTCATGCCCCCGGTGGGCGACACGGTCTGCTTCGACATATCGAT
>Ga0181516_10001558_pt1 | contig 17428 bp, 10 predicted proteins | sample PEATcosm2014_Bin_25_FD_121104 | JGI IMG/M metagenome (GOLD analysis project Ga0181516, IMG submission 121104) | Peatland microbial communities from MTU Mesocosm Facility, Houghton, MI, USA - PEATcosm2014_Bin01_10_metaG | ecosystem: Environmental > Terrestrial > Soil > Wetlands > Peat | place... | reverse complement strand
CGATCACCACCTACGCGGGCACGGGCGTGGCAGGTTACTCGGGGGATGGCGGGCCGGCGATCAAGGCCCAATTCAATTTCCCGAACCGGATCGCGATCGACAACAAGAACAACCTCTACATTCCCGACTACAACAATTTCGTGGTGCGCATGATCACCCCCGGCGGAACAGTGAGCACGATTGCCGGGAATGGGAGTAAGGGGTGCTCAATTCTCAGCGAATTGGCAACGAATGTGCCGCTGAAGGGCCCCGGCGGGGTTGCGGTCGATGCGGCGGGCAATGTGTTCATCGCGGACCAGGGGTGCGGGCGCGTCGATGAGATCGTCAAAGCCACAGGGCGACTGGTGACATTTGTGAGCGGGCTCCTCTCGCCTCACTCCGTCGCCGTCGATGCCTCCGGAAACCTGTACATTGCCGAATCCGGCAACTACGAGATCCGTGAGGTTTCGAACGGGATCATCACGACGGTTGCGGGGAACGGCGGCCAGGGCTATAGCGGCGATGGCGGCGCGGCCACGCAGGCGATGCTGGATTGGCCGACGGACGTAAAGGTCGATAGCGCCGGCAACCTCTACATCGTCGACATGCAAAACAATGCGGTTCGCAAGGTGGATGCTTCCACGCAGAAGATCTCGACCATTGCGGGCAACGGATTTGGGGCGATCTCCGACACGTCAGCTTTCACCTGCGGTTACCGCGGCGATGGGGGACCGGCTACGAACGCGGAGTTGTGCGCGCCTTCGGCCATCGTGGTGGATGCGGCGGGCAACCTCTTCATCGCCGATCGCGGGAACAACGTGTTGCGCGAGGTGACGGCTTCGGGCGCGCCGCCGACTTCGAAGGCAGCAACGCCCGGTCTGAGCCTCTCCACCGCGACGTTTGCCAAACCGCAATCGGTAACCATCACGGATGCCAGCCCAAAGGCCGCCATCCACTTCACCCTCGACGGCTCGCTGCCCACGGCTTTCTCCCCGGCGTACAACGGCCCCATCAACATTGGCGGGAGCGCAACCATCAAGGCGATAGCCTTTGCGCCAGGATTTCTGCAAAGCTCTGCGGCCTCGGCAGCGTACACCATTACAACGCCGGCGCCAACCATCTCCACGGTTGCCGGAACCGGGACCGCCGGGGCACTTTATGGCAACCCGGGGGTCGCAATCAACGGCCCTGCGACGAGCGCCAATCTCGGCGCCATTGCCGATCTTGCCTTCGACGCGGGCGGGAATCTGTATCTCGCCGACACGTTGAGTAATGTTGTTTGGAAGGTAGCGGCGCAAACCGGTATGCTCACGATCGCGGCCGGGGACGGCATGCCGGGATCTCAGGGAGACGGGGAACCGGCAACGTATGCCCGGCTGAATTCTCCGCAAGGCGTCGCAGTGGACAAGAGCGGAAACCTCTACATTGCCGATGCGAACAACGGCGTGGTACGCAAGGTCGATGGAACGAGCGGCATCATCAGCACCTTTGCGGGAAGCGGTCAATTTCTGAACTCGGCCGGCGAGTGTATCAACACGGTCGCCCCCGATGGCGGACTCGCAACCCAACAGGAGTTTTGCTCACCCTCCAATGTCCGGTTCGATGCTGACGGCAACCTCTACATCGTGGACAGCGGCACCTGGATGGTATTCAAGGTGAATGTAAGCACCGGCCGCATTTCGACTTTTGCCGGCACCGGCGACAATTACGGCGGCGACGGAGGGCTGGCGGCCAAGGCCGGCGTCCAAAGCCCCAACACCATCGCGTTCGACAGCACGGGGAACGCGTACATCACATGCGGCGACGGACGTATCCGCAAGGTCAGCAAATCCACCGGCTATATTTCCACGGTCGGCGGCAACGGAGATATTGGCGACAGCGGAGATGGAGGAACGGCAGCCGCGGCCGAGTTCAACCCGGCCAGCATTGCCTTCGATGCGGCAGGAAACGCCTATGTGGCCAACGAGCCGGCTGCTGTTCGCAAGATTACTGCTTCCGGCGTTGTAACAACGGTTGTGGGCACAGGCTTCTGCGGCTACACGGGCGACGGAGGCCCGGCAACGCTGGCGCAGATTTGCGCGCCTGCCGCTGTTGCCTTCGATGCGGGCGGCAATCTGTACATCGCGGATTCTTCGAATTTCACCGTCCGCAAGGTGAACGCCCCGGTCGCAGCCAGCACTCCGGCCATCATTGTGAAAGCGGGCGCGACGGGAACGGCAAAGTCCGTAACGATTACGGATGCAACTCCCAATGCAAAGATCTACTACACCACGGACGGCTCGACACCGTCCGCCGGTTCAATGCTTTACACGGGCGCCATCGACCTGACGGGGAGCACAACCATCAAAGCAATCGCCGTGGCCGAGGGATACGCCAACAGCGCCCCGGCGACGGCAGGGTACACCCTGCAGTAAACCGGATAGTTTGAACCTGCTTCCGGGAAACAACCGTGCGCTTGCCGCGAGGACGATATGCGGCAAGCGCACTGTTGTTTCTGGCGCACCAATTCTAATGTTTGGACGGCCGAATTCAACTCGATGGGGATCGAGACGAAACCCTCCCCGCCGATTTCCTATATCTTATGGATGATATGCAGATGCTCGATTTGGTACGCCGTGGGCGGACCCGCACAACCATTGCAGTTTCGAAAGCGGGCGCGCCCTCGACTGGAGTTTGCGCCGCGTCCCCGGATTGGCTGCGATGATCGCCACGCGCCGAGCACTGCTGCGAGGGATTGCCGCGAGCCTTTCCGGTTTTGCAGCGCGGCGCAGCTTTGCGAGCGGGGTGCTGGCGGCTACGCGTTATGCCGAGGCTGCCGGAAAGTCCGCGGCCTGGTTTACCGACATCGCGCCACGATCCAACTTTGCCTACAGGTCAAACAACGACTTCACCGGGCGAAAGTATTTTCCGCAGCCGATGTGCGGAGGCGTCGCCGCCATCGACTATGACAACGATGGCAGGATGGATCTGTTTTTTACCAATGGCGCCAAGCTGCCGGAACTGAAGAAGACGGGCCCCGAGTTCTACAACTGCCTGCTACATAACAACGGCGACGGGACATTTACCGATGTGACGGCGAAGGCGGGACTGGCTGGCGCGTCGCTCGGCTTCTGCTTTGGCGTGGCGGCGGCCGACTACGACAACGACGGCAACGCCGATCTGTTTATCTGCAACGCGGGGATGAACACGCTTTATCACAACAACGGAGACGGCACGTTCACCGATGTGACGGCCGGCTCCGGGCTGGACCGCAAGCCGGCCAATGTGCTGAGCGTGGGCGCGGCCTGGTTTGACTTTGACAACGACGGGCTGCTCGATTTGATCGTGACCAACTACACCACGTGGACGCCGCAAACCGACAAGCAATGCTTCATGGATGCAAAGCGGGAAGAGTATTGCAGTCCGACGGTCTACAAAAGCATTGAGTCGCGGCTTTACCGCAACCTGGGGCAAGGCCGGTTTGAAGATGTGACGGAGGCCAGCGGGATCGGCAAGGCCCTGGGCAAGGGGATGGGCATTTCCATTGCCGACTTCAGCGGCAACGGGCGCATGGACATTTTTGTGGCCAACGACACCGAGCCGAATTTTCTGTTCGTCAACCAGGGGAACGGCACCTTCAAGGAGAGCGGTCTCGAACTGGGCGTGGCGTACAACGAGCAGGGCAACTCCGTCTCCGGCATGGGCTCGGACGCCAGGGATTTTGACAACGACGGCTACGTTGACATCGTCTACAACGATCTGTCGGGACAAGTTTACGGGCTGATGAAGAACGAATGCGGCAAGAGCTTCACCGATATTACGTGGACTAGCAAGCTTGGCCCGTTGAGCCGGAATCTTTCCGGCTGGAGCATTGGCTTTGTGGACTATAACAACGATGGCTGGAAGGATATCTACTCCGCCAACGGCGACGTGGACAATCTGACGGCAAACGCCCGCCAGCACGACTCCATGTTTGAGAATGCCGATGGAAAAACGCTCACCGATGTTTCGGAGAAGATGGGGCCGGACTTCTTGTTTGCGGGCTATCAGCGCGGCTCCGCATTTGTGGATTTGAACAACGACGGGTTCATGGACATTGTGGTTACGTCGCTGGGCCAGCGGCCGCGGATTCTGATGAATAACGCGCTGAACCACAATCACTGGATGATGTTCGATTTGCGCGGCCACACCAGCAATCGCGACGGGATCGGCGCAACGATCAAGGTGACCACCGCGTCTGGAAGGACACTCTACAACCACAACAATCCCAGCGTCGGGTTCATGTCGTCGAGCGACAAGCGCGTGCACTTTGGGCTGGGCAACGAAGACAAGGTGGAAAAGGTGGAGATTCGCTGGCCAAGCGGGATACTGCAGCGCCTCGATCGCCCGGCAGTGGACCGGATTCTGAAGGTGGAGGAGCCACCGCGCACCAGCCCCGTCCCCCCGGCCAACGCGCACTCAGAATGAAAAGCGGCCTGTCAGTCGGGGGATCGTAAACTGCAGCCCAAGAGATTGAGCTACACTTGCTGCACAAGGCAAATTGATGGAAAAGACCGCATGGAAATCTGAAGAAACCCTTCGCGAGGGTGGCTTCCGCATTGAGGTCCACCCGGGTGAATTGATCGTTACCAGGGATCCGTCGGCATGGAACCCGCGGATGCGGAGGTCGCGCCATTGGCAAATCGCGGTTGCTATCGGCGTGGCGATTATCATCGTCGTGAATCTGACGAAGTCCCCTTCAGAACTTGTACCGCCAGTGAGTTTCCCCATCTTGCTTGGAATCTTGCTTTTCTTCTTGTGGCCTCTCGGAGTAAATAACATTCAATGCACGCGCGAGCACATTGAGGTCATTCGCCTGCACCGTGGCATCGAGATCGGGAGGTGGCTGTTCCCGCGCTCGCTTGTGGAGCGAGTCCATATTGAGCAAGCTTTTGGACGCTCCGAGATGGGCTTCACAATCGCTTTCACGGTGAATGGAAATACAGTTCAAACTCTGCGCGGAATAAGACTCGACGAGGCACAAGTCGTTCTTCTCCAGTTAAGAGACCTTGGCTTCGATGTAGGTGTTGGCGGCTCCGATTGCAAAGAATAGGCCCTCTGCCATCCCCGAACGGCATTGCAACTTTTTCAGGAGGACATGGGGTTTTGGGCAAGAAGGCTTCTTTCCTAAGCCCGCTCAGCCCCCGAACGCCGCTACCGGCTCTCTGTAATCGTGAACACCTGGTCGGCTTTCACGTTGGTCAGGACCTGCTTCACACCGGTCGGCCACGATAACTCGATCTTGTCGATGGTCGCTGCATTACCGAGGCCGAAATGGATGCGCTTGTCGCTGGATGAGCTGTAGCCGACCGCGGTGGTGGCGTGGTTGAACTGGACTCCGTTGGCGGTTGTGATCTTGACCCTGGTTCCAATGCCGTCGCGGTTGTCTCTGGTCCCGACCAGGTTGAGGACGATCCAGTGGTTGCGGTTCTCGGTGCGATTGATCAGCAGTTGCGGTTGGCCGTTGACGACGTTCACCACGATGTCGATTTTGCCGTCGTTGTTGAAGTCGCCGAAGGCTGCGCCACGGTGGGCCTTGGGATCTGTGAAGCCGGCGCCTGCGCCGGGGCCGACATCGGTGAACGTGAAGTTGCCGTTGTTGTGCAACAGCCCATTGGGCAGCAGGGACGGGCGATGCAGCACTTCCATCTCGTTGTCGAGGATGGCTCCGCCCGCGGTGAATAGGTCCTTGTTGCCGTCGTTGCCGAAGTCGAATGCGCCTGTGCCCCACGCCGTCAGACGCCGGCTGAATGCCTGCACGCCGGAGACTTCGGTCACGTCCTCAAACTGGTCGCCGGCATTTTTGTAGAGCGGGAAAGTGTCGCCCACCATCGCCGTATGAAAAATGTCGGGACGGCCGTCGTTGTTCAGATCGCGAAAATCCGCGCCCATCCCCGCCACGACGCTGCCTGTCGAAGTGTAGGCCGTGCCCGTTTCGAGGGCTACATCCTTGAAGGTGCCATCGCCGCTGTTGTGCAGCAGGAAATTGGGAAAGGTGTCGTTTGAGACGAAGATGTCGGTGAATCCATCGTTATCGTAGTCGGCGAAGGCGACGCCCATTCCTTTCCCTACATACTGGCCCACGTGCGAAGACGCCGAGACATCGGTGAAGGTGCCGTCGCCGTTGTTGCGATAGAGAATATTCGGCGTGCCCTTGAAGTTATCGGGCGAGCAATAGGTGCGATGGCCGTCGATTGAACACAGCTTGCAATCGGCAATGTTGTAGTCGAGATAGTTGATGACCAGCAGGTCGAGCAGCCCGTCGTTGTTGTAGTCGAACCAGCCCGCGGTGACGCCCCAGGGCTTTCCTTTTCCGGCGATGTTGCCCGCGACGCCGGCCTTTTCTGTGATGTCGGTGAATGTGCCGTCGCCGTTGTTACGCAGCAACTGGTTGCGATTGACGCCCACGACGTAAAGATCGACGAAGCCGTCGTTGTTGAAGTCCCCGGCAGCCACTCCCATGGAGTAGCCGACGCCCTGCACGCCGGCCTTTTCTGTGACGTCGGTGAATGTGCCGTCGCCGTTGTTGCGAAAGAGGCGGTTGTAGTAGCTGGAGTCGGACTTTTCAAGCGAGGGAATGGCGGCGCCGTTGGTGAGGAAGATGTCGAGCAGGCCATCGTTGTTGTAGTCGAAGACCGCTACGCCGCCCAGCATAGTTTCGATCGAATAGCGCTGCGGGCTGATGCTGTTCTTCAGCTCGAAGCGGATGCCGGATGCGGCGATCAGATCTTCAAATTTGATGCGATCGGTAGCCGGGGCGGCTTTTGCTTTGACTGCAGCGGGGGCGGGAGCCTCAACACGCAGGGGCGGATTCGGCGCGGGCCGTGGAGCTTGAGGGGCCTGCGGAGTTGACGCCGGTTGGCCGACGAGCGCGAGTGACAGCGCTGCCGAGGCAGCCACCGACAGCAAACAGCGCCGCGCGGAAGCAGCGAGGGCCGCGCGCAAAGCCGGATGCCGGCAACCATGAAAGCTCATATCCGCCTGGGTCAAGGGCTCATGGTATCGGTTACGCGGGAACGGTGTCCAGTTTGCGGATCCGGGCAAGGATTCCGCCCTGCCTGCCCGCCTCCCTGCCCAGTCCTTTGGCGCCGAGGGGCGGATTTTCACCAAGGACGGCCCGATTCGGCCGAGGAGGCGGAGTTTCAGACCGGTCTTCCACAGACGTTGCTTTGACAAGGCGCAGATGGTCGGCGGAAACGTATACAATTCCGTCGCTAGGGATTCACCGCTAATTTTTGCTGCCTAATGCAGGTCCATCTTTCCTGCCGGTGTTTCCCCACAGATCGGAGAAGAGATGATCGTTGGAAAGTTGAGCGGACGCACCTCGGCGGCAATCGCCATACTGTGCGGTCTCTCGTTAGGTTTGGCGGCCGTTTCGGCGTCGGGGCAGTCTTTGGCAGGCCGCTGGGTAGCCGAAGGCAGGACCCTGGACAACGGCGAGCAAACCAAGTCGATCCTGGAACTGAAGCAGAACGGCGACGAGTTGACCGGCGTTGTGAAGACCCTCGGCTTTACCGCAGAGGTGAAAGGAACCGTCAAGGGCAACCACTTCGAGCTTTTCGTAGCAGAATGGGGCAAGAGGCCCGTCGTCGTGGGCGACCTGGTGAACGGCGAACTGCACGCGATGGAAGGCGGACACCACCCCATCGTTGCCAAGCCCGCCGGTCCCAACGACGATCTCCCTTCCGTGGCGTACATCGAACCGCCTCCGCTGCACAAAGTTCCCTCGAACGGCCTGGCGTTAACGCCGCCGATGGGCTGGAACAGCTGGAATCTGTTTGCCGGCAAGATTGACGACGCCACCGTCCGCACCATGGCCGACGCCATGGTCACAAGCGGGATGAAGGATGCCGGCTACATCTACGTGAACATCGACGACACGTGGGAGGGTGTGCGCGACGCCCACGGAGTCCTCCCCTCCAACCACAAATTCCCCGACATGAAGGCCCTGGCGGATTACGTGCACTCCAAGGGGCTGAAGATCGGCATCTATTCCGGGCCGGGAGCGCGCACCTGCGCCGGGTATCCGGCCAGCCTGGGACACGAAGCCCAGGACGCGAAAACTTTTGCCGATTGGGGAATCGATTACCTGAAATACGACTGGTGCAGCGCCCGCAACACCTACAAGGACGAGCAACTGCAACCGGTTTACCAGAAGATGGGCGACGCGCTCCAGGCCACCGGCCGGCCCATCGTCTACAGCCTTTGCGAGTATGGCATGGGGGATGTAGAAAAGTGGGGCACCGAGGTTGGTGGAAACCTGTGGCGCACGACGGGCGACATTCGCGACGACTGGTCGAGCATGATCGAGAACGTGGAGAAGCAGGTAAAAACCGCGCCGTACGCCGGGCCGGGACACTGGAACGATCCCGACATGCTGGAGATCGGCAACGGTCATATGTCAAACGACGAGTACCGCACGCACATGAGCCTGTGGGCGCTGGTGGCTTCGCCGCTGCTGGCCGGCAACGACATCCGCACGATGTCGGCGGAGACCAGGGCGATTCTGCTGAACAAGGAAGTGATCGCGATTGACCAAGATCCGCTGGGCAAACAGGCATCGCCGGTGAAGAACGGCGACCTGGAGACCTGGATCAAGCCGCTTGCCGACGGCAGCGTCGCGGTGGGCGTCGTGAACCTCGGCGGCGCAGCGGCGCAGGCCACGGTGAAAGCCGCCGACCTGCACCTGGCGGGGGCGGCGAGCAAAGCGCGCGACCTTTGGTCACACAAGGATGTTGAGTTCAAAAACGGCGCGTATGCCAGCACCATTCCGTCACATGGAGTGCTGCTGCTGCGCGTAAGCGCAAAATAACGCTCAAACCGCACCGGCGTCTTGTGCCGATCGGCCTGCATTCAACGGGGGCCAGTGGGTACGGGACGCCGGATAGACAAACGGCAAAGCAAGGTGTCATCGGTTGTGTTTGCTCGGATGTTTCAACTTTTTCTGAGTTTTTTGCAGGTCAAGTCTCAAATGTAAGCGTTTGCTGTACAATCATCTGCGGCAGCGCTACAGTCTATCGAACCTGGCATTCCCGGACTTCTCGCATTCGCTGATGGGGATTCCAGATTCTTCGTGTTGGCTGTGGTCTTCAACCGCCCAGCGGTGATTCCGCGCGGCAAGGTGAAATGCAATGCCACACCGGCAAACGGCGCCGTCAACTGAACGAAATCGGGCGCCTCAAGGCCTTTGCGCAAGTGCTTGCGTGGGACTTGAGTTGCAGACCAATCAAGGTCTTTATCAACCGCGTGAGGATGTCCGGATGCGTTTTCCTTCTGGCTGTGAAGATCCGGACGTTCTCATGTACTCCCCCACGCACCACTCACCTGCCTCGCTGCGGCTTTCGTTGTACGGACCCACTTACCACATCACAGCAACCGGAACAAAAACCACATGCAACGGGACTTCAATTCGTGCATGCCGAAGCAACCTTTCCTCGCGTTTTGGGGATAGGTTAAGACAAAAAAACAACAAGTAATTGAAGGAGACATAGGCCATGTCAACCGGATTGTTCAGACTTAGAAACTGTCTGTTGCTGGCACTCTTTGCTTTGATTTCGCTGGCCGTGACCAATATCAGCTATGGGCAGGACACCAACGCCTCGCTGAGTGGAACGGTTCTGGATCAAGCAAATGCCACCATCCCGAATGCGAAACTGTCGCTGACCAATGAGGCGACCGGCTTCACATCCAACTTTGTGTCCAACGGGGAGGGAGAATACACCTTCCGCAACCTGACGCCTGGCAAGTACGATTTGTCCGTATCTTCCCAGGGCTTCCAGTCGTCCCTGCAGAAGGGGATCGAGTTGGCGGCTAACCAGTCGGCCCGCGCCGATATCCACCTGCAGGTTGGTAAAACCGATGAAACGGTCACAGTAACTGCCGATGCATCGCTGATCAACTACGAAAACCAGACATTGGAAGGCGGCGTGGCACCTGAGACGCTGCAAGACTTTCCGTTGACGGTCGGCGGCGCGCCGCGTTCTTCGGTGGCGGTTGCGATCCTGATGCCTGGGGTTACGACGGCCGGTGGTGGAAACGCTTTCAACGCACGTATCAACGGCGGCATCATCACCGGTGACGAAGCACTGGTGGACGGCGCCACGACAATCGAAGGCTACATGAACCAGAGCGGCATGGTCGCTCTGCAAACCGACTTCGGGATGTCTCCGGACATCACTAGCGAAGTGAAGGTGCTGACGGCGAACTACGATGCACAGTTCGGCAACACCACCTCCGGCCAGTTGGTGATCACCACCAAGAGCGGCGGCGAGAAGTTCCACGGCGCGGGATACGAATACCTCCGCAACGACTACTTCAACGCCTTCCAGTATGGCGTAGATCCGGGATCGAAGAAGCCCGGGGACAAAGAAAACGATTTCGGCGGCAACATTGGCGGCCCCATTCTGCTGCCCAAGATGCACGGCGCCAACTCCTTCCTGAAGGGCTATTTCTACTTCAACTGGGAAGGCTTCCAGGATCACGGCAGCGCCAACTCCGCTACCTTGTCCATTGCTTCCACCAACGCGCGCGCAGGCAACTTTGCCGCGGTCGGCAGCCAGCTTTACTATCCCGCCGATCCAGCGAAATATGGCTCGCTCGCGGGTCAACCGATTCCCAACAACCAGATCGATCCCACGTTTGAAGATCCGATCGCCAAGGCATGGATGGCCGCGCTGCCAACCCCGACCAACAACGGCGAGACGAGCAACTACTTTGTTCCGAAGTCCGGCCAGGGTTCGCTGACCAACAGCGAAAACGTGTATTTTGCCCGCGCCGACATGAACATCGGACAAAAGGATCACATCTACTACACCTACTGGTGGCAGTATGCCGGCGTAAACACGGGAAGCGATTTGCCGGTTGCCCTTTCGACCGCCAGCCCCGCCAACCCGGAGAATGCTCCCATTCAGCGTTTCAACTGGGAACACAACTTCTCCGATGTGATGACGAACCACTTGACCCTGGGGTACCTGAACCGGAATGAAGGCTACTATGCCCTCAACGGCAAGGCCAATCTGCCCAAGGTAGCGGGCGTTGCCAACGCCAACTTCCTACCGGAAATGACCTTCAGCGGTTACTCGCAACTGGGCAACAGCACGGTTCCGGACGCGGCCCTGGACGGGACCACGCGCGGAACTTATGCGCTTAACGATGTGATTACCCGGGTTTGGGGCCGTCACACGATCAAGGCCGGCTTTGAATATCGCCTGGCCGGAACCTCGATCCACGAAGGCAACAACCAGGGCGGCACTTTCTCGTTTGCGCCCGACACGACCGGCAATACCGGCTGCCCGTCGGCTGCGGCTTGCCCCGGCGATGCCATGGCCAGCTTCTATCTTGGCGCGGTTTCTTCGGCCAGCGTCGAATACTACAACGTGCACGCGGAATATCCGCGGCAACCAGCCTATGCTTTCCACGTTGGCGAATCGTGGCGTGTAAACCCCAAGGTGACTTTGAACTACAGTCTCCGCTGGGACTACATTGCCCCCTTCAAGGAGAAGTTTGACAACCTGTCGTTCTTCGATCCGAACGGCGCGAACCCCGGCGCAGTCACGCTGGGCGGTCAGCAGTTGAAGGGCCGTCTCGCATTCGCCGGCAACAAGTGGGGCGCGGCCAGCTACGGCGCCGAGTTCCCAGAGACCCCGTTCAAGTCCGGTTTCGCACCGCGCGTGGGCTTTGCCTACACGCTGGACGAAAAGACGGTTATCCGGGCCGGCTACGGCATTTACTTCGGACAGGCCTTCTATCCCGGCTGGTCCGGCGGCATGAGCCAGGACGGCTTTAACAAGGCACTTAACCTGGGCGAGTCAAACGCAGGCAACTTCAAGGTTCCGGCGCTCTACCTGGGCACCGGTCTCTCGGCAGCGCAGGTGGGATCGACCGCCAGCAACATCAACGCCGCCTTCGACAACGGAAATTCGCCGTCGATGTACCGTCCGCTGGACGGCAACAAGCGGCCCTACTCCTCGCAGTGGAATGTGACCGTTGAACGGCAGTTGCCGCACAACTTCTTTGCAGCGATCTCTTATGTCGGCACGAAGGGAACGCATCTGCCCTCGTCTCTGAACCCGATCAACATCCTGAATCCCTACGATCAGTCGATCGCCGGCATCGGGACCGATCTGGCAGCGAGCTACACCGATCCGACCGGTCCTGCGACCTTTGCCGCGCACGGCGTGAACACGCCTTACGTGGGCTGGGAAACGCAGATGACCGGCTGCAAACCCACGATCGCCCAGGCGCTGCTGCCCTTCCCGCAATATTGCGGCGTGCTGCAGGGTCTGAACGAAGAGCATGCCAAGTCGTTCTATCACTCCTTCCAGGGACACGTGGAGCGCCGCTTGTCGAGCGGTCTCTATGCTCTGGGAACCCTGACGGTTCAGAACCTGATCACCAACGCCTCCGACACGACGCAGTCTACCAACACCAATGGAGCCGGCAACCAGGGCAATAACGGCCAATTCTCGCCGTTCGAAGAGTCCCGCGCCTACGCGCTGGCTCCGGACAACGTTCCGGTTACGGCCCAAGTGGCGGTCGTCTACGATCTGCCTTTTGGCAAGAACAAGATGTTCCTGAACTCCGCCGGTCCCGTTGACTACATTGTTGGCGGATGGCAGGTCAGCCCGCTGTATCGTTACGAGTACGGCACACCGTTCTCGTTCTACTCTTCGAACTGCAAGACCTCGAGCCTGGTTCCCGAGTTCCGCCAGGGTTGCATTCCTGGACTCCTGAACCAGAAGTCGGCGCAGCCAAGCGGCCGCAACGGCTTCGATCCGAAGTCGGGCACTCCGTACTTTAACCTCGCTGCCTTTGAACCGCAGTCGAACTTCTCGACCTTCGGCTACACGGGCACCGGACCGGCTGTGACTACGATCTACGGCCCGGCCTTCAAGAACCTGGACATGTCGCTGACCAAGAACACCAAGGTTGCAGAAAAGGTGAACTTCAAGATCAGCGCCAACTTCTTCAACGCGTTCAACAACCACTACCTGATCAATTCGCAGGGTGGAAACTACGGCGGACCGTCCGTCGCCTTTGTGACCGATGTGGGCACCACCAGTTCGACGAACCCGTTCGGAAGCTGGAACAAGGCGACCAGTTCGCCGCGTACCATTCAATTCGCGGGACGCATCGAGTTCTAAGCTCGTCTGGCGAACTAACCATGCGCCATCCGGCCCGGCATGTTGCGGGCTGGGTGGCGCAGTTTTTTTAGGGTCGAACCGGCTTGAGCAGCCCATGGCCGAATGTATATTTATACATCCGTGTGCAATTTAAATCGATGACGTACGAAATAACTCATTTGCAATCAGCAGTTTAATATTTTCACGTTTTCGAAGTATCGCTGTAACTCGTTGATTTGATTCAGAATATGCAGTGTTTTGCGGAAATCCGGGAAAGCCGATTTTTTGCATTTTCGTTGTAAGGTGCACTTTCTATTGGTTTTACATGCACATTTTTGTCAAATTCTACACGTACGCAATCCCTCTTGGATTGCTGAATTCAGTATGCGCCAGGCGGGGGTAATTGTCCGCAATGCGGTGGTCTAGAGCAGCGAGTTGGGGTTCGTTGCGGCCCTCCGGGACGCGGGACGTGGTGGGATGGCGGAGACCCAGGGTTTCCACCCTGGGCTACCTTCGACTCGTCCTCCGGGACGAAGATGGCCAGGATGGCCGTCCGAGGGACGAAGATGGACAGGACGGTCGCCTCCGGGACGAAGATGGCCAGGATGGTCGCCTCCGGGACGAAGGTGGACAGGATGGCCGTCTGCCGGGACGAAGATGGAGAGGATGGCCATCTGCCCGGATGGAATCGACCACGCGAACGAGTGGGGCGAGGTCAGGCGGGGTAGAGGAATTTGAGGAGGGGGCGGACGCGGTGGGCCCAACTGGCTTCGTCGTGGGCGCCTCCTTCGACGCGCTCGAAGTGGAGGTTTTGGCCGGGACGCCAGCCGTTGGCCTTGAGGCGGCGGTTGAGGTGTTCGGCGTCGGCGAGGGCGCGGCGGCCTTCCCTGTCGCCGACATCGAGCCAGAGGCGGGGGCGCTCCCAGAGCTGGGGGGCGTGCTCGTTGAGGTAGCCGAGGATGCTCTTGTTGTTCCACCAGACGCTGGGAGAGAGGACGGCCAGCTTGCCGAAGCACGCGGGGTGGCGCAGGCCGAGGTAGAGGGAGACCAGGCCGCCGAGCGAGGAACCGCCGACGCCGGTGGAGTCGCGCTCGAGGCTGACGCGGTAGAGGCCGGCGATCCAGGGCATGATTTCGCGGGTGAGCATGAGGCCGTACTCGTCGGCCTGGCCGCCGCCGAATTGAAAGTCGCTCTCGTGGGTGTACTCGGCGAGGCGGCGATCGCCGGCGTTATAGATGCCGACGATGACCAGGGGCGCGACCTCGCCGGCTTCGATGGCGGCATCGGCCTGCTCGCGGACCTGCCAGGTGCGGTCGGGGATGTAGGAGGTGCGGGGGTCAAAGAGGTTTTGCCCGTCCTGGAGAAAGAGGACGGGGTAGGCGCGGGCGGATTCCGGATCGTAGCCGGGGGGGAGATAGACGATGAGGCTGCGCAGGCCGGGCAAGTAGCGGCTGCGGAAGGCGCGGTGTAGCCTGAGCCGGGGATGCGGTGGGGCCTCGGCGGCGGGCAGAAGGGCATCGGGCGCGGTGTGCTGTGGCTCGGTTTCCGAACTCAAATCGTGCGAACCTCGTGACGGTCATTGCGGGTGGGACGCGCAAGAGAACTGTGCAACCCGTGGCTGTTACATTAACTTAACAAGAATGCGGCGGTTCTCCAATTCGCCGCGCAAAAGGACTTGGCAGAGATGGTGCGCGAGTATCACAAGTGGTTTTCCGGGCGGCTGGGCCGGGAGATGGAACTGCTGGTGTTTGGCCACGGGGGGCTGCCGGTGCTGGTGTTTCCGACCTCTGGCGGGCGGTTTTACGAGTTTGAAGACCGGGGCATGGTGGGCTCGCTCGGCGGACGGATCGACGCGGGGCAGTTGCAACTGTTTTGCGTGGATTCGGTGGACATGGAGAGCTGGTATAACCGGCAGGTTGCGCCCCGGTGGCGGATTGCGCGGCACGTGCAATACGAGGACTACCTGATCCACGAGGTGGTTCCGCTGATGCGGCAGAAGAACGGCGACCCCCACATGGTGGCGCTGGGGTGCAGTTTCGGGGGCTATCACGCGGTGAATATCGCGCTGCGCCATCCGGACGTGTTTACCGGGATGCTGTCGATGTCGGGGTACTTCGACGTGTCGAATTTCCTGGGCGGCTACTACGACCAGGACTGCTATTACAATTTACCTACCCACTACCTGCCGAACCTGACCGACCCGTGGTTTTTTCATCGCTACGCGCACAACACCTATGTGCTGGCGACAGGCTGGGACGACCAGTGCCTGGGACAGAACCAGCGCCTGGACCAGGTGATGAGCGCGGTGGGGATTCCGCACAAGCTGTATACGTGGGACTCGTATAACTCGCACGACTGGCCGACGTGGGAGAGGATGATGGCGGAGTACCTGTGAGGCAGGGGTCAGAGATCAGGGGTCAGTGGTCAGAGAATAAGAGAAACAGAGAAACGGAAAATCAGAGAAACAGGGGAGACGTTTTGATGAACGAGCTGAATCCATACGCGAAATATTTGCATGGGGAACAACTGGAGGCGGTGCTGTCTACGACGGCGGGGAAGCTGGAGACGCTGATTGCGGGGATGGGCACGGTGAAGACGGCGACGCCGCCGGGGCCGGGGAAATGGAGTCCGGCCGAAATTGTGTGCCACCTGGCGGATTGCGAGTTGGCATTCGGCTTCAGGCTGCGGCAGGCGGCGGCCGAAGAGAAGCATGTGATCCAGCCGTTTGACCAGGAGAAATGGGCCGTGGCCTATCCGGGGATCCTGGCCGCAGACGCGCTGGCGGCGTTTGCGGCGCTGCGCAAATGGAACCTGGCGTTCATTGTCAGGATGATGCCGGAGGCCGCGGAGCGCGAGGTGACGCACCCGGAGCGGGGGACGATGACCTTTGCCACCATTGTGGAAACGATGGCCGGGCACGATGTGAATCACCTGGTGCAGATGATGCGGCTGGCGGAGCCGGTGGCTTGACCGGAAGGCCGCGCGAGCGACGCACCTGAGGCGCGGCGGCCGGAGTTCGAGGGCGGTGGACGGAGGCTTCTATTTCGCTTTTTGCGCGCCGGACTTTTTGCCGCTGGCCTGTTGCGCCGCCGGGTCCTTCTCCTGGGCGCCGCCGTGTTTGTGGTTGTGGTGTGCCACGGCCTTGGCGATGGCTTCAGGGGAGAGCTTGCTTTCGGCGGGGATGTGCAGAACGTCGTTCGAGGTGTCGGGCTTCGATGATTCCATGGATGCCTCCTGGTGCAAAGGAGGGCGCTCAATCTGCAAGGCTGCCGTGCAAGGTCACAGAGGAGTTCCCTTCCGGCTTGGCGGTACGGCGGCGATGAACCGGTGCTCTGCGTAAGTCCTCGGACTCCCACCCATCGGACAAGAACAAAAACGTCCGATGGATGGGGCACAGAGGTTTCTTCTATCCCAGGATGGCCGCGAGATCGGCTTCTGCGGTGGTGGTCGGCATGAGGTTGTAGCCCTTGTTGAGCAGTTCCAGAACCGCGGGCGAGAGGAACGCCGGCAGCGTTGGTCCGATGCGGATGTTGCGGACGCCGAGCCAGAGCAGGGTGAGCAGGATGGCGACGGCTTTCTGCTCGTACCAACTGAGAACCAGCGAGAGCGGCAGGTCGTTGACGCCGCACTCGAAGGCAGCGGCCAGGGCCTGGGCGACCTTGAGAGCCGAATAGGCGTCGTTGCACTGGCCCATGTCGAGCAGGCGAGGCAGGCCGCCGAGGGTGCCGAAATCCTTCTTGTTGAAGCGGTACTTGCCGCAGGCCAGGGTGAGGATAATGCAGTCCTGGGGCACCTTCTCGGCCAATTCGGTGTAGTAGTTGCGGCCGGAGCGGGCGCCGTCGCAGCCGCCGATGAGGAAGAAGCGCTTGAGGGCGCCGGACTTGACGGCATCGATGACGGTGCCGGCGACCCCGAGGACGGCGGCATGGCCGAAGCCGACGGTGATGGATTCTTCCGGGCCGTCTGCCGCGTAGCCGGGGGCGGCAAGGGCAGCAGCGATGACGGGCGCGTAGTCAACGCCTTCAATGTGCTGGACGCCGGGCCATTGCACGGGGCCGGCGGTAAAGAGGCGGGTTTTATAGCTGACCTTGGGCTGCTGGATGCAGTTGGAGGTCATGAGGATGGCGCCGGGGAAATCGGCGAACTCGTCGGCCTGATCCTGCCATGCGCCGCCGTAGTTGCCGGCCAGGTGCTTGAAAGCCTTGAGCTTGGGATAGCCGTGGGCGGGCAGCATTTCGCCATGCGTGTAAATGTTGATGCCGAGGCCCTCGGTCTGGACGAGCAGTTGATACAGGTCGTGCAGGTCGTGG
>Ga0181516_10001557_pt1 | contig 17428 bp, 18 predicted proteins | sample PEATcosm2014_Bin_25_FD_121104 | JGI IMG/M metagenome (GOLD analysis project Ga0181516, IMG submission 121104) | Peatland microbial communities from MTU Mesocosm Facility, Houghton, MI, USA - PEATcosm2014_Bin01_10_metaG | ecosystem: Environmental > Terrestrial > Soil > Wetlands > Peat | place... | reverse complement strand
CAGAAAGACAGCGGCAGTCACAGTCCCCGCTGCGAAACCCGCAAAGAAAAAGAAGAGGAACCTCAGCCCCGAGGGACGCAAGCGCATCGCCGAAGCCGTCAAGAAACGCTGGGCGGCACAGAAGGCAGCCGCATCGAAGTAGAACAGAAGCGTTCGAGAAGATCTGAGCTGTCGCGGGTTCCCCCGCTTGCGCCAGCTCATCTCCTTTTGTTTCTCTTTCTTGCCCGCACTAGGCGGGCTTCCGTTTCATCGCAGTAGAGCCGGATCGATCGCCCCTTATTCAGGATGGTCGGGAGTCATCAGGCAAATGTCGGGCAGGTTCCTGTAGCGCTCTGCATAGTCCATTCCATAACCAATGACGAAAAGATTGGGAATGGAAAAACCTACATAATCGGGCTCGATCTTTTCGATGCGCCGCGACGGCTTATCGAGAAGAGTGGCGATGCGCAGCGTCTTCGGGTGCTGTTGCAAGAAAAGCTTGCGCAGGTAGCTCAGAGTTAACCCGGTGTCCAGAATATCCTCAACCAGCAGCACATTCTTGCCCTCAATCGGCTCGTCAAGATCTTTGATGAGCTTGACCGCGCCCGAGGAGCGCAGTCCCTTGCCATAACTCGACGTGGCAACGAAATCGAAGGTTGCATCGACCTGCACGGCCCGGGCCAGATCGGCCAGGAATGGCGCCGCGCCCTTCAGCACACCCACCATCACCAGTTTCTCGCCGCTGAGGTCGCGGGTGATTTGCGCGCCCATCTCGGCGACGCGTTCGGCAATCTGCTGGCGGGAGTACAGAACTTCGAGGGCTTGATAGTGGACGGTATCCATGTATTCAGTATCGCCTGAAGCCGGGGAGGGTGGGCAAGCGCGGTTGTGAAAAAACCGACCTTTGTCCCACGTCGACAGGGGGTAGGATCTCCAGTCAAGGCTCATACGTCTATACTTGAGTAGCATGTATCCGTATCTTCACATCCATCTGTTTTTCCTGCACCGCGAACAGCCGACCTTTGGGATCATGATGTGGCTTGCTGCGGTTATCGCGGCTCTCATCATGCACCGCAGCTTCCAGCGCGCGCGAGTATCAGTCGATGCGATTGGCATGGTGGCGGTGGCTGTGGTGGCCGGTATCGTTGGCGCCAAGCTATGGCACGTCATCGACACGCCGATCGAGTTTCAACAGGCGGGCTGGCGCGTCCTGTGGGATACGGACGGATTTGCGTGGTTTGGCGGGCTCGTCTTCGGCATCTCCGCGCTGCTCGTGCAGGGCTGGCTGGCGAAGATCGGCGGCCTGCAGACGCTCGATCTTGCCGCTCCGGCCGCCGCAGTCGGCTACGGCATCGGCCGCATCGGCTGCTTTCTCTCCGGCGACGGCTGCTATGGCATCCCGATTGCGCCGGTTCATTTCTTTTCCTTTTCATTCAAACCCTGGGGTATGGCCTTTCCCAACGGCCTCGAACCAACGTTCGTTCCCGTCTATCCGACGCCGCTCTATGAACTGGCTGCCGGTTTGCTCATCGGATGGTGGCTGTGGCGCAGGCTGGGCAAGCCACACGCGGCAGGCGCTATTCTAGGCCAGTATTTGCTCCTTAGCGGAATCGCTCGCTTCCTTGTCGAGTTTATCCGCCGCAACCCCAGGATCTTATGGGGCTGCTCGAACGCGCAACTGGCCGCCGCGGGCTCCGCGATCGCCGGAATTGCCATCATCGCCTGGACCGCAAGGCGACCCGCCGACGCGCCGATCGAAGTTAACGAGGCTGTGGAGAAGGCCGCGTAAAGACTCGGATTCCGCAAGCTCATGACAAGCACGGTGACGCCGGCCAGCGGTTGAACTATGCTGGAGGCAATGCCGAAGCCGCTCTTAGCCCAGATCGTCACAGAGATTGAAGAATTTGCCCGAATAGCGCCAAATCTTGCCGCGCTCGAAGAGTTTGCAGTTGAGCGGATCGCGAGCCGGTTGCCTGCCTATGACTGGGCAGGTTTCTATTGGCTGGACCCCGAGGATGCTGGGATGCTCGAACTGGGTGCATTCGTGGGCGCGCCGACCGAGCACACGCGCATTCCCGTCTCGAACGGGATCTGCGGGGCCGCCGTTCGGCAGGGTGAAACGATTGTTGTCGACGATGTCCGCGCCGATCCGCGCTATCTGGCCTGCTCAATCGAAACGAGGTCGGAGATCGTCGTGCCTATCCGCTCGCATGGGCGCATTGTGGGGGAAATCGACATCGACAGCCACCGCGCCGCGGCATTCGGCGCCGAGGATGGCAACTTCTTGGAGAGTTGCGCCGGCTCGATCGGCAGATTCATCGAGAGGATCGAAGCCAGCCGGGAAGTTCGCTGACTCGCCGTTCGGATTAAGAAACCGGTTGTGGGGGTGCCCCATCCTCTCTGCGCCGTTCGCGGAATCGAGGTCCCCAACGACAGGTCTTCGTCGTTGGGGTGAAAAAGGGTGGGAGGCAACGAACTTTTATCCCGCTGCCGTCAGGCTTTTTTTGCATCCAGCAATTCATTCACCTTGGCGATCACCTGGAAGGCGTCGGCGATGTAGACTACGTCGGCCTTGCCGCGGGTCCAGCCGCAGTTTGGGTCGAGCGAGATGGCGCGGCGGTCGCCGATGAAGCGCCAGCCCACCACATGCGGCTCCTCGCCATGGCAGCAAGTTGACAGTCCCTTGGCGTGACGCGGGGTTGAGCCAGTCTGACCGATCTGGTTCATGTGGGTGAGGAAGGGAAGCACGGGCTCGCCTTCGCCGCCTTGATCGACAAGAGACTTGCTGCTGCCCAGTGAGGCGCTGGTCGCGCGCAGGAAGCCGAGAATCAGCTCGCCCGCTTCAGTGGCGTGGATCTGGCCATCGGGCTGTTTCTTTGTCCAGCCGGCTCCGGCGACGAGGAGCATCTTGGCGTCGGGGCGGATGGTTTGCGCACCAGTGGCAGGTGCGCGCAGGCCGCTGACGATGGTGCGAATATCGGGAAGCTGAACGACGACCTGCTCAACTTGAACAGCGCCTGATTCACCGGCAAAGGCCGTGTGCGTGCCGGCATCGAGCACCAGAAACCAGGGGCGCGCATCGCGGGTGAGAACCGCTTCGATGCGTTGGCGATAGAACCAGCGCGTTACTTCGATGGTCTCTGTGCTGCCGAGTGCGGTCACGTGCGTATCGATGAAGCCGCCGAGCCGGTGGGCTACTCCGGCGGCAACACGCGTGAAGCGCGACGTGCCTGGGACCAGGACGATGGAGGCGTTTGCGGCATGGCAAATCGCTTCGATAGCCGCGGCGTCGGTGGCATAGCGGGCTTGCGCGAAGGCCTCGCCGCTGACGGCGAGAAGTCGCGCTCCGGTCGAAGCCAGAGAGCTTGCGGCGGCTGCGGCATCGGCAGCCACTATGCCGATAATGAATGGAGCCGAAAGGCGAACGGCTAAATCTTTGCCCGCGATCACGGCCTCTAGGGAGGCCTTGCTTAGCGCGGAGCCCGTTTCATCTGTGTGGGTTAATACAAGTATGGTTTCCATCATTCGGCTCCAATCCACTCGACCAACTCGGCGGCGACTTCGTCAGGCGTTAGATCCTTAACCACACGGGTTGTGCGTTGCTGCTTGGGCAGGCTGACGGAAACGTAGCGTAAGCCGTTGCCTTCGAGCTTGACTGTCTTGGCCTTTTGCAGCGCGGGCATGATCGTACGCATATTGCCCATACCGATTTGAGGATTATTACGCGGCTCGGCGAGACTGCCGGTGGCCCATCCGAGGACAGCCGGAGTGCCAATGCAAATTGAGGCTTGATGTTTGCCGCCTTCGACGCGCTCGAGGACTTCAAAGCTGCCGTCGCCGCGCACGTCAATCTGGTCCACGCCTTGAAACTGGTCGGTGATGCCGAGGCGCTCACCAACGAGCTGCAGCGTGACTCCAGCGCCGCGTGTCGCCGACTCCCAGCCGCCAAAGAGAAGCAGCTTGCTGCGGTCGAGGCCGGGCAGTGCGGCGATGGTCTCGGCCAACACGGCTGCCGTCGAGTGAGCGTCGGGGAAGCCGCCGATGGGGCCGTCGATGGGAACCAGTTCGAAGGCTGCCTTCTGGGCGACGGTCATCATCACCTGTTGCAGCTTAGCCTTGGGGCCAAGCGAGACGAGCCAGAGTTTGCTGCCGGGGCTCTTGGCGGCAAGGCTGGCCGCCTCGTAAAGCGCACTGGCGGCCCAGGGATCGAGGACCGCGGGCAGGACCATTTCATTTTTCAGCCCCGGCCCGGTTTGCCCGGTCATTGGCTCCAAAGTCTGCAGCGGGTCGGGAACGATGCCCGCGCAAACGACGATGTGCAATATATTCGCCATTGATATTTCCTTAGAAGTTACGATCTACTTCAAGTATAAATTCCAGAAGGGGTCGATTGTCTGTTCAGGCGTACCAATCGGGCAGTTCCCATGGTTGGGTGAACCATTTACGGGAGGTGTTGCACCGATCCGCAAACCACATCGGCTCCTGATACGAGTGGGGTTCTCCGCTAGGTCCTTTCGGCTTTTGCTGGCACAGGCCGTAGACCTCGCCGTTGGCGGTGTTGAGCGCGGCGAAAAAGGTTGTCGTGCCGTTGCGTTTGTAGACATGCGTCATGGTTTGACCACGGCCCTTTTTCATCGGCAGGCCAGGATGCGCCCGATCCAGCGCCTGAATCTGGCTCTTCTCATCCACGCTCAACACCAGCGCGTGCTCGGGGCGGGTTGAGATAGAGACCAACGATGGCTTCCGACTTTTCCGCGAAGTGAGGATCGTTGCTGACTTTGAAACTCTACACGCAATGAGGCTTCAGGCCGTTGGCCCGCCAGATGTCGCCTGTGGGTCTGGAGACCCACAGAACAGCCGACCAGGAGGTTGGCGCTACCAACCACTTTGAACGCCAGTTATTCTTCGATCTTTATGGGGTGTCCGTATCGCCTTTGACGAGCCGAACCTCATACTTCGGCCAATTGATTGGAATATTCTGCAATATCAGGTTCGGCCATTCGGTTGGAATCGGCGCAAGCTTTCCGTTCGGCTCGTCAATTGGCAGCAACCGCAAGTAAGGATAAAGATTCTGCGCCATCGGCGTTCCCGGCGGTTGCACCCCAACACTCGACTTCGGCGGACGAATGGTCATTTCCGGATCAATCTGCGCACTGTCACTTCGCTTCGATACTCGCGGACTGGAGATCATAAAGGAATTCCAGAGTTGCTCATTCGTGGCATGCAGGTCCATGTGAGGAGTTGAGGGATTCGCCGCAGGCCGAGTGAACGCGGGCTGAGTCAACTCCAGCTTGAATGAGTTTGCCGGATGCGCCGAATTCGACTGGGCGAAGGCCACGGTTCCGGTGCACAAAGTGAGAACCAGAAAAGCAGCTCGCATACAATGGCCTCCCACGGGCAAAGGCAACTGCAAAAAGGCTAACAGATTGCTCCAGCCCGCTTCAATCTAGGCACTCCAGGATGACCTTCTATTCCCTGATCCCCGCTTTTTTCACACCGCCGCGATCCGCTGGATCAGATCCATCTGTTCCTTCTTGTTCACCGCCCCGATGGTAAAGGCATCCAGTAGCCCCAGCCCGAGCGCATAGTGCAGCGCCTGGCTCTGCTGGTCGCGTAACACGCCCTGGCCCAGGATCTTCATGCCGATGATCCCTTTGCCCGAAGCCCGCATCTGCTGAATCACCTCGGCCACGGTCGCAGGATCGGCGTCCATATAAGCGCCCGCCGGATTCATGCGCACCAGGTCAACCTCGACCCACGGCTCAAGCGCGGCGGCGCGCAGCGCGGCTAGCGAGTGGCAACTCACTCCATGACTGCGGATGATGCCCTTCTGCTTGGCCTCGGAGAGCACGTCCATCGCGCCCCGGAAGCGTGAGTTCCAGTCGGCTTCGGTAACGCAGTGCACCAGGCAGATGTCGATGTAGTCGGTGCCGAGTTCCTTCCGGTAGCGGTCCAGATCCGCGCGCACGCCCTTGGCGTCCCGCGATTCAGTCTTGGTCATCACGACAACCTTGTCGCGCGGAATCTGCTTCAGCGCCGGCGCGATATACGAGTGGCTCCCATAGCTGTCGGCCGTATCGAAGAAGGTCAGCCCGTTCTCATAGCCGTTCATCATCAGCGCGGTGAACTCCGACATCCCCAGCGCCGTCTGGTCCGAATGGCCATACCAGCCATGCGAGCCCGTGCCCATCGCCAGCCGGCTGGTCTGGATGCCCGTCTTGCCGAGTGTCACTGTGTCGTGCGCGTTGAATTTTTGCGGTAGCGGCGGCAGCTCCGTGGCGAATGCTCTGGCCGCAAGATTCAGTTTTGAGGCAAGCCACGCCGATCCGAGCCCGCGCGAGGCGTTGATGAGGAATTCTCTACGTTTCATGGTCCCTCCGGGGAGTTGAGGACTCGAACCCGACCTGAGCTGGATTGTACCCTGAACTTGACCCGCCCCGCCACCGCGCCGAGCCGTCTTTCAGAAGCGGCGCCAAGCCGAGTGGCAACCAGCACGATCCCTGCCGGTTTGCCTTCTGAACTACAATCAAACCGTTATGGCAGCCACTTCCCTTACCACGCAGATTCAGCCGCGCTCGCCCAAGGGCGAGTTCAAGAACGAGTCCCCGATCGACTTCAAGCTCCCGGAAAACGCCCGCAAGATGCAGGACGCGCTGGAGTCGGTAGCAAGCCAGCTTGGCCGCGAATACGACCTAATCATCGGCAGCCACAGGCTCAAGACAACCGGCAAGATCCAGTCCCTTAACCCTGCGCGCCCGGCGCAGCTCGTCGGCATTCATCAGAAGGCTGGCACTGAGCACGCCGAGCAGGCCATGGCTGCGGCCCTCGAAGCCTTCGAGTCCTGGAGCCGGACGGCAGTCGAATCCAGAGTCTCCCTGCTGCTCAACGCCGCCGAAATCATTCGCCAGCGCCAATTCGAGTTCTGCGCCTGGCTCACCTACGAAGTCGGCAAGAACTGGGCCGAGGCCGACGCCGACGTGGGCGAGACCATCGACTTCCTCGAGTTCTACGCCCGCGAAGCTCTGCGCTTGGCTGCCGCCCAAACACCTATTCAGTTCCCCGGCGAGCGCAACGAGCTTCTCTACATCCCTCTGGGCGTGGGCGCGGTGATTCCTCCGTGGAACTTCCCCTTCGCGATCATGGCGGGGATGACAGCGGCCTCCATTGTCACGGGCAACACGGTCATCCTGAAACCATCGAGTGACGCTCCAACCATCGCGGCCAAATTCGTCGAGGTCCTCGATGAGGCTGGAATGCCTCCGGGTGTGGTCAACTTCTGCCCCGGCTCCGGCGCGACCTTCGGCAATGCCATCGTCGAAAATCCCAAGACCCGCTTCATCGCCTTCACAGGTTCAAGGAAGGTCGGTCAGGAGATCAACGAACGCGCCGCTCATGCGAGACCAGGTCAAATCTGGATCAAGCGGACAATTCTGGAGATGGGCGGCAAGGACTCGATCCTCGTCTGCGTAGATGCCGATCTCGACGCGGCAGTCGATGGCGTCGTTGCATCAGCCTTTGGCTTCGGCGGGCAAAAGTGCTCGGCCTGTTCAAGAGCCATCGTCGAGGCTCCTGTCTATGAGGTCTTCATCGAGCGGCTTCGCGAGCGCGTAGCAAAGCTGACCGTAGGCGACCCGGCAGAGAACGCCAACCTCGGCCCGGTGGTCAACAAATCCGCGCTCGACTCGATGCTAGGCTATATCGAGATCGGCAAAAAGGAAGGCCGCCTGATCGCCGGCGGTCATGCGCCTGAAAGTGAGAGCGGAGGCTACTTCCTCGAACCCACCGTCTTTGACGGCATCGCGCCTGATGCAACACTGGCCCAGGAAGAGATCTTCGGACCGGTGCTGGCAGTCATCAAAGTTGCAAGCTTCGAAGAGGGCCTGAAAGTCGCCAATGGCACGGAGTATGGACTGACCGGCTCAGTCTACTCGACCGATCGGGAAAAACTCGATCGCGCCCGCCGCGAGTTTCATGTGGGCAACCTCTACTTCAACCGCAAATGCACCGGCGCCATGGTGGGGGCGCACCCCTTCGGCGGCTTCAATATGAGCGGCACCGACTCAAAGGCCGGAGGCCCGGATTACCTGCTGCTCTTTACCCAGGCCAAGAGCGTCGCCGAGAAACTGTAAGAGCGCAGTTAGCATGGTTCGCGGTGTTGGCGGAGTTAGCACGTGTTTCAAAAACCGTCTAGCGGTTTCTAGAGGTAATCCCGCAGGGGCTAAAGCCCAATGTTTTTCAGCAGGTTTTGGCACGACTGAAGTCGTGCCCTGATACAAAGCGGGCATTGAATGAGTTTTCGGGAAGCTTTGAAGCCGTGTCCACTCAATGTTCAGAGTTGCTCCCAGATTCAATGGGATTCAATAACGTTATCCTCGTAACATCGAGTTATCGCTCCGGAGGATCTGTGAAGGCTTGGAAGATCATAGTCATCTCACTGTTGCTCACGCTGACCATCGGCGGAATCTACCTGGGCTCGGTCTGGAAGCGTCGCCAGAATCCTGGAGTAATTCCCAAGGCCGACTCGCGCCAGATCCTGAGCAAGGACGACCTCGTCGTGATGCGCGAGTTCTTTCCCTCACACTTCGAAGACACTCTGCGCTTGGAAGGCAAGAGCGTTTGGATGAAGACCGGCTACGTCATGCCCTACTACCCCTACACGAGCGGACAGGTGCTCTTTGCCAAACGCGTCGGTGTGATTCCTGCGGCGCAACGCATGGAGGTGAAGAAGATCGTCAAGGCGGCCGTGCCCGCGAGCATCGACGACAAGATCGAGCACGGAAGCCGCCAGGCATTTGCCGTCTTCACGCTACCCGGTAGCGCCACGCTCTATGCCACGCCCATTGGATATATCCAAGGCAACGAGGAGGGCTATTACACCGACCTGCTTTTCTTCTACGACGACCCACACACCATCTACGACCACTGGCCCAAGGATGTGTGGGCGGCCATCGATGCGCATCAGGTGAAGCCTGGAATGAGCGAGGTGGAAACCCGCATGTCCATTGGCCGAAGCCTGCACTTCGATGGTAAGGTCGAGGGTGACCGCACCGTAACCTACGACCAGGACGGCAAGCACTGGACAATAACCTATCGAAAGAACCAGGCCTCGGAGATCAAGATCGAATAACGGTTTCAAGAGATTAGCCAGGTTTTTTCAGGTTCATCGCTTCAGTTGGAGTTGTCTCCTTGAAGAAACGCAAGCACAGAGAAAATTGCGCACAAAAATCCCGAACCAGATATTTCATTTAACAGTCTTATAATCAACAGTTTATGCTGCATTATAAAGTCGCCCGCTCCGGAGTTTTACAATTCTATTTGTGCCCACGCAACCTTTTTAGATCTCATGCATCTATACATATAACAAGCAGAGGCTTCCTCGAAACATTACCCACCCAAGAAAGGTACCCACTCCTTCTTGAAGGTCCGAAAGGACCTCTTCTCAAATTCCCCTCCGGACCCCCTCCCTCAAATGCCTCTCAAGCGGGCCTACCGGAAGGTAGGCCCATCTGCTTTTTTGGGTGCAGTTAAAATAGAACCGAGATGCCTTCCTCCGCCCCGATTAGTCCCCTCGACCAGGAAATCCAAGCGATCGACGCGCTTTTTGATAAGGCGGGCCTTGAGCGCAGTCTTCGTGGAACGGGTGGCGGAGCCAATCGCCGGACGCGTTTTGAGCCCGCCGCCCCGTCTGATCTTGCCACTTTCGCGCCGTGCCCTCAAGCAGCCCGGAATGGCGTCGAGTGGCTTGCTGCCGCGGGATGGAAAAGGGCAGGCTGGCTTTGGCATGGCTTCAGCACGCGCCGCGGTGGCGTGAGCCGGACCTACTGCTCTGACGGTGCGCCTGGGGAGTTGAATCTTGGCTTCACGGCTCAGGACGATTGCGAGACGGTGGTTGCGAATCGCCGCCTGCTGGCCGAGGCTATCAGTGGAGATCCGGCAACGCCGTTGATCTCTCTCCGCCAGATTCATTCGAATCTTGTAATTCGAGCCGGTTTTCAAGACGCCGTCCGCCTACAACCATTAAAGGGCGATGGACTGATGACCGATGAGCCTGGCCTCCTGTTGGCGATTCAAACCGCCGATTGCATCCCGGTGCTGGTTGCCGACCGCAAGCGGCGCGCCGTAGCCGCCTTCCACGCCGGCTGGAGGGGCACGGTGAAGCGCATCGTCGAGAGTGGAATAGGACGCATGAGGCTTGCCTTCGGGTCACAACCCGAAGACCTGATTGCCGCCATCGGCCCAGGCATCGGACCTTGCTGCTACGCTGTCGGCGATGAGGTGCTCTCGGAGTTCGAGTCGCAATTCACTTATGCGCGAGAGCTGTTTTGCGAGGTCTCCGACTCCGACCCCATACGAATGCGCTATCCGATGCTCTTCCTCACGCAGCGCGCGCCGGGACATTCGGAGATCGGCCCCAGCCTGCATGTAAATCTGGTCGAGGCAAGCCGGCGCCAGTTGCTTGCTGCGGGCCTCAAGCCTAGGGCGATCAAGACTGTTGGCGGCTGCACAAGCTGCCAGCAAGAGCTCTTCTTCTCCCATCGCGCCTCAAAAGGTCATGCCGGACGCATGATGAGCGTGATCGGGATTCGTCCGCGCTAGACCGTTACTCTGCCAATCTTTAGCCGGGGCGAGAGCCGCTCCAGCCGCAACAATCAATATGGGAAAGCACTCCAACGTGTAGCGCGGTTCGGAGTTCTCTATGGTGGCCAGCAGCAGGCAGCGCATCACCAGGTAGCCGCCCAGCATCCAGGGCCAGGGAACGCGCCGGCGCAGAAAGCCCCAAACCGCCAAACCAACATAACCAAGATTGATCAGTCCAAGCAGCACAGCCGCCATTGTCTGGCCGGGATGCTCGCTCCAACGCCACCAGAAGATATCGAGATCGAAGGACCAGGTTCTCGGGCGGAGAGCCATATCCGCGACGCGCATTAGAGGAACCACGAGGTAGTAGCGCAAAGGATGAGAGCGGATGCGCTCGGCCGCCAGCGCGGCAAAGCGGTCGTCGAGCTCCGCCGAGATGCTATGCGTCCGGTTGTACTCATCCAGCATTAGGCTGGTCTGCTCGCGCTGCTGGGGCGAGTCGAAGGCGCGCGCGGGCAGGTCGTCCAGATCGATCTCCTCCTCGCCTACGTTCCAGAAGACGTTGCCGGTGGAAACGTACTCCACCGACCAGGTGCGCATCCAGCGGTAGAAGCCGAGATTGTTTCGTTTTCCTGGGTCGTTGACGTAACGGGGAGCCAAAGGCTCAAAGACATGGAACCGGGTCCAGTTGCGCCAGGCCCACGGAGCAAGAGGCGCGAGTGCCACAATGCTGAAGAGCGCGACGCAGGCTGCTCCAGCCCTGAGTCCACGCCCGATCCCTTGCCTGGCCGCGAAGTTGCGCGTCGTAGTCCAAAGCAGCCCCGCGGCAAGCGCCGCAAACAGCAGGACCCCATCAGGCCTCAATAGCATCGACAGCGCCGCGGCCGTACCGGCCAGCGCCACGGCCCAAAGGTCGAGCCAGCCTGTCTGCGCCGCGCTCAAAGCCTGGCCGGCCGCGTAGACTCCCAATGAGACCGCGAAGACTGACAAGCACTCGGTCATGGCAATGCCTGTGAAGGCCGCGGTGAAGGGGCAAAGCATGGCCAGCGCCAACACCACCTCAGCCGTGCGATCTGAAAGGTGACGGCGCGCGAAGGCTGCCAGCAGCAAACCCGCAGCCAGGTCGGCGACAGCCTGGACCGCAAAAACTAAATTCAGCCAGGTCTTCGGCAGGAATCCCGCAAAGAGCTGCTCGAAGACGGCCAGAATCAGCGGATACCCAGGCAAGCGAATGAGACTCGGAACCAGGTTGTTTCCTTCGGCAAGACCGTAGATGCCGCGATGCAGCAGGTAACGACCCAGCTCGAGGTAAACCCCGGTATCGTCGTCACCGGGGCGAGGAAAGACAATCAGGATCATCCGCAGCAGTATGCCTACGGCGATCCACAACATCCAGCGCCTCCGCGACGAGAACAGATTCATACACGGACACTAACAGATGCATGTGGGCCGGCGGCCACATCTCGGTGGACCGCTAAGATTGGGTGGCCCAGACCTCGATTTGAGAATCCGGGCCATCGAACCTGCGGGTGAATCGATCTCGTGACGAGCGATGCCACCCGCTACTGCAGATCAACGAAAGGCGTAGGAGATACCGAAGGACATGATCGGGTAAACCTGCAGCGGGTTAAGGTCCTTCCTCCATTTGGAGACCTGCGCGCTGAGGTTGGACTGCACAGCCTGGCCAATCGGGTTGGAAGTGCTGGTGACATCGGAGCATTCTGTTTGGGCTTGGTCGAGACAGGCCCAGCCGGTCAGATTCACATTCAAAGAGGGCACGCCGGTGAAGGCCGCGCCGATCTCAAAGGGAAAGGACCAATGACCGCCCGTACGGGAGATCATATTTCCCCAGCCCGTGGTGAGGGTGGCGGTCTGTTTGTGAGTGTTTAAGCCCAGGCTCGCGGCGACGTCGAGCGGAGTGGCGCCGGTGAGTGTGTTTGCCGTAGCTGAATAGTATTGCGACCCGTTGAGAGTAAAGCTGGTGCCGCCAGCCGAGACAGCGTTTGCCGTGATCCCATTCTGGTTGTAGAGCAAGGCTCCGGGGCTCAGGCGAAAGCCGTGTCTTGGGAACGGATAATAGTCCAGCGAAACGCCCGCAGTCGCCATGTTGACCTGGCCGTTGAGGTCAAGGCCATTCGTGGACAGGCTGCCGCCGTTGGTGCTTCCGTTGATCGTGATCCCACTCACCGAATACTGGAAGACGTTGCCGACGCCGCGCAGGTTCAAATAGCGGTTCAGATTGGTAGCCGCTTCCACATTGACTCCCATGAGCGACACGCCGCCGCCGAAGGCGACTCTGGAGAACGGCTTCATTGGCACTTCGTCCTTCATTCGAGAGCGGCCGTCTTTGGCGGATTGCGTCGCATTGTCTTGCATCCCATTTGCGGCAGAGTTCTGGGTTGCCTGGCTGCTGGAAGTGCCGGCGGATTGGCCATAGAGGGGCAAGGTCGCGGCGAGAAGTGCGAGAGATAAGAACTGGAATGATCTTTTCACGGAGGAGTACTCCCTTTTCGATTGAAGGTCCCGGCAAGCGGGTTCACCCCGCACTGAGTTGCGGGGGTCGATAGTCCCCATCGAACAGCAGCATCAGCCAAGGTGGTTTAGCCTTGAGCCGGGGACAAAGGCAGCATACCTCTTATCGACACTCGAAGGTGCAAACTTTAGTTCTCCGTTTCGGACGGGGAGGAGAGCCGGCAGTAGTTATTTCGGGCAAGAACCGATCGAGAACTGCGTTGGTTCCCGCAGTTTGCAACTGCAAACCCTAGGCAGGCCCGAGAGCAGGCTCTCGGGCACCTGATATTTGTTGGAAAGTTTTGGAAGACTGCGGCGAGAATAGTCGGCGCGCGCCCTGTCAGGGGAGGGACGAGCGCTGACGGGGCTAAGCGCCAACGGCCTCTTTGGGATTGACCAGGTCGCGCAGTTCCTTGGACGGTTTGAAGTAGGGGACCTTCTTGGCCGGAACCTCAACGCGCTCGCCGGTCTTGGGGTTGCGTCCTATGCGCGGGTTGCGCTGTCGGATGCGAAAGGATCCGAAGCCGCGAATCTCAATCTTGTCTCCTCCCTTGAGGGCTCCGATCACCGAATCGAAGATTGTCTCGACGATGACCTCGCCGTCGCGGCGAGTCAGGTCACCAACTCCAGTCACCTTTTCCACCAGATCCGCTTTTGTCATAGGGTCCATGCCTCCGCATTCAGCATAACCGGATTCGGCCCATTCGTGCACGCAAAAGGGGAGCTTGACCGTGGATTTGGACCCATTCCCTTCAATAGCTTGACGGAAGGGCTCAGGCTCGGCAGATTGTCCCGGCCAACTTCGCCCTCGTCGCGTTATGATGGCCTGAACCGTTCCCTGAGGGATTCGACACCGGTAGGGAGAGAGATTTGCCGCAAAAGGACGGGCACGTGACGGACGAAGGCAAGACCAACACCGGGCCAGAAAGCAGCGCCTCGCCAAAGTACAGCATCGTGATTCCCGCCTACAACGAGAGCGCCCGTATTCCCGCAACGCTCAAGTCGGTGGTGGAGTGTGTCCGCGCTCGCGGCTGGGATGCCGAAGTGCTGGTGGTCAACGACGGCTCTACGGATGGGACAGCCGAGGTGGTGCGGGCTTTTGCCCAAAATGCGCCCGAGGTGAGAATGCTCCAAAACCCCAGCAATCGCGGCAAGGGCTACAGCGTGCGCTCGGGAATGCTCCAGGCGCAGGGCCAGGTCGTGATCTTCACCGACGCCGACCTCTCTGCGCCGATCGAGGAGGCCGAGCGCCTTTTTGCCGCCATCGCCGAGGGCGCCGACATCGCCATCGGCTCGCGCTGGCTCGATCGGGACCGCCAAACCCAGAAGCAGCCGCTTTACCGGCAGTTCTTTGGCCGCTGCTTCAACATTGTCACGCGCGGCGTGATGGGCCTGCGCTTTGCGGATACCCAATGTGGCTTCAAGGCCTTCACGCGGGTCGCCGCACAGACCGTCTTCCAGCTACAGACCATCGAGCGATGGGGCTTTGACCCGGAGATTCTTTTTATCGCCCTCAAGCGCGGTTACTGGATCATCGAAGTACCTGTCAGTTGGGCCCACGACGAACGCAGCCGCGTGAGCTACTTGAAAGATGGCATGAAGATGCTGCAAGAGCTGGCCATCGTGCGCTGGAATGCGTTGCGCGGGCGCTACGACAGGCCGATCAAGGCAGCGCTGCGAGCAACGCCCTAATGTCGGACACCCGGTTCCGATGCGCCATTGGCCGGAGCCACGAATTTCTCGACTCACTTGCCTGACGCAGCGGAACCGGTCATCCCGAAACTCTTATCTGATCTTCTGAACCGCAATAGCGAGCGCAAACTCGCTTCCCGCAGGCAGCTTGACCGCTCCCTTCCTCGATGTCAGAGTTCCAGAGTTTTCGTCCGAAATCTTGCTATGGAGTTCGACGCCGGTTTCCGGTTCGATCTGATGGATTTCGAGGAGTTCACTGTTCCATGTGTTCGGTTCCTGGTTGCCGGCACGGACGGAATGTCCATCCGAAATCTCGCTTTCCGGCCCGTAGAAGCCCACGATGGTTGCGATGATCGGCACTACCTTGCCGCTCTTGAGCTCCGCTTGAGTAAAGCGCAACTCCATCTTTGACTTGTCATTCGCCGCCGCCGGATCAGTCGCGACAGTTCCGACGAGTTCAGTGCCTCGCGGCAACTCCGGTCCGTCTTTGAGTTGGACAGCCTTGCTGAGCGAGACACGGAACTGCTGGCCAGGCTGCGCCCTCCTTGCGTCGAGGGTTCGGGGCAGTGCCGCCTGCGCGGGCACCATCAGCTGGGCCTTTTCATGCACGGGCATGGTTGAGGGGATGTCGGCTGGCTCGGCCTTCGAGTCGTCCATCGTACGGGCCTGGGCAAGCTGCGGGATGAGAACTGTGATAGCTATGGCCGCAACCGAAAGGGTTGTCGCGAATTCTCGCTTCATGAGGGGGAAACTCCTGATTGAGGATTTGCGTGCGCCTCCGTGACGACCTTGGGCAGGAGGCAGATTGCCTCACGCTTAGACGAAGGCTCGTTACCGTCGGTAGTCGCCTTCGTCAGCAGAAATTGGCGGGATATTGTTTTTTTACGATCCATTCATCTTTCTCGCAGCCTGCAAAATGGGACGGACATGAAATGAAATTGTCGTGGTGCAGCCAGCCTCCTCAATCTGCTACGATTTCTGAGACATCACGGCCCTCTGCGGCGTCTACCCGAAGAGGCAGGGGCTTCGGCTCACGTCGACTTGGTCAGGAGGAAAGCATGATCCGCAGGATAGCCTTAGCATTTTTCTTTGTCGCCTTCACTGCCATCGGAGCCCACGCCGCCGACTTCAACGGCAAGTGGACCGCCGAGTTTGACACTGCGATTGGTGTACAGAAGTACACCTACGAGTTCCACGTCGACGGCACGACGTTGACCGGTAAGGCCAAGAACGAGCACGGCGAAACCGCCCTCACCGAGGGCAAGATCGACGGCGATGCCATTACCTTCGTCGAGAACCTCAACTTTAACGGTATGGACATCAAGATCGAGTACACCGGCAAGATCAGCGGAGACGAGATCAAGTTCACCCGCAAGGTGGGCGACTTCGCCACCGAAGAACTCACCGCCAAACGGGTCAAATAGCCCGCGGCGCCGTTCTATTCCCCTGGCAGTTGAGGTTCGTGGTGTCCCAGGTCCCAATGCGGGACCTGCGGGACCGGCTGTTCTTGTCTGTCTTTATTGGGGGGAATCGGCGCAAGATGACCTGGGATTGCCCGATTAGAGCAAGAGAGCACTCGGAGCAAGCAGCCAATCTCGCCGCGCGACTCCGTTACTCCTCTGTTTGTTCCCCCCACGCGCCGACAGGTATCATGAATCTTCATGGCATTGCCGCAAACAATTGAAGTTGCAAGCTTGGGGATGTGGGATTCACTCATCCTGATGGTGATGGCTCTGGTGGTCTTCGGACCGCGGCGGCTGCCGGAGATCGGCCGCCAGATCGGCAAGCTCATGTACGAGATCCGCAAAGCCTCCAACGACTTCAAATTCCAGATGGAAGACGAGTTGCGCAAGGCCGAGGACGCCGACCGGCAAAAGAAGGAAGCCGAGCGGCAAGCCGCGCTGACACTGACTGCCCCAGCGCAGACTGGCGCCGACTCCCAGGTCCCAAGTGCGGGACCTGGGGCACCCATTTCCGATCTTCAGTCCCAGATTCCGAAGTGGGCGCCTGGGGCACCAGTCCCGGACGGCCAGTTTCCGGTGCCAAGTCCCTATCCCGAAGAGGCCGTGTATCCGGCAGTCTCCCCTGGAGACTTCCACGACAATGAGCCCTATCCGCGCATTCAGCCGCCCTCGACCGGTGAGCCGATTCCGGCTGAGCGGCCAAGCCGCATGGCGGAGGCGGGCGAGGCTCCTGTAGACGCCGAGCCGGACCAGGCCACAACGGTGACGGAGCACGAACACCATGGTTGATCCCGCAGAGGTGATCGGCATGGCGCGGGAAGCCGTGAGTCAGCGCGCGGAGCTGCCCGGCATGAGCCTGATGGAGCATCTGGACGAGCTCCGCAAGCGCATCATCCGTTCCTTCATCTTTCTGGTGCTGGGCATCTGCGGCGCCGGAATCTTTTACAAACAACTCGTTGCCTTCATCCAGGCTCCGCTCGTCCACATTGGCAAGTCGTTGGTCTTTACACACCCCATGGACCCGCTGAATCTGGACCTGAAGGTCTCGATGGTCGGCGGAGCGATTCTGGCCTCGCCCTTCATCCTCTACCAGGTCTGGCTTTTCATCGCGCCGGGACTTTATCAGAAGGAGCGACGCTTCGTCATCCCTTTCATGGCGGCCACCGTGGGACTGTTCCTGACCGGAGCGGCCTTCGGCTACTTCT
>Ga0181516_10001556_pt1 | contig 17436 bp, 14 predicted proteins | sample PEATcosm2014_Bin_25_FD_121104 | JGI IMG/M metagenome (GOLD analysis project Ga0181516, IMG submission 121104) | Peatland microbial communities from MTU Mesocosm Facility, Houghton, MI, USA - PEATcosm2014_Bin01_10_metaG | ecosystem: Environmental > Terrestrial > Soil > Wetlands > Peat | place... | reverse complement strand
GCTTCTTGCTTCTTGCTTCTTGCTTCTTGCTTCTTGCTTCTTGCTTCTTGCTTTAGGGCATTTTTGGTTTTACCGTAGACCAGTTTTGAAAGGGCACGGCTTTAGCCGTGCCGCAAAGCTCCAATGAAATCAATGCGCTTTAGCCCCTGAGGGAAAGCCCTACGGTCTACACCATTTCCGAATCTGCTCTAGCTTCCAGCTTCTAGCTTCTAGCTTTTGGGGATGAGGTTTCTGCGAACTCTTCCTTGCGCCGAAAAAATCGCTTCAGGGGTCGTTCGCGCCCTTCACCCTTTAGCCATCGTCACATCCACGAGGTCTTGTAAAGATGTTCTGGATCGCATTCGCCGTCTGCCAGGCCGTGGTCATCGTCAACGGCATTCGCCAGGAACAGCGCGCTGGACTCTGGAGCTGGTCCAAATTTGTCTTTGCGCTTGCCTTCGGCGGCCTCGAAACCATCATCCTGTTGATTCCGGTCAACCTCATCGATCTCAAAAGCCGCTGGTTTGTGCCCGCGTTTTGCGCCGCCGGCGTCGTCGCCGCCTTGAACTTCATCTGGATGATCATTGTCGCGCGCCGCTGGAAACTGCCCGACGGCAGAACCAGCCTTCAGGCCTACCGGGACGAGCACCCGAAAAATTAGGGCATTTTTGGTTTTACCGTAGACCAGTTTTGAAAGGGCATGGCTTTAGCCGTGCCGCAAAGCTCCAATGAAATCAATGGGCTTTAGAGCGGTTTCGATTCAAGTGTTGCCATCTTAAGGTCATGCGAGGTGGCATTTTCTTGAGAAAAATGCCACTTGGCGTCTGCGTTTCTGTAAACAGCAGAATCGAAACCGCTGTAGCCCCTGAGGGAAAGCCCTACGGTCTACACCATTTCCGAATCTGCTCTAGTCTTTCCCCTTCCATTCGGAATGCCGGACCGCCCAGGCGGAAGACCACTACATCGCGTCATCTTCCAGGGGCAATGGGATGTGTCGAGATTCCCGCGGTTCAATCTCGGGGCTATTGCACCGTGAGGACAATGGTGGTGGACGCAGTGGTCGATCCCGCCGTGCCGACGATGGTGACGGTGTAGGCTCCGGAGGTGGTGCCTGGGTTGGTGGCGCCACCACCGCCTCCACTGCTGGAGCTTCCTCCACCGCTGCATGCCAATACACCTCCGGCCAGCGCGATAAGCAGCATGATCGAGCCGATCATGGTTTGCCAGCGGCGGCGGCGCCGGGGGATGCACAAGAGCAGAATGCAAGCCAGGGCCGCGGTGCCGGTCGAATACCAGCGAGCCCCCGGACGGGGAGGAAAGACGAGTGCGCTGCTGCTGGCAGCGGTGGTGGAGATCGTCAGTTTTGCTGTGCCTGGGTTTGAGTTCAACAGGGTCACCGGTGAACTTGACCCGAAGCTCAGGGTTGGTGGGTATTGAGCGCCAGCCGGGCTTGCTGTAAGGGTAGCGGTGAGGGCCACCGTGCCAACGAAGCCATTGGTGGGCGTCACGGTAACGGTGGAGGAGTTCCCGCCGGTCGCGCCTTTCGACAGATAAAGGTTTGTTGCCGCGATTCCAAAGTTGGCGTTGGCCGGCATGGTCACAGACACGGTAGTAGTTCCGGCGGCAGCGGTATAAGTGCTGTCCCCGGTGTAACTGGCAGTGAGGGTGTCCGTCCCTGGGGCCAGCGATCCGGCCGGGATGGAAATGCTGACCGCGGCGACGCCGGGATAAAGATACAGCGGATCCGAAGTGAAATATCCGCACTTGAGGGTGACGGTGCCACTTGCCCAGGGAGCCCCTGTTCCTCCGCTGACGGAGGCGGAGATTTGAGGCGAATCCATCGTGGTCATGTTCGTCAACGAAGACGTGATTGTCACCACGGGCGTAACTTTCGCCACCGCGACCGCGACGGTCCCCGAGGCGCCGTTATAGCTGAAGGAGCCATTCATGTCGGGAGTGTAATAAGCGGTGATGGTGTCTGTGCCCCCGCTCAGCGACCCGACCGGAAGCGTGGCCGTCGCGCTGCCGCCAGTAAGAGCGGCGCCTGTTCCGCTGCCGATGCCGCTTTGCAGATTGATATAACCGCTGGGCGCAGGATTGCCCGCGCCTCCGCTCACAGTAATTGCCAATGAAAGCGGTTGTACCGTTGTCGGGCTCGCGGTCAAAGATGTCACGGCCACCGCGGGCGTGATCTTCACGGCCAATGTGACTCCGATTGTGTTCGAGCCCGATGTGCTGGCATAGAGGGCTGAACTCGAAGTATCGGGCGTGTAGGTTGCCGTAAGCGTATCGATTCCCGGAGACAGGGCTCCGGCCGGGATGGCGATGGTGGCAGTTCCGCTTGCAAGAGCTGTAGCTGCGGATGTGTAACTGCCGCTGGTGAGAACGACGCTACCGGTCGGGATTGGATTTCCGGTGAATCCACTCACGTTCACGGTCATCGGGACCGCCTGCGCCGTGGTCGGGTTCGACAGGTTCGACCACGGGAAGACAGATGGCGTGATTCTGTCTCCTTCGTTCTGGACAGACGTTTGACTCAAAGCGGCCAGGAAGGTGGAGGAACCAGCCGCATCCGGCGTATACGTTACAGTCAAAACATTGTTGCCGGCGGCCAGCGATCCGGCCGGCACCAGGATGGTTGCGTTCCCACCCGCAAGCGCCGCGGGTGCTGACGTATAACTGCCGCTGGTCAAAGCCACCGACCCGGTCGGCATGGGATAGTACGGCACCATCACACCATTAGGCGTGGAATAGTACTGCCCGGCATTCGCAACCACGCCAACAACGATGGATTGCGAGTTGCTGACGATGGTCTGCGACGGCGTCAACGCAAGCTGCGGCGAAACTTTCGGCGGCACAATCATCGTGAACGGCATGCCGGCGGAAACGCTCTGATAAATCTGCGCGCTGGCTGCATCGGGTGTGTAGAGTGCACTCTCGGTATAAGTCCCCACCGGAATTGTCCCCGCCGGCACAGTAACCAGAGCCTGACCGTACGGGAATGCAAGAGGGCCGGATGTGTAACTCCCGACGGTAAATGTTATAGTGCCTGTCGGTGCCGGGCTGTAACCGGATCCATTGATGTAAGCCACCAGATAAATCGGCTCCCAGCTATTCACCGTTTGTGAGTTAAACAAAGTGAGTGTCGGTTTCGTCACTTTGCTTGCGGTGCTATACGCATTGACAAACGTCGTGGCGTCCAGCGATCCCAACCCCGTAACCTCGTCGTATCCCGCGCCGACGGCAAAGCCGGGCTGGCCCCCGCTTAAACCGCTCGGACCCGGAATGCTGTTGTTGCACATGCTTGGGGTATTGAGGTCGCAGGTTGCGACGCCGCTGGTAGCCGGGGTGACATCGTGGAAGGCGGTCGGCGCGCTCACTGCCATCTGGTAGAGTCCCGGAGTCAGGTTGCCTTGCGCCCCGGCCAGGTTCTGGTCGAGCAGCGCAGCCACTCCTGCCATGCTGGGGGCCGCAGCCGAGGTGCCCGCGAAATACTCGAAGTTGAAGCTGCCATTGGTGCCGACGACGCAACTGCCTCCTCCGGCCGCGAAACATGCGAAATAGCCATCGTGCATGGAGGAAGAGAAGGAAACATCCGGGGTGTAGCGCCCTGTTCGGGCCGCCGGCACACCGGCGCCGGTCTGCCAGGGTGGAGTGGCGATGAAGGTGCTGACGCCTCCGCCGGAAGCGGCCACGGTGCTGGTGGTGCCGTCCCAGGACTCATTCCACCCGCCCTCGGGTATGTAGCCGTGGGCTGTTTGCCCCAAATAGGCGGAGTTCCAATACATCGACGGGTTGGCGGTGTCGTTGAACTCCGTGCCGCCAACGCAGGTGGCATAGCCGGAGGAGCATATGTAGTTGGGACTATTGGCCAGGGAAGTGGCGGGCGGGACTGCGAAGGCGCTATCGCAACCGGATGCGCCCGAATCGCCGGAGGAAACGAAAGACGAGATTCCTTCCGCCGCGGCCTGTTGAAACAGCGTGTCCCAGAAGGTAACTCCAGCCTGTCCCGCCGAAGATTCACAGGCTCCAAAGCTGATGGTCATTACCTGTGCGGGAATCGGTGTGGTTTGGACCAGGTATTGCGCATCGGCTTCGATGCCGCCGCTGGCCGCTGTAGCAACCACAAGCAGGAGCTGTGCTCCCCGGGCAGTGCTGCCCGCGCGCAGGACATCGAGCGTGGCCTCGCTCTGGTCCCCGATGGAAACGTTGCCCGCCGGCGGGGAGGTGAGAGCGGGACCCGGATCGACACCTCCAAAGGCGGTGGGGACAATCTCCATTGGGTTGGTGAAGTTCGGTCCGATCAGGCTTTTGAAGTTGTTAAAGTCAGCGGGGTTGGTCCGGGACCGGCCCACGATGCCGATGGTTTGCCCGGCGCCGCTCAGATTGTTGGGGAGATCGTAGATAGCAGAGAAATCTTCTGGGCCGATGAAGTGATACCCATTGCTGGTGGTCACCTCGGGCGAATCCGACTGCATGGCAATGGCGTGATGCGCGGGCTGCTCGTCGATGGTGTAGAGGCCGTGAATGGCCTTGATGGCCGGGGCCAGGGCCGCGGGAATCATCGGGTCCGAGGAGACGGAGATGCGCTCCTGGCCATTGACGTTGTACCGATGCATCTCGGTCTGGAAGGCGCGGCCTGTGTCTGCTGCCGTGCCGCCGAATCCGATGAAGACGCGGCTGGGCGAGACCCAGTTGACATGCTCGCCCTGGGATTCCAACCAGGCTGTGATGGCCGCAATATCGGAGTCGGAAAGGCCGAATCGTTCACCGGCTTCCGTGGGAGTAAGCCAGTGACGGTAGTCCGGAGAAGCGGGATCTTGCTGGTCCGCCAGTAGCTTCTGAAATGCCGCTTCCTGTTCGGGAGTTCGCGACAGGACCATCGTCAGCGCCAAGTCCGAGGATGCCAGGCCAACGCAATTTTGTGCGATTGCCCACAGAGGATGATGATTGGGCAGCACGCGAACCTGCGCGGAATCGATCTTCGCGGTAACTCGGTTGGGGCTCTGCGCAGGGAGCGCAGGGCCTGCCACGCCCGCCGCCGCAAGCAATGCGAGCGTGGACCAAAGCCTCATCCGCCTGAGGTTCAGCTGCAAAAAGGAGCCCGGCCCGGAATGAACACAGGAGAGCGAACCGCTTTGGGATTCCATCGTTTTCAAATGAGAATCCTACCCTGAATTGCCGCGCAGTGACGCCCATCATAGCTGCGGGCATCGGGGTTTCCGCGAACGGCCAGGATTCGCGCGGCTGCCTGTGCGGCCTTGTCCCACTGGTTCCCAAGTGACTGAAACGGCGTTGATTCCTGCTTGCCGGTGGTGGGACCGGAATTCCCAGGAATTGGCCTTGACGGTGCCGCGGGACCGGTAAATGCACGGGTTTGTCCGCTGCACTGGATGAGTTTCTTATGAAAAACCTCATTAGATTCAGCCAACCGCGTGTTAAGATTTCTGCAATTCTTTTAAATCAGAAGTTCCAGGAGCACGGCCCAATGAGCAGCCGCCCTATCGCTGTATTGTCTGTGTTTTTCGCCTTCATCCTCGTCATCGCGGCAAGTGCGCAAACCTTCCGCGGAAGCATCCAAGGCACGATTACCGACAGCACCGGAGCGGCCCTCCCGGGGGCGAACGTAAAGGTCTTCAGCCCCAGCACCGGGCTGAACCGCATGGTGCAAACTAATGACCTGGGCGGGTACGTTGCCTCGGAACTGCCGCTGGGCACCTACAACATTACTGTCGAGAAGGCCGGCTTCCGGACTACGACGCTGACCAACATTCCCGTCAGCGTGGGTTCGGCGGCGCGCGCCGATGCTCGGCTCGCCACGGGTGCGGTCCAGGAGACGGTAGAGGTGAACGCCGATGTCCCGCTGGTGGAGACGACGACCAACACGACCGGCGGCACGATTGAAGCCAACGAGGCAGCCGAGCTTCCGGTGAACGGACGCGACTTCACCAAGCTGCTGGAGCTGGTTCCGGGGGCGACGAGCGATCCTGTTGGATCGACGGAATCGGCGGGATCGTACGGACTTTTCAGTTTGAACGGCAACCGCGGGCGATCCAATAACTATCTGCTCGACGGCACTGACATGAACGACGGCTACCGCAACCTGCCGTCGATCAACCAGGCGGGGGTTTGGGGTTGTCCATCGACGATTCTGCCGGTGGACGCGCTGGCCGAAATTCCAGTGACCGGGAGCCCGGAGGCCGAGTTCGGGCGCAGCTCCGGGGCCACGGTCAACATCGTGACCAAGAGCGGGACCAATGCGTTTCATGGCAGCGCATTTGAGTACTTTCGCACCGACGCATTGACCGCGCGTAACTATTTCAACACTGTCGACCAGGCCAAGAACTCGTTTACGAACCATCAGTTTGGCGGACTGATCGACGGCCCGATCGTGAGAGACAAGACTTTCTTCACGCTCTCCTATGAAGGCCAGAGAGAAAACGGCGGACTGCCGCAACTGGGCACGGTGCCCACGCAAGCCGACATCGCCGCCGATACGCCCGCGGGCGGAATCAACACCGTGATCGCGAGCCTGCTGAAGAGCAAGCCGTGGGGGACCCTGCCCGCGTCCGGCGACGGCAGTGAGACTTTTACCACGCCGTTCAGCAACAACAGCGACAACGTGATCGCCAAGGTGGATCATCATCTGAATCTGTTCAGCCCCGGCGACCTGCTGACGGGACGCTACTTCTTCAGCCACGGCACGCAGAGCTTTCCGCTGGGCATGCTCTACACAGGCAGCAGTGCGCCGGGGTTCAACACCCAGACGCCGACGCACGTCAACATCGTTTCGCTTTCCTATACAACGATTCCGAGATCGAACCTGATTGTCGAGGTTCGCGGCGGTTACAACCGGTTCCTGCAGCAATTCCTTCCGCAGGACATCGGCCTTAATCCGAACACCGCTTTCGGATTGAATACCCTGTCGCCGAACTACTCTTCACGCGACCTGGGATTGCCGACCATCTCCGTCAGCGGGCTGAGCCCCATCGGCTCGACCGCCAGCGACTCGCGCGGCCGCATCGACACCAACTACCAGCTCTTCGGAAACGTCTCGCTGGTGAAAGGGCGGCATAGCTTCAAGGCCGGCGTCGAGTGGCGGCGGACGTTCATCAACAGCTTCATCGACTCGGGGCATCGCGGAAAGCTATCGTTCACTGGCCAGACCGATCCGAACACCGGGCAGGTCATCACCACCCCGCTCCAGGACTTTCTGTCGGGCACCATCGACGGGGGCAGTTCCGCCGAAGGGGCCGGCACGCGCTACTCCTATCAGAACGGCAGCGGGGCCTACTTCCTGGATTCCTGGCATTTGAGCAGCAGAATCGCGGTGAACTATGGCCTGCGCTGGGATTACTTCGGCGTGATCGGCGCAAAGAACAACGCCTTCAGTCTCTTCAACGTGAAAACCGGCGGTCTGCAAACGGTGGGCGCCTCGGGCGCGCCGGCGTCGCTCTATCCAAAGGACTGGACCGGCTTTGCACCGCGGCTCAGCGTGGTTGACGATCTGCTGGGCAACGGCAAGCTCGTGATCAGGGCCGGCGCGGGCATTTTCTACGATGGACCCTCGCAGGACTTCTTTGTGGGCAACCAGGCCTACAACACCAACGCTGGAGAAGCCGGACCGGCGTTCAATGGCATCGGTTTCGCTACCTCGGTGGCCCCGACGATTGTCAGCGGGGCTCCGATCTTCGGCGCCTATTCGCCGAACAGCCTTTTCACTGTCGATCAGCACCTGGTAACGCCCAGGTACGGCTCCTACAATCTCAACATCGAGTCGCAGGTTGCCAAAATGGTTGCTGTGCAAGTTGGCTACGTGGGCTCGCAGGGACGCCACCTCTACCGCTTCCGCGACATCAACCAGTTCAACAACGTGCATGGCAGCGTGGATAGCTGCGGCAACGGTCAGACCATCGCCTACGGCGAGCGGTGTTTCCCGTCCTACGTCTATATCAACCAGATCGAAACCAGCGCCATGTCCAACTACAACTCGCTTCAGGGAACGCTGAAGTTGCAGAACTGGCACAACGTGACGTCAACCCTCAACTACACCTGGGCGCACTCGATTGACACGGCCAGCGACGGGCTGGACTTTGTGCCCAATGCCGCGATGCCGGACAACAGCTTTAATCCGCGCGGCGAACGCGCAAGCTCGAACTTCGACGTGCGGCAACGCGTGCAGTGGTACTGGACATACAACCTTCCCAAGTTTAATCGGGCAACGAAGATCCTGAACGGATGGGCGGTGGACGGCATGTTCAACTTTGCAACCGGCCAGCCTTACACGGTGAGTTACCTCTTTGAAGCCGATTACAACGGCACCGACGAATGGTTTGGACGGCCGGACATCGTCGGCAATCCCTACGCGGGCACCGGCGGCACCAACCTGCTGAACCTGGCGGCGTTTGCCGCGCCATGCACCGTGGATACTGTCAAGACAAGCCCGACCTATGGGGTTTGCCTCGGGCATCCCGGCAGCGAGGGCCGCAACGCTTTCAATTCGCCGAACTATACGAATGCCGACTTCTCGCTGACCAAGACCTCGCACCTGACTGAAAAAGTGGCGATGGAACTTCGCGGCGATTTTTTCAACATCTTCAACCACCCGAATTTCTCGAACCCGCTGCTGCCCGGCTTCGGCATCGACATGTACGCCAGCTCGACGCAGTTTATCAACACCACGGCGACACCGGATGTGGGCAGCGGCAACCCGTACCTGGGCGGAGGCGGTCCGCGGAGTATGCAGGCGGCGGTTCACTTTACTTTCTAGGGCGCGGGGATTCTCTCCCTCTCGTGGTCAAGTCGTGATCTGCATCAAAGACCGATCACTGAGCTTTTGGGAATCCCGCCCTTGAAACAACCAGGGGTGGGCGCCGAGCATTCACAATTCAGCGCCGGTGTATCAAACGGGGGCACTCCGTCACCTTCTTCGTCAAAGCTGCGAAAAGAAGGCGTAACCGCCAGGACTCTAGACATTCTGTCTAGACTTGTCTTGACAACATTAAATGTCATGATAATCTCTAGACAGAATTTAGGTCTCTGAGGTCAATCGGTGGAAAGAGAAGGACGATCTGCAATGAATCTAGGGCTAAGCGATCAGGTTCGGAAGTTGGCAAGAAAGAAGTATGTGGATCCGGCGATGCTTGCCGGGAAACAACGGTTCTCGATTCCGGTGAAGGAGCTGCTGCGGGAATTGGAGAGCGAAGGATTTCCTGGAAGAAACACGCCTCAGGTTTGCTCCGCATTACAGACATCGAGGTTCCTGCGCGAAAATGGACTCGAAATCGAAGGGGTCGATGGTCCGCCTTCAAAGATGAGCACAACGGTGGTTGTCCGGTATCGGCTGGCAGACCCTGGTAAAAGGCAAGTCGCGCGTAGGGAGGAGATAGAAAACCAGCAGGCGGATTTGAGCAGTGAGACACCTGAACAATGGGCACACCGGGTGACAGGAAAGATCAGTGGAATTCTCAAAGACGAGTTGGCGGAATATGGGGGTGGGGAAGCATTCCTTCGGTGGGTGCGCGGCTACGACGAGGAGGAGGAGGCTTCATGAGTCGCATCTTTTGGGACACCATGCTCCTCATTTATATGGTCGAGGGCCACCCGAGCTTCAGACAGAGGGCAGAAGAGCTGCTTGCGCGATCTCGGCGACGCGGCGACGCGCTCTTCACGAGTTATCTGGCTTTGGGTGAGGTCTTAGCTGGAGCGGAAAAGTCTACGCATCCGCAAAAGACTGATGCAATTCGGGAAACGCTCGATGAGCTGGGATTCTCGTATCTGCCTTTCGACGCCGGCGCTGTAAAAACCTTCAGCCATCTGCGGACGAAGGAGAAACTGCGGGTGCCAGATAGTATTCACCTTGCCTGCGCAGCATCTTCCCGCATGGACCTTTTCCTTACTGGAGACAAGCAACTTCTTCGGCTCGATGTTCCAGGGATTCAGTTCATCGCCGATTTCAATTCGCCGATTCTCTGAGACTTTTTGAAGGTGTGGTCCCACGAAGCATCTTTCACCCGGCGGCGATTTTGATGTGGTCGGGGTTTTCTTCCACTTCGCCGCCGTCTTCGCCGAGGCCGCCGTAGCGGCGCTCGCGGCGCTGGAAGTCGGCGATGGCTTCAAGCAGGTGAATGCCGCGGAAGTCGGGCCAGTAGCGCTCGGTGACGAAGATCTCGGTGTAGGCAATCTGCCACAACAAATAATTTGATATGCGCATCTCGCCCGAGGTGCGGATGAGCAGGTCGGGGTCGGGCATGTGCGCCGTGTAGAGATGGCGGTGAATGTCTTCTTCGGTGATGTGGCCGGGGTTCAGGTGCTTGAGCTTCATCTCGGCGGCGAGGCCGCGGAAGGCGTCGACCATCTCTGAGCGGCCGCCGTAATTGAGGGCCAGGGTGAGGGTGGTGCCGGTGTTGCGCGAGGTGGCGTCTGCTGCCCAGGCCATCTTGTCCTGGACGTCGGGGGCCAGTTCTCGGGTGCGGCCGATGTAGCGGATGCGGACGTTGTTATCCATCATGCGCTGGAGGTTGGTCTCAAGGTAGCTCTTGAGCAGGCGCATGAGGAAGCTGACCTCGGCGCGGGGACGGCGCAGATTGTTTTCCAGAGAAAATGCGTAAAGCGTGAGCCAGGGCAGGCCGATGCGGGACGCAGTTTCAGTAACCAGTTGCACGCTTTTGGCGCCCTGCTGGTGGCCGAGAAAGCGCTTGAGCGAGCGCTGGCCGGCCCAGCGGCCATTGCCGTCCATAATGATGGCCACGTGCTCGGGCAACCGCTCGGGCTTCAGCGTCGCATAGACGGCGCGCTCTTCATCAGTCAGTTCATGGATGCGCAGCGTGCCGGAAGAATACAAAGGAATCGCCTCGAAATCACTTTTGCGGCTTCCGGGGCGGGCGCGCCGGGGGGTATTTGCAATCGACGCCACAATCGCTTTTGCCGGCACCGGACTAAGGGTCTTTTGCACCCCGAAAAATCTCCGTCCGGCGCAAGACGCCTCGATAGCCGCGGCCAGGGAGTAACATCATCGACCCTAGCACAAGCGTCCAAGCGCTGCAATCGCCTGGGAGCGGCAGGGGCAGACAGGGGCGAGACAACGCCCGAACCGGCACCGGACCGGCGCTCCAAAGCAGAGCCGCCCCGGCGCCCGATGGTCTTGCCGGAGACCCTAGGCGGAGCGGCGGCGGCCAGTAGCGGCATCGCGCACGGCGCCGTAGATCAGCGTCCGCTGCAATGGCTCCAGACGAGGCAGCAGGGTCGCAATCTCGGCCAGGAATGGATCGGCAAAAATGGCGGCTACCTCCTCTTCGCGGCGGCTGCGCGAGTCACGGACCAGTTGGCACACATCCACTTCGAGGGCATTGGCCAGGCGTTCAAGCGAGCCCAGGGTCGGGATTGCCTTGCCGTTCTCGATCTTGGAAATATAAGTGCGGGGTACCTGCATGCGCCCGGCCAGTTGCCGCTGGCTGAGGTGGCGCGCCCGGCGAATCTCACGGACCTGGCCGGCAACCTGCAGTCCGGCCTCGGCGGAAGAGGGCACGACCGGACTGGCAACCAGCTGTGGAGCCAGATGAACGGGCTCCTCGATATCGAGGGGCCGGTGGCATCGTCTGCAGAGGGAGTTTGTGGTTCGATACTGCATGAGCCTGCAGTGCTCACACCGCACTACTTCGCGCGTTTCCACGCTGACAAGAGTGGTAGCCATAGGCCTTGGGTGCGGAGCGCCAGAGCAGGAACCCCGGGGTGCTTTTTTTGCACCGCGATAGGTGCTACTTTCGATGAAGTGAACCATAATTGTCAAGTACAACTTTGGGCTCGAACCGAAAAATCGCGGAAGATACCCTAAAAAACCCAAAGATTCGCGAACCAAGGTAATAAACGTGGAGTGAAAAATGAGCGACGGAAACCATGGGCGCGCGCAGGCCTGGCAACTGCTTACCGAATGGACCCAGAGCGAGAGTCTGCGCAAGCACGCGCTGGCGGTGGAAGCCGGTGTGACCGCATGCGGCGAGGCGGAGGCCGACCGGCTGGGGCTGACGGGAACTGAGCGCGCGGAGATGATTGAGCTCTATTCGACCACCGCCCTGCTGCACGACTTCGACTACGAACGGCACCCGACCGCGCAGGAGCACCCGTTTGTAGGTGTGCGGGAACTGGAGCGGCTAGGCTGGCCCCATGCGTTGCGCACGGCTATTCTGGGCCACGCACAATACTCCGGCGTGCCGCGCGACACGCATCTGGCCAAGGCGCTGTTTGCCTGCGACGAGCTGGCCGGCTTTCTGACTGCATGCGCGCTGGTGAAGCCGAGCAAGGCCATCGCCGATGTGGAGGCGGCCAGCGTGCGCAAAAAAATGAAGGACAAGGCTTTTGCGCGCGGGGTGAATCGTGAGGACGTAATCCAGGGCGCATCCGAGCTGGGAGTGGAACTGGAAGCGCACATTGCCTTTTGTATTGAGGCGATGAGGAGGCGGGCGGTGGAACTGGGGCTGTGAGGACGCTGGATCGAGAGGACATCCGTCCATCTGATTCTTTGGATCCTGGGTGAGGTCTATGCACTCTTGCCCTGCGCCAATAGGCCCGCGAACATGGTCCGCCAGGCCGTGGGGCGCGAAAAATAGCGGGGTGCGCCGGCGGCCGAATCGAACGAAAGTTGTAGTTTTTTTATGTTTTGAATTCGGTCATTCGTGGAGATAATCGGATAGCCCGCAGGAACTCCCCACTGCGGTCCCTGGGTCGTGCACCATGGCAATGCTCTTTGGAAGACAATCCGGTTCCGACGCCGGCGCGGAGAGCAACTACTCTTCGACGCTCGAGGTCATTGACGCGCTCTACACCCTGGAAATGAAGTCCAACATTGCGGCCCTTGGCCAGCGGCGGCGGAGCGCAAGGCTCCACAGGTCGATGGCGCAATGGTCCTCATACTGGCCGGTTGCCCTGGGCATCGCCGTCAGCTTCTTCGCTCCGCAAATGCGCGCCTTCGTTGAGCCGTACCGCCCCTGGGGATTGTGGCTCGGCTTTCCCATGGCGGCCCTGTCCATCCAGCCCGGGGTCCACTTGGGCTCATGGATGTCTTCCACGCTTCCGACGGCATTGCTCTACCTTCAGTTCCCGTTGGAGGGGCTGCTGGCCAAGGTTGCACAGAGGGACAAAGTCACCGTCTATGGGGTCGCGCTCCAGGTTCTGTACTTCCATGCATTGTGCTTCATCGACCTGTGGCTGCTGAACGGCGGATTGCATCGCCTGATGGGACGCTAGCCAGGCGCCCGGCAACTGCTTCCCCTCCGTACGCGCCATTCTGCAGCGCCAATCGAGCGCCACTTCTGCGCTATGCTTTTGACCAGCCCGCGTGAAGGGAGGAAGCTGCGCATGAAACGCATGTTCCTGTTCATCGGCGCCGCGCTGGTGGCGGCCATCCTGGCTACCCTGGCTCGCGCGCAAGACGTAGTCTCAGTGAGCAAGTGCCCCGGGTCGGACCCCCCACCGGTTACGTTTGAGGTGGATTGCTCCAGGGTTGCCGACCGGGCAACCAGAGCGCTGTGCCAGCCGTTTGCCCAAAACCAGGCATGCAAGGTTTTTCCCGCCTACCGCAGGATCACCGGAATCCAAATGGAGGAATCCTGTCCGGCATTCAAGTACACCATTTACGACAAGGACAAATGGCCCTACCAGGACTCGAAGGACGGCGGCCGCGCGGACAAATGCGGCGCAGAGCTGTTAACAGATTTCTCGTTGCTCAACAGCTCGCAGATCGGCCCCATCGACGTGCATGAGATTCTCCACGTCTACCAGTCGGCTCTCGGCGCCATTCCCTACCAGCACATCCTCTTCGGCCCCAGTATGACCGAGGCGCGCGGCCTGATCGGCGACAACAAGGGCTATGTGACCGCGCTGACCCAGATGAAGGAGGAATTGAACCGCACCAAAGTGGACTTTGAACAGGGGAAGATCAAGGTCGGCGGGGAATGCCTGCAAGCCGAGATCTACGAGGAGGACCTGCTCTACCTGAAGGACCGCAGAAACGTGGAGATGTTCTATCTGAAGCTGCAGCGAAGCCGGCTCGCGGACATGGCCGACCGGCAGGCGCGCTTCAACCGCATGTACAACGTGGTTTCAAGCGGCGAAGCAAGGCCGTTCCTGCTCGCCCATGGGTGTGCAGCGTTCTAGCGCGGCTCGCAAGCGTTCAGGAGCACATCGGCCGAGGTGCTTCAACCCACCGGATTCTTCGCCCTCAACTCGGCCACAATTTCAGCGGCGGCAACGCGGGCTTTCTCTTCCTGGTCGGGAGGAAAGCTGATGGCGCCGACGCGCGCGTGGCCGCCTCCGCCGTAGCGCTCGCATACCTGGGCCAGGTTCACCATCGTCGCCGGATCGACCTTGGTCCATGGATTGGAGCCCACGGCCACCTTGGTGCGGAAGCTCGACTTGGACAGGCCGATCGAATAAATCGCGTTCGGGTACAGGTAGTACGGGATGAACTTGTTGAACCCCTCGAGCGGATGATCGGTGATGTCGAAGAAGATGGTGCCGTCGCGTTCTTCGGCACGGCTGCGGATCAGCTCCAGCGCCTGCTTGTGGCGTTCGAGAAGCGGCGGCAGAAGGCCGGCGACAAAGGGCTGATTCAGGACCTCGGCCAGCGGCATTGAAGTGAGCAGCGGAATGAGCCGCGGGATGAACTCCGGATCCTGGTTGGACTCGATGATGAGCGTGAGCTTCATGGCCGGCGCGGCCATTTCAACGGCGGCCTCGGGGCTTTCGTACTGCGCGCCATCCACAATGTCGGCCCAGTGAATCAGCTCGGCGACCGGCGCGGTCTTGAAGCCGTAGCGCGTGGATGCGATGTGGGCCAGAAAGCTGGTGCACGAGGTGTACGCGGGATCGAAGAACTTGCGCGCGCCGCAGACCGGATCCTGCTTACAGGCCAGAAAGTGCTCGTGATCCTGGGGGGTGAGGAAGGCCGACTGGTGATGATCGAACCACCATGTGATTTTCGGCGAGGCCGAGTACTTGAAATCGACGATGGCGTTCTGGTCGCCTGTGAACTCGCTCGCGTCAAAGAGCGCGCCGGCGCGGTGGACCAGGCCGTGGTACTCGTAGGTGGCGCCGGAGTCGATGCACTCGCGATGGAAGCGCGTGAACAGCGAGGCCGAGCAGGCCCCGTCGAAACATTTGTCGTGATAGAAGACGCGAACCCGCAAGAGCTGAGTTCCTCCTGAGCCGGAAAGCGAAAATTGCCGGAACTGTTAAGCATCAAGGGCTTGGCTGTCTGTGTCAAGGATGGAGAGTACATGGGTCTCTCGGCGAGGCAGTCCGGCGTCCGCGAGAAAGCCGGGATTCGAACTCCCTTGCAAAAGGGAATAATACAAAGTATTATGTTGTATTATGAATTCGCCGCGCACCATCAGCTTCCGCATTGCTGCCGACAAGGTGGCCGCACTGGATTCCATCGCCAAAGCCATGGATCGCGACCGCAGCTACCTACTCAATGAAGCGGTGGAGAGCTACTTGAGCGAGCAGCAGCGGTTTGTGGCGATGGTCAATGAGGGGCAGGAGGACGTCCGCGCCGGGCGAACCTTCACCCAAGAGGAAGTCGAGCGCTTGGTGGATGAATGGGAACGCGAAGGCCAATGAAAGTCATTTGGTCGGCGGCCTCGGTAAGACGCCTCAGGGAGATCGTCGAATACATTGAACCGGAGAGCTCCTCAGGCGCCAGCACGACTCGACGAAGAATTCTCAAGACTGCATTGAGAGTTGGGCAAATGCCCTACTCGGGACGAATAGGCCGCGTGGAAGGAACGCGCGAAGCCGTCGTTCCAGGGTCTCCCTATATCCTGGTGTACCAGGTTTCGGCACAGGCGGTCGAAATAGTTGGGGTGTGGCACGCTGCCCGTCTTTGGCCGGAGTCGTTCTGAAGATGGAACCCGCCAACTGATTGCTGCGTAGAGTATCTTTCCAGCAGTAGAATTCCACGCGCGGGATGTTGGCGTTTCATTTCAAGGAGGCTCAATGGAGCCGGAGATTCAATCCGCGGCGCGCAGTGAAAAGCCTGGCGGCGCGGGCACGAATGGGGTTGGTCCGCATGCGCCGTTGGCCACCGCTCCCCTTTCCCAAGAGATTCGCGGCATGGATTGGATTGTGAACGGGAGGCAGGGAATGCGCGCGGGGTGGTCTGTGGCGATATTCGTCGCGCTGTACCGTCTGTTCAGCATGATTGTGGGATCCCTGGCGGTGGGGCTTGACCCCGCTATTGTCCGGTACGATTTTTCACCTATGACGGCACTGGTCGGCGAGTCGGTGCCGTTTCTGGCCATGCTGGGAGCGGTGGCGATGGTGGGTCTGTTTGAGCACCGCAGCCTTGTGGAGTACAACCTGAGGGGGCCGCGGAGGCTGACGAATTTCCTTTCCGGCCTGGCGGCGGGATTCCTGGCGCTCTCGGTGCTGGTGGGGGCGCTTGCATGGGGTGGGTGGCTTCACTTCGGTGCTGTTGGGCTCACGGGAGCCCAGGCTGTCAAATTCGGCGCGCTTTGGAGCTGCGCTTTTCTGCTGGTTGGTTGCGTAGAAGAGGGCTCCTTCCGCTGCTTTCTGCAATTCACTCTCACTCGAAGCATCAACTTCTGGTGGGCGCTCGGGATCGTCGGTGTGCTTTGCGCCGATCTGCTTTTACGGTCCAGGGGGCAGATGGGCATCGTCGTTTTTTTCTGGATGGCGCCGTTGAGTGTCCTCACGGGCAACGGTCTGTGGGGCGTCTTTGCCGTGGCGCTGGCGGGGCTTTTCCCCTGCCTTGTTCTTCACATAAGGAACGCGGCCCACAGCGGCTTTTGGCAGGCGGCGTGGGTTACCTCAACGCTGTTCGGCTTTATTCACACCGGCAACAACGGCGAAAACTGGATTGGAATCTTTGCGGCGGCGGCCATTGGCTTTGTCTTCTGCGTGAGCGTCTGGGTTACCGGTTCGGCGTGGTGGGCCATCGGCTGCCATGCCGCATGGGACTGGGCTGAGACTTACTTCTACGGCACCGCGGACAGCGGCTTCGTTTCAAAGGGTCACTTTTTGACCACAAGTCCGGCGGGCGCTGCGATTTGGAGCGGTGGCGCGGACGGCCCGGAGGGCAGCCTGCTGGTGCTGGGCATTATTCTTCTGCTGCTGGTGGCGTTGCTGTTGATCTACGGACGCAAGCAGGAGCCCGCGACGGTGGCCGCGGCGATGAAGCAACAGACGGCCTGAGAGGCAGCGAGAAATTGGGCGACGATGCATGGCGACGATGCATGCGGGGTTCCCACCCTTGCGACAGGGTGAAATCGCCAAGGTGGGACATGGTGCGTTTCAAAATGTTCTCCGGCTTATTCGATTAGGGCATTTTTGGTTTTACCGTAGACCAGTTTTGAAAGGGCACGGCTTTAGCCGTGCCGCAAAGCTCCAATGAAATCAATGGGCTTTAGCTGTCGTGTCTCAAGAGGTTGTTGTCACGGATCG
>Ga0181516_10001555_pt1 | contig 17439 bp, 12 predicted proteins | sample PEATcosm2014_Bin_25_FD_121104 | JGI IMG/M metagenome (GOLD analysis project Ga0181516, IMG submission 121104) | Peatland microbial communities from MTU Mesocosm Facility, Houghton, MI, USA - PEATcosm2014_Bin01_10_metaG | ecosystem: Environmental > Terrestrial > Soil > Wetlands > Peat | place... | reverse complement strand
GCATCGTTTTTTTGTTCGAGGAAAGCCACACCAATTTGTGGGCCGGCACGGCCAATGCCGGGCTGTGCAAGATTCAAAACGGTCGGGTGCAAAATTTTGACCTCGGCGGTCTGGGCGGAAATGTCACCGCCGCTTTTGAAGATCCGAACGGCGCGACGTGGTTTGCCACCAGCGGCCTCAAATTTTTATGCTGGCGCAACGGCGCGCTGGAGCGGGAGCCGAAACTGGAACCGGACTTCGAGAAATTTCTCAAGCTGCTCGCCGTGCACGTCATCGTCCCTGAAAAAAACGGCGGCAGCTGGCAGTTGTGGCGCGGCTGGGTTGAGAAATGGCAGGGCGAGGCGCGGGAAAAATATTTCGGCCCGTGTCCGTGGGCCGATGCGACGATCACCGCCGCCGGCGAGGATGATGCCGGCAACCTGGTCGTCGGCACGCGCGGCGCCGGGGTTTTCTGGTTCGATGCCGTGGGCGGTTTCCGCCATCTCACCAAAAACGACGGGCTGTCGGAGGATTATGTGTTGTCGCTCTGTTTTGATTCGGAAAAAAACCTCTGGGTGGGCACGGACGGCGGCGGGCTGGACCGCGTGAAGCGGAAAATCTTTTCAACACCGGATGAACTGGCGGGCGGCGTCGCGTTGTCCGCCGCCGAAGATGCGGCGGGCGGACTGTGGACGACCTTCAACTTGCGCGGGCTCACCTATTGGCGGACCAATGCCGCCCAGCATTTCCTCATCGGCAAGGAATCCAAGCCCGGCCCGGTGCTGGTGGACGCGCGGCAGCAAGTCTGGGTCGGCACCAGCGGCGAGGGCTTGTTTCAATTCGTGGCGGGAAATTTTCAGCCGGTGGCCGAAACCGCGAAAATCGGGCGGCAGATTTATGCGCTCTTTCAAAGCCGCGATGGCAAAGTCTGGGCCGGCGGAAAAAACGGACTCGGCGGTTTCGATGGCCAAAGCTGGAGTTTTTATGCCGCCGCCGAGGGTCTTCCGCCCAACGCCGTCCGCGCGCTCGCCGAAGACGCGCACGGAAATCTCTGGATCGGCACCGATGGCGGCGGATTGTTCACGCTGCGCGATGGGAAAATTTCCGCAACCAATGCGCCGGTCAAAGATATTTCCTCGCTGCTCATTGACCGCAACGACGTGTTGTGGGCCGGCACTTCCGGCCACGGCCTCGCGCGGTTCGCGCAGGGCCGCTGGACGACTTGTGCCGCGGCCGACGGCCTGGCGAGCGACGACATCGGTTATCTCATCGAGGATGATTTGGGAAATCTCTGGCTCGGCTCGTATGAAGGCTTGATGCGCGTGGGCAAAAAATCGCTGGCTGATTTCGCCGCCGATCCCGGCAAAAAAATTTCCTGCCGCACGTTTCTCACGCGCGAATGTTCCGCCGGCGCGCAGCCCGCCGCCATTCGCGTGGCGGACGGAAAACTCTGGTTCCCGACGATTGCCGGGCTGGTCTCGGTCAACCCGGCGGACTTGCAGCCGAACCCGAATCCGCCGCCGGTGGTCATCGAAGCCGTGCTGGTGGACGGCGTGCCGCAGAAGAATAATCCGCTGAGTTCCACCTGGCCGGAACGGGTCACGCTCACGCCGGACAACGAGCAGTTGGAAATTCATTTCACCAGCCTGAATTTTTCCGCGCCGAAACACGCGCAGCTCGCGGCGCGCTTCAAATACCAGCTCGAGGGCCGCGACAAGAAACCGACCGATGCCGGCGACGAGCGCGTGGCGCATTTCAGCAAGCTGCTGCCGGGCGAATATGTTTTTCGCGTCACCGCCTGCAATGAAGATGGCTTTTGGAATGAAACCGGCGCGACCATTGCCATCACCGTCGAGCCGCCGTTCTGGCAGACGCGTTCGTTTCTCTTCACGGCCACGGTGGTTTTCCTCGGCGCGCTGGCGGGAATTATTTACCTCGTCTCCACCGCCAAGTTGAAACGCCAGTTGCGCGTCGCGCAGCAGAAGGAACTGATCGAACACGAGCGCGCCCGCATCGCGCGCGACCTGCACGACCAGCTGGGCGCGAATCTCACGCAGGTCACGCTGCTCGGCGAGATGGCCGAGGCGGACAAGGATCTGCCCGGCGAAGTCGAGCAGCACGCGCAGCAAATCTGCGCCACCGCGCGCGAGACCACGCGCTCGCTCGACGAAATCGTCTGGGCGGTCAACCCGTCCAACGACACGCTCGAAAGCCTCGCCAATTACGCCTGCAAATATGCGCAGGATTATTTCGCGCTGGCCGGCGTGAGCTACCGCGCCGAGCTGCCGACGCACATTCCGCCGACGCCGATTCTGCCGGAGGTGCGGCACAATGTGTTTCTCGCGTTCAAGGAGGCGGTCAACAATGTCGTCAAGCACGCGCACGCCACCGAAGCGCGGGTGAAATTGCAGTTGGAGCCGGGGCAATTCATTTTGAGCGTCACCGACAACGGGCGCGGCCTGGGCGACCTTTCAAAAAAGCAATTGCGGAACGGCTTGAAAAACATGCGCCGCCGGCTGGCGGACGTGCGGGGGAAATTCGGGATCACGCCCGGTGAAAACGGCGGGACAGTCGTGAAATTAACGGTGCCGGTAAAAACCTAATGAAGAAGTCAGAATGATGAATGCAGAAACCAATTCCGGTTGCGCGCTCAAGGCTTGTTTCATCCTTCATAATTCATCATCCTTCCTTGAGCCATGCCGATAACCATTTCCATCGTCGAGGACAACGACAAGCTGCGCGGCACGCTGGCCAAGGTGATCGGCCGCGCGGAGGGTTTTAAATTCGTCAGCGATTACGCCAGCGCCGAGGATGCGCTCGCTAATTTGCCGAAGGTGAAGCCCGAAGTCGTGCTCATGGACATCAACCTGCCCGGCATCAACGGCGTGGAATGTGTCCGCAAGCTGAAGGCCTTGCTGCCGAAGACGCAGGTGATGATGCTGACCGTTTACGAGGACACGCAAAATATTTTCAATGCGCTGGCCGCCGGCGCCAACGGCTACATGCTCAAACGCACGCCGACGAAAGAATTGATCGAAGCCATCCGCGAAGTGCATCGCGGCGGTTCGCCGATGACCACGCACATCGCGCGGCTCGTGGTGCAGTCGTTTCAAAAGCCCGTCGCGGCCGCGCCGCCGCCGGCGGGCGGGGAATTGCCCGAACTGTCCGAGCGCGAGCAGCAGGTGCTCGACTTGCTGGTGCAAGGCTTGATCTACAAGGAAATCGCCGACAAGCTCAACATCGGCTACGAAACCGTGCACACCTACATCCGCCGGATTTACGAAAAACTCCAGGTGCGCACGCGGACGGAAGCGGTGGCGAAATTCCTCCAACGCTAGGCTGGTTGCAAATTGGGGACATGTAACCACATCTGGTGACAAGCCAAGAATCGGAACTGTGTTATTCTATTTTCGTTGTTGGACGTGAAATGCAGTTGAACGTGTGCAAAACTTAAACTGCGGTAAGCGTCAAGATTTGGAGCGCTTGTTCTCATTGAGGCCGGAGTAGTGTCCGGCCTCTTTTCTTTTTCTCTTGGCGGACGGCCACCATTTCTCAAAAGCAAATCTCCGTTGGCTTTTCGCGGGCCGCCTGCTAATTTTCGCGCCCATGCCCGACCCGGCCAGCCCTAAGCCATCGCCCACAAAGATGCAGGTTTTTCTGCGTCGCCTGGTGTCCACGGTGATTCTGTGGACGGCCATCATCGCCGCCATGTTTTCCGGCAACCGGTTCCTCTCCGATGGTGTCTTTGTGCTGCTCATCGCGTTTCTGGCGCTGGCCGGCCTGGTGGAATTTTACGGGCTGGCGCAAAAACGCGGTTTGGCCTGCTTCAAAATCTCCGGCCTCGTCGGCGGCGTGCTGTTGATGGTCGGAACCTTTCTGAATGTCACCGGCCATCTTGGCACGAACGGCTCGCCCGCGCGGGTGAATGATTTTGAAACCAGCTTCCTGATTCTGTTTGTCCTCGGCCTGGGCATCCGCCAGCTGTTTGCGAAATTAAATCCCGAAGGCTTGAGCGCCATTTCTGTGACGCTGTTCGGCCTGATGTATGTGCCGTGGCTGCTGAACTTCATCCAGAAAATCAATTTTTTCCCCCACGTCGAAGGCAAATACTTCCTGCTCTATTTTATTTTGCTGACGAAATTCAGCGACATGGGCGCGTATGTTGTCGGCTCGCTGATCGGCAAACATAAAATGATTCCGCGCATCAGCCCCGGCAAAACGTGGGAAGGCTTTGTCGGCGCGATTGTCGTCTCAACCGGCGCGAGCCTGGTGTTTGTGCATTTTTTCGGCGGTCACATGGCGGGCATGAACACTTATCACGCCATCGTGCTCGGCGTCATTTTGAGCATCACGGCGGTGATTGGCGACTTGATCGAATCGCTGTTCAAGCGCGAATGCGGCGCGAAAGATTCGGGCAGCGTGCTGCCCGGCATCGGCGGCATTTTGGATTTGCTCGACAGTCTTTTGTTCAACGCGCCGATCATGTATTTGTATTTGCGGCACGTTCTCGTGCCATAGCTTTTTTAGCCACAGATGGACACAGATGAAACACAGATGGGAAAAGGTTTTGTCCGCAGATGTCGCAGATTAGCGCAGATCCGATTTGCAGCATTTCATCGGCGAAAATCAGCGGAATCTGCGGATGCTTTTGCTTTATCTGTGTTTCATCTGTGTCCATCTGTGGCTAATAATTTTTTGAAATGAAAAACGTCGTTTTACTCGGCAGCACCGGCAGCATCGGCACCAGCACCGTCAAGGTGGCGGAAGATTTGCCGGACCAAATCCGCCTGCTCGGCCTCGCGGCGGGCGGCAACGACGAGTTGCTGCTGGAACAGACGCGCAAACACCGGCCCGCCGTCATTTCCATCAACGATCCCGCAAAGGCGAAGGAACTGCAAAACACGCTCGGCACGAGCTGCGAAGTTTTCTGCGGCAACGAGGGCTTGCTGAAGCTCGCCACGCTGCCGGCGGCGGACATCGTTTTGATTGCGATTGTCGGCACGGCGGGTTTGCAGCCGGCGCTGGCGGCGATTCGCGCCGGCAAGGATATTGCCGTGGCGTCGAAGGAAATTTTGGTGATGGCCGGCGAAATCGTGATGAACGAGGCGCGCAGACACGGCGTGCGCGTGCTGGCGGTGGACAGCGAACATTCCGCGATTTTTCAGTGCCTCGACGGCAAGCCGACGAATTCCATACGCAAACTTCTACTGACCGCGAGTGGCGGACCGTTCCGCGACAAATCACTTTGGCCCAAACACAAGTTTTCCGAGATCACCGTCGAACGTGCGCTCAAGCATCCGTCGTGGGTCATGGGCCGCAAAATCACCATTGATTCCGCGACCTTGTTCAACAAGGGACTGGAAATGATCGAGGCGCGCTGGCTGTTCGACATCGAAATGGCGCGCGTCGGCGTGGTGGTGCATCCGCAGAGCATCGTGCATTCGATGGTGGAGTTCGTGGACGGCTCGCTCCTCGCGCAGCTTTCCACGCCGGACATGTGCCTGCCGATTCAATACGCGCTGACGTATCCCGCCCGCGCCGCGAGCGACCGCGTGCAGACGAATTTTCCAAAACTCGGCACGCTGACGTTTGAGGAGCCGGATGTGGACAGATTTCCCGCCATCAAACTCGCCCGTCAGGCCGGCGAGATTGGCGGCACGCTGCCGGCGGTTTTGAACGCCGCCAACGAAATCGCGGTCGAAGCGTTCGTGAACCGTAAAATCAATTTCCCGCAGATCACCGAAACCGTCCGCCGCACCATGGCCGCGCATCAAATCGTGGCCCATCCGACGCTGGAGCAGATTCTCGCGGCCGACAGCTGGGCGCGGCGGGAGGCGATGCAATGTGATGCGTGATGCGTGACACCAGATTTCACGCATCACGCGTCACGTTTCAACGATTGTGCAATCCAATTTCACTGCTATAATTTAAGGGTATATTTTACATGTCCATTTTGCATTACATCCTCATTGCGCTGGAAGTCGTCCTGATTTTCAACCTGATCATCGGCGTCCACGAGCTGGGCCATTTTCTCGCGGCGCGCTGGCGCGGGCTGAAGGTGGAGCGCTTTGCCATCTGGTTCGGCAAGCCGATCTGGAAGAAGAAAATTGGCGACGTGGAATACGCGCTCGGCACCATCCCCTTCGGCGGCTACGTTTCGCTGCCGCAGATGGCCACCATGGAAGCCATCGAGGGCAAAAGTGAAACGCCCGTCGAACAACTGCCAAATGTTGCGCCGCTCGACAAAATCATCGTGGCCTTCGCCGGGCCGCTGTTCAGTTTTCTGCTGGCAATCGGGTTTGCCTTGATCGTCTGGCAGGTCGGCAAACCGAGCAATGAGGTGAACAATTCCACCGTCGTCGGCTGGGTGGACCCGACCGGTCCGGGCTGGTCCGCCGGCTTGCGGCCGGGCGACACGATTTTGGAAGTGGACGGTCATCCGGTGAAAAATTTTCTGCCCACCGGCGCGCTGTCCGACAGCGTGAAATGGCGGATTATCACCAGCACCGGCACGAACATCGCCATCAAATATCTGCGCGCCGGCCAGGCGGCGATGGCTTACGCCGTGCCGACGAACCTGCCGACCCGATGGTATGAGCGCAAATCGCTCCGGCAGATTTTCATCAGCTATGCCGAGAAAACCGTGATTGGTGAAATCGCCAGCAACAGTCCGGCGGCGGTGGCCGGCCTGAAGCCGGGCGACGAAATCGTGGCCTTGGCCGGCCAGAAAATTTTCAGCCCGCTCAGCCTGTTGTCCTTTGAGCAGGCGCTGACCAACCAGCCGAACGTGCCGGTGGCCTTCACGGTCAAGCGCGGCGATGCGCAGTTTGAAAAGACCTTGCTCGCGGTCAAGCCCACGTCGCCGACGAATGCCGGGCCGTCCTTCGGCATCGTCGCATGGCAGGCCGACACGAACGTCGCGCTGGTGCATCCCAGCCCGCTGGACCAGATCCAGACGAGCGCCGGCCAGATTTTCAGCACGTTCGGCGCCCTGTTCGAGCACAAAGGCCAGATCGGCGTGCAGCAGCTCGGCGGCGCGGTGATGATCATCCGCGTTTACAGCAACCTTTTCGACGATGAAGACGGCTGGCGGCGCGTGCTATGGTTCAGCGTGATTTTGAACGTGAACCTGGCGTTGCTGAACCTGCTGCCGCTGCCGGTGCTGGACGGCGGGCACATCACGCTTTCGCTCATTGAAGCCGTGCGCCGCCGGCCGGTCAGCGCCGGCATTTTGAACCGCATCCAGAACGGCTTTGCCGCGCTGCTCATCAGCTTCATGATTTACATCGCGTTCTTCGACGCGGGCGACTGGTTCCGCAGCGCCCATGCCGACCGCGATGTGCCGGTGGTTTTTGCCCCGCAAAAATGAGCCGCGCGCGCCGGACGCCAAGGCGGCGAAGTTTTTGAATAATCCTTTCGCGCTTTTTCGTGGGCAGCGTGCGAAATCAAACTTGCAACTTTCAGCCTCCAACTTGAAACTTTGACTCATGCGCTACTGCGAATCTCCCTATTTTTACCAGCGCCGGCAGACCCGTGAGATTGTCATCGGCGATCCCGCGAATGGCGGTGTGATCATCGGCGGCGATCATCCCGTCGTGAAACAATCCATGATCACCTGCGACACGATGGACACCGCGCTGTCCGTCCGGCAGACGCTGGAGCTGGTGGCGGTCGGCTGCCAGATCGTGCGCATCACCGCGCCGACGGTCAAGGATGCGGCGAACTTGCAGAACATCGTCGCCGAGCTGCGCCGGCAAGGTTGCCGCGTGCCGATTGTCGCCGACATTCATTTCAAGCCCGAAGCCGCGATGGAAGCCGTGAAATGGGTGGAAGTCGTCCGCGTGAATCCCGGCAATTACGCCGACTCCAAGAAATTTGCGATCAAGGAATATAACGACGACCAATACGCCGCCGAGCTGAAGCGCATCGAGGAAAAATTCACGCCGCTGGTGCTGGAGGCGAAGAAGCTCAAGCGCTGCCTGCGCATCGGCACCAACCACGGCTCGTTGTCCGACCGCATCATGAACCGCTTTGGCGACACACCGCTGGGCATGATTGAGAGCGCCTTGGAATTCGCGCACATCTGCCGCAAACATGACTTCCACAATTTCAAGTTCTCGATGAAATCGAGCAATCCGAAGGTGATGATCGAGTGCTATCGCCTTTTGGTGGCTCGACTCAACAATTTGGACAAACTCGAACCAGGCCATATTCCACCCTCCATCCTCCATCCTCTATCTTGGCAGTATCCCATCCACCTCGGCGTCACCGAAGCCGGCGAAGGCGAGGACGGCCGCATCAAATCCGCCATTGGCATCGGCTCGCTCTTGTGCGACGGCTTGGGCGACACCATCCGCGTTTCGCTCACGGAAGATTCGCCGCACGAAATTCCCGTGTGCCGCGATCTGTTGGAATTGGTGCCCAAGCTGACCAATTCCGCATTCCGCATTCCGCATTCCGCATTTCCCTTCGACCCGTTTCATTTCGAGAAGCGCGCGACGCCGGAGATTGAGTTGAACGAAACCATCAAGTGCGGCGGCGAACAGCTCATCCGCGTCGTCGTCACCCGCGCGACGTGGGACAAGGTCGCGCCGAAGATTCGGCCGAAGGACGACGTGCGGCCGGAGGCGGTCTATGAAGACCTGAACCTTTTTGAAATTGATCCGACGCAGGATTTTGAAATCAATTGCGAGACCCAGCTCGTGACGGTGAAGGACGGCGTGAAGCTGCCGGCCATCACCGCGTTTCGTTTGCTGGCGGCAAAATTAAAACAGCTCGGCCGCAACAATCCGATTCTGCTCAAGGATTGCATCCACTTTGAACCCGTGCCGCTCTTGCCGAACATCGCGTTGCTGCAGGCGGGCGTGGTCATCGGCTCGCTGCTGGCGGACGGCATTGGCGACGCGATTCTTGTGCGCGGCGAAAGCGGCGCGGGCTTGTCGCTGCGGCTGGCATTTAACATTTTGCAGGCGGCTGGCTGCCGCAGTTTCAAGACCGATTACGTCGCCTGCCCGAGCTGCGGGCGGACGCTGTTTAATTTGCAGACCGTCACCGCGCGCATCAAGGCGCGCACGGAACATCTCAAGGGCGTGAAGATCGCCATCATGGGCTGCATCGTGAACGGACCCGGCGAAATGGCGGATGCGGATTTCGGCTACGTGGGCGGCGCGCCGAACAAGATCAATCTCTACGTCGGCAAGCAGGCCATCAAGTTCAACATCCCCGAAGCCGAAGCCGTCGAGCGCCTCGTGGACCTCATCAAGGAACATAACAAGTGGGTGGAGCCGGAGGCCAAAGAATCGGTGCATTCGTAGAATCTCGCCATGTCGGACACGCCATATTCTTACCAGTGCGTTTTAAAGGTTCCGGCGGACGATTTGGCGGCGGGCTTGGCGTGCAAATCCCAGCTTGATGACCAAATCAAGCGGGCGTTGGCCGCGGTATTGCCCGGCGGAGCCAAACTCGCCTGCCAGCTCAGCGGCGAGGCTCCGGGGGTTTTGAATGCGACCATCATCCGGGACGGCCAGACGATTTCGGTGACCGGCCGCTACGGACAGAACTCCGTCTTCACTGGCGGCCGCAAAACTTCGTTTGTCTCCTATTCCATCCGGGCCGAACTGGTCAGCACCGCCTTGGAGCGGGCGGATGCCTGGGGCGAACAATTCACCTTGTGGGGCAAAATCATCGGGGCCGTGGTGATGCCGCTGCCGCTTGTTTGGGCGATGTTTGCCTTTGCGGCCAAGTGGGGATGGTTGATCGTCTGGGTGCTGCCGCTGGTGCTGGCCGTGAAGTTCGGCATTTGGGGCGGGGGCAAAGCCGGGGAATCCTTGGCGCGTCGGCTCGAAAACCGGGTTCACGATCAAGCGGTGGACAGCGGCGTGGCCGATGAGACCGCCGGCCTTTGGCGGCGCTTGAAGCAGCAACTTGAGCACATCAGCCGCGGCTACGAAAAGGTCTGAACCCGGCGGCGGAGCGCCCGCCCAGGAAATCAACTGACAATCAGCTTTTGAATTAATCCTTCTCCACAAATTTGTCGGTTTGTTTGTCCCATTGAAATGTGAGCGAAGTGATATGATTTGATTTCACGCTCTCAGGATAAATTCGCGGCGTCCTATCCTTGCCGTAGTCATAAACATCAATGACCAACCCATCATTGGTCAACCAGTGCGTGCTCCAGGAAACATAATTTCCGGTGACAACATAGCGGCGGTCAACCAGCGTCACTTGATTTGTGCCCTTGCCCTTGGTTATCCAAACCCAAAAGGGTTTCTTCCCCGGCGAATAGCGCGGTTCCCGTGCGAGATTGATGACGCACCATAAGCGGTTGTCTTGGCTGGCCAGATTCCACCCTTGGAACCGGCCGACGCCGGCAAGGAAATTTCCGGCATCCGCAGGTTGCGCGCACGGCTCCTCATCATACGGACTCGGTTCCATCAATCCGGTAATTCCCGCGCAAAAGTGCGTGTGGCTAACGTAAAACAAACCGTCCGAAGTTCGCAACACCGCCACGTCGCCCACATCGTTGCCCTCATGTATCGTGTGAGTTTTGTAGGCCGCCCATCCATTGCTGAAAACAAGTGCCTGAGGAAGTATCCAGGCAACCTCATGCCCGATGAGATTGGTATTGAGCGTTGGCATGGGGAGGTTGGCCATTTCCGCGACGGCATTCTGAATCCACTGCCGCTGTCTGTTTACGTTGAATGAGTCATTGAACATCACCGGAGCGACGATGATAAACAAACAAATCGCTGCACATATGCCAAAGACAAACGTAATGGGTTTAATACTGCGCACGTTGATGCCTTGATTGTTGGGGCAAATGGAATCGCCAATCAATCATTCTTTTTCAACCCGCATGTTGCTCCTGTAGAGCTTTTATTAATTTGAAAGGGCTGCCGCAAACCCCGTCGCGTTGCTGGGGCTGGGCCGTTTTTCATCTGGCAGCTCGTTTTTTGGTCGTCAATCGGAGTAGGAACCTGATTTTCGGCTGAAAATGTCTCGGAAGTGGACAAATTCATGATTTTGAAGAGGTTCTGCGGAAAGCAGTCGAGGTTCTGCGCAATATAAAACCTCAACTGCACTTCCCAGAACCTTTCCTGCGCTTCCCGGAACCTTGCCTGCCTTCCAGAAAACCTTTCCTGTGCTTTGCAGAACCCGACTAAATGCCGCAGAACCTCGTCTGCCTCTCCCAGAACCTTTTCTGGGAGGCGCAGAACCTTTACCGCCCCCCGCAGAACCTTGCCTGCCATTCCCAGAACCTTGCCCGGGAGGCGCAGAACCTTGTCTGCCGGTGGGAAAACCTCGCCGCTATGAAATAGAACCCCTCCGCCGGGCCGGGTTTTTGGTTTGGCGACCGGTGGGCGGGCAACCCCTTTGGCGGGATTAGGTTTTTGACGAACCAGGAGGCCAAAACTGGCAGGGCGGGCAATTCCTCTCCGCCGAATGCGTGGATTGACATGAGGCGGCGCGCACGGAGTGACGCGCCCTGCCAAACTCCGGCCAATAAATCTTGCCTTTGACGGTGGCTTTCCTAAACTGTCCGACCGTTTTTCTAATATGCACGTAAACTTTTTCAGTGGATTGCTGGCGTTGTCGGCCCCGCCGGCCAATGGCCAGTCCGGCCAGGCGCAAAACCCGTTGTTCGCCTTCGCGCCGATGATTTTGCTGGTGGTGGTGTTTTATTTCATCCTCATCCGTCCGCAGCAGCAGCGCGCCAAGGCGCAGGCCAAACTTCTCGCCGCGCTCAAGCCCGGCGACAAGGTCGTGACCGCCGCTGGCATCATCGGCACCGTCATCACAGTCAAGGACAAGACGGTTTCGCTGCGCTCCGCCGACGCCAAATTTGAAGTCACCAAGGCCTCCGTCACCGAAATCATCGCGGACGACGCCAGCACCCCGACCGCCTCCTGATTTGCCATGAATAAGAACAACAACTTGGGCCGTTTCATCCTCGTCCTCGTGATCATCGCGTGGGCGCTGCTGGAGATTTATCCGCCAACCGCGCGCGATCTGGTGCAGGATTTTGCCCGCCGCGCACAAAACCAGGACGCCACGTTCAAAGCCATTGTGGACAAGACCGCCGCCTTGCAGCAGGCCGGCACGAACAATGAATTCATCGCGTTGCAGGTGGCCATCGGCACGAATGACATCCAGAAATATTTCCCGTTCATCGCCGGCGCGAACAACCAGATCCATCCGACCACCTACATTTTGAACCGGCTTCAGCGCCAGGCGGCGGGCAAGATCAAGCTCGGCCTCGATTTGCAGGGCGGCACGGAATTCCTCGTCGAGATGGACACGGATGTTCTGTTTTCGGGGATCACCACCAACAGCCAGCAGCAACGTTCCGAAGTTGCCAGCGCCGCCCTGTCGCAGGCGATTGAAGTCTTGCGCAAGCGCATTGACCGTTTCGGCGTGGCCGAGCCGATCATCCAATCCGCCGGCGGCAACCGCATTTTGATCCAGTTGCCGGGCTTGTCGCAGTCGGACAAGGACAGCGCCCGCGAGCAGATCACCAAGTCGGCGTATCTGGAGTTCCGCATGGTGGCGGAAAACAGCGCCGAGATCGTGAACCCGCGCACCGGCGAATTGCTGGAGCCGGTCCCGCCGGGCTACGAAGTGCTCAAGCACGTTGACCAGCAGGCCAACGGCAAATCGCAGTTGGAAGCCTACGTCGTCAAGAAGAAGCCGGAGAACGGCCTCGCCGGCGACATCGTGAAAAGCGCGATGGTAACGCGCGGCACCTCCGGGCTGGCCATTGAATTCCGTTTGACCGACGAAGGCGCCACCCGCTTTGGCGAGACCACGCGCGAAAACATCAACCACAAGCTGGCCATCGTCCTCGACGGCGAATTGTATTCCGCGCCGAACATCCAGAGCGCGATTGAGTCCGGCAGCGGCGAAATCACCGGCACCTACACTTACGAGCAGGCGATGGAACTGGCGAACGTCCTGCAGAATCCGCTCAAGGCGCCGCTGCACATCGTTTACACCAGCGACGTCGGCGCGACGCTCGGCAAAGATTCCATTCACAGCGGTGTGAAGGCTTCGATCTTCGGCGTCGTTTTCGTTTCGGCGTTCATGCTGGTTTATTATCTCGTCGCCGGTCTCGCGGCGAACGTCGCGCTCATCACCAACATCATCATTCTGCTTGGCGTGATGTGCTCGGTGGGCACCACATTTACGTTGCCCGGCATCGCGGGCGGCGTGCTGACCGTCGGCATGGCGGTGGACGCGAACGTGCTGATCTACGAACGCATCCGCGAAGAACTCGCAAAAGGCAAGTCCCTGCGCGGCGCGATTGACGCCGGCTACGCCCGCGCGTTCGGCACCATTTTTGATTCGCACGTCACCACGCTCATTTCGTCCATTATTTTGATTTTCATGGGCACCGGCGAAATCAAGGGCTTCGGTGTGACGCTGACCATCGGCGTGGCGGCGAGCTTGTTCACCGCGCTGGTCGTGACGCGGCTGATCTTCAATTTCCTGACCGACCGGAACCTGATCAAATCAATGCCGATGATGCATTTGATCAAAAGCTCCAAGGTCAATTTCATGGGCATCGCCAGGCCGCTGTTCGTCGTGACGTGGCTGTTTGTGATTTTGTCGCTCGGCTTCGGCATCACGCGCGGGAGCAAATTGTTCGGCGTGGATTTCCTCGGCGGCGACAGCACGCGGTTCAGCTTTGTGCAGTCGCAGAAACTGGATGAAAAAGATTTGCGCGCCGCGCTCACCACCATCGGCGAGAAGGACGCGCAAATCCAATATCAAAAAGGCGAGACTTCGAAAACCCTGCGCCTGACCACCGCCATCGGTTCGGCGGACAAAGTCACGAAGCTGCTTGCGGAAAAATTCCCGGCGGCGCAATTCACCACCGTCGAGCGCCAGGAAGTCGGCGCGACGCTCGGCAGCGAAATTTTGCAGTCCGGCATCATCGCCTCGCTGCTGGCGATGTTCGGCATCCTGGTTTATGTCGCGTTCCGCTACGAATTTTCCTTCGCCGTGGCCGCCGTCATCGCCGTGCTGCACGACGTGCTGTTTGCCATTGGCGCGTATTGCCTGGCCAACGCCGTTTCCGGCCGCCAGTTCAACGCCACCGTTGTCGCGGCGATTTTGACCATCATCGGTTTCTCCATCAACGACAAGATCGTCATCTTCGATCGTATCCGTGAAGACTTGAAGCTCGGCGTGCGCGGCTCGTTCAAGGACATCATCAACCAGGCGCTGAACCAGACTTTGAGCCGGACGATCATCACCAGCGGCACGGTGTTCATCGCCACGATGTCGCTGTTCATCTGGGGTGGCGGCGTGATCAACGATTTCGCCTTCACCTTCCTGATCGGCATCATCGTCGGCACCTATTCGTCCATCTACATTGCCAGCGTGATTGTCCTCTGGTGGCACAAAGGCGAACGCCCGAACATCGGCGCGTCGCAGGTCACCGTGCAAAACGCACCCACGGCGAGGGTTTGAAGGTCGGAAGAATTTGCGGTGGCGGTTTACGATTGAATTTGCAGTCCGCGCGTAAATCGTAAATCGTAAATCGCAAATGACCGTGATCACTCCCTGGCACTGGGCCGGTTTCATCGTCTTTGTCCTCGCCTGCATCGCGGTGGACATGGGCGCATTGAGCCGCCGGCCGCGCGCCGTCACGTTTCGCGAGGCACTGGTCTGGAGCGGCATCTGGTTTGCGCTCGCAATGCTGTTCGCCGCCCTGCTGGTGCATGGACGCGGACGCGAGGAAGCCACGGAATTCGTCACCGGCTACCTCATTGAACTGTCGCTGTCGCTCGACAACCTTCTGGTCATCGCCCTGATTTTCGCCGCGTTCCAGGTGCCGGCGGAATTTCAGCGCCGGGTGCTGGTCTGGGGCATTCTCGGTGCGCTGGTCATGCGCGGGACGATGATCGGCGTCGGGGCCGCGCTCGTGCAGAATTTCAGCTGGGTGCTTTACCTCTTCGGCGGCTTCCTCGTCATCACCGGCGCAAAAATGTTTTTCGCCAAACCGAACGCGGTCGAGCCGGAAACTAATCCGGTCGTCCGCTTCGCACGAAAACTCTTTCCGATTTCGACCGCGCTGGATGGACAGAAATTCCTGACGCGGAGGAACGGCGCGCTGGCGCTCACGCCGCTGGCGCTGGTGCTCCTGCTGGTGGAAACGACCGACCTGATTTTCGCGGTGGATTCTGTGCCGGCCGTTTTCGCCGTGACGCAGAAAGCCTTCATTGTTTTCACCTCGAACGTCTTTGCCATCCTCGGCCTGCGCTCGCTGTATTTTCTGCTGGCCGGCGCGCTGGGGGTGTTTCGTTATCTCAAGGTCGGCTTGTCCATCGTCCTGATTTTCATCGGCGCCAAAATGCTGCTCGACCCGCACGACCACGCGCCGCAATGGTTTCAGGCCAAAATCCCGACCACCACGTCGCTGCTCGTGGTCGCCGCGATTCTGGCGATTGCCATCGCGCTGTCCCTCACCGCCGCGCGGCGGGAAAATAAGAACTTCCGCAGATGACGCAGATTTTCGCAGATAAAACAGCCGCAAATCCAATCGGCGATAATCCGCGAAATCTGCGGATGAAAATTCCCCATCAACGGCCATCTGTGGTTAAATAACGGCATGAAATTCCGCTGGACGATTGCCCCGCCGCAGCCGCTGCTTGCGGAAACGCTTGCGGCGTCGCTCAAAATTTCTTCGCTGCTCGCGCAATGCCTGCTCAACCGCGGCTTGAGCGAAAAGCCGCTGATTGAAAAATTTCTCGCGCCGCGCCTCAAGAATCTGGCGGATCCGTTTCTGCTGCCAAACATGGCGCCCGCCGTCGAACGGCTCCTGCTCGCGCACGAACACGACGAACCGCTCGTCATCTTTGGTGATTACGACGTGGACGGGGTCACCTCGACCACGCTGTTGCTGGAAGTTTTGCGCAAGCTTGGCTGGTCGGTGGACGCCTATTTGCCCCACCGCATGGACGAAGGCTATGGTTTGAGCCGCGATGGCGTGGAAAACTGCCTCAAGAAATTTCCGGTGAAATTATTGCTCGCCGTGGACTGCGGCTCAACGGCCGTGGAGACGATTGCCTGGCTGCACGAAGCCGGCGTGGAGGTCATCGTGCTGGATCATCACCAGGTTTCCAATCCGCCGCCCGAAGCCGTGGCGCTCGTCAATCCCCAACTCCTAACTTCTAACTCCCAACTTCCAGCTTCTTTCACCGAACTTTGTTCCGCCGGCCTCGCCTTCAAACTCGCGCACGCGCTGCTCAAGCGCGGCCGTGAAACCGGCCTGCCCGGCGCGGTGGAGTTTGATTTGAAACCGCTGCTGGATTTGGTCGCGCTCGGCACCATCGCCGATCTCGTGCCGCTCACCGGCGAAAACCGGATTCTTGTCACCGCCGGCCTCGAAAAATTAAACACCACGAAGCGGCCCGGAATTCTGGCGTTGAAGGAAGTCGCGCAGTCGCCGGAAAAAATCGGCGTGGTGGATGTCGGCTTTCAGCTCGCGCCCCGGCTCAACGCTTCCGGCCGGCTGGAAACGGCGGAAGAATCGTTGTGCTTGCTGCTGGCGGAAACTTTGGCCGAGGCGCTGCCGCTGGCGCAAAACCTCGACGCGCGAAATCGCGAACGCCAGAAAATTGAAAAAACCATCGTCGAGGAAGTCACCGGCGTGGTGCGGTCAAAGTTTGATGCGCAAAAAGATTTTGTGATCGTCGAAGGACAGTTGCTCTGGCACATCGGCGTCGTCGGCATCGTGGCTTCGCGCGTCTTGTCGGAATTTTACCGGCCGACGATCATTCTCGGCGGCGATGCCGGCGAATGGCGCGGATCGGGCCGCAGTATTGCGGGTTTTGATCTCGCGGCGGCGTTGCGCGATTGTGGCGACTTGCTGATAAAACACGGCGGCCACGCGATGGCGGCGGGCCTCACCATCGCGCCCGACAAGATTGATTTGTTTCGTCAGCGGATGAACAGTCTTGCGCAGCGCAGCTTGAAGCCGGAACATTTTCAGCCGCCGCTGCGGCTGGATGCGGAGGTTGATTTGAGTGAAATCAGTTTGGATTCTCTGGCCGAACTGGAAAAGCTGAAGCCGACCGGGCAGGGGAATCCGGCGCTGCAATTTTACACGCGGAAGCTGGCGCATCAAAAACCACTCCAACGAATGGGCACCAAAAAACAGCACGTCAAAATGTGGGTGACCGACGGCACGGTGACGCACGAGGCGGTGTGGTGGAACGCGGGCGAAGGTTCGCTGCCGGTCGGCAAATTTGACCTGGCCTTCGCGCCGTCGTTGAATGAATACAACGGCCGGACGACGGTGCAGTTGAAAGTCCTGGACTGGCGCGCGGCCCAGATTTGACTTGTCAAAACGGGCGGAATAGCTATGATAACGCCGTCTGTAAGAAAAATTGACCTTTCGACCACGGTAAATCTTCAAGGAACGTGGTTCAGTGATGATTTGATACCTGGTAGTTG
>Ga0181516_10001553_pt1 | contig 17447 bp, 15 predicted proteins | sample PEATcosm2014_Bin_25_FD_121104 | JGI IMG/M metagenome (GOLD analysis project Ga0181516, IMG submission 121104) | Peatland microbial communities from MTU Mesocosm Facility, Houghton, MI, USA - PEATcosm2014_Bin01_10_metaG | ecosystem: Environmental > Terrestrial > Soil > Wetlands > Peat | place... | reverse complement strand
GCGGGCCCGGAGGGCGCCCCGGCGCTCGCCGCGGCGCGCAGCAGCTACCTCGACGCGCTGTTCGCCGACATGGTCGGCTTCGCGGCCTGCAAGATGATCCGGCGCATCGTCGGCTTCGCGCACGTCATCGATCTCGAGGCCATTGGCGATCCCGAACGTCGAGCCGACTGTGAGACCCGCGCCCTGACACTCGCACGGACGATGTTGGCGCACCCGGCGCAGTTCCGTTCGATGCGGGCTGTGATGGATGCCGTGCCCCGCATGCAGGGCATCGGATCAATCTGATGTCCGACCTCATCCTGGTGTTCTATGGCTCCTATCGATCGGATCGGATGGGTATCCGACTCGCCAACTTTGCGGTTTCCGCGTTGCGTGGACGCGGACATGAGGCCGAACTGATCGATGCCAAGGCGATCGGGCTGCCAATGCTCGACCGCATGTACAAGGAATACCCGCCCGGAACGGCGCCCGCAGCCATGCAGCAACTGGCCGCCAGGATAGTGGCCGCGGATGCCTTCGTGTTCGTCGTGGGAGAATACAACTGGGGCCTGCAGCCCGGCCTGAAGAACCTGACCGATCACTACCTCGAGGAGTGGTTCTGGAGGCCCGCGGCGCTGCTGAGCTATTCCGCCGGCCGGGTGGCTGGCGCGCGCGCCAATTACGCCTGGCATGGCACGCTGTCGGAGATGGGCATGGTCGTGATCTCGAGCACCATCGCGGTTGGGCCGATCACCGAAGCCCTGGACGCGCAAGGCAACCCCTGCGGCGAGCAGGGCGCCCGACTGGCGAATGCGTTTCCCAGATTTGCCGATGATCTGGCGTGGTGGATGGAGGCGTCGAAGGCGCAGCGTGCGCGCCGCCCGCCGCGGAAGTGAACACGCACCGCCGCGCAGCGCATCGATCCGATCAAACCGCTACACTGCGTGCCCGATGCACGCATTCCTAGATCTGGGGCTCAGCGAAGCCGTGGTGCAGTCCTTGCGCGACGTCGGTTACGAATCGCCGACGCCGATCCAGGCCGCGACCATTCCGCTGCTGCTGCAGGGCAACGATCTGCTCGGCCAGGCACAGACGGGCACCGGCAAGACCGCAGCGTTCGCATTGCCGCTGCTCTCGCGGCTCGATCTGGGTCAACGCGACCCCCAGGCGCTGATACTCGTACCGACCCGTGAGCTCGCGATTCAGGTGGCGGAAGCATTCCAGAAATACGCCTCGCATCTGCGTAACTTTCACGTACTGCCCATATACGGCGGGCAGAGCTACACGCCGCAGCTCAACGCGCTCAAGCGCGGTGCGCACGTGATCGTGGGCACACCCGGAAGGATCATGGATCACCTGGAGCGCGGCACACTGGCGCTGGATGGCATCCGCTTCGTGGTGCTGGATGAGGCCGACGAGATGCTGGCGATGGGATTCGTCGATGCCATTGACGCCATTCTCTCGCGCACGCCGCGAGACAAACAGGTAGCGCTGTTCTCGGCGACCCTGCCGATGGCGATCCGGCAGATCTCGCAGCGACATCTGCGCGCGCCGCGTGAAGTCACCATCAAGAGCAAGACCAGCACCGCCACCAATATCCGCCAACGCTACTGGCTCGTCAGCGGCATGCACAAGCTCGATGCGCTGACGCGCATTCTCGAAGTAGAGAGCTTCGAGGGGATGCTGGTATTCGTGCGCACCAAGCAGTCGACTCTGGAGCTGGCCGAACGGCTGATCGCGCGCGGCTTCGCCGCAGCGGCGCTCAACGGGGACATCCAGCAATCGCAACGGGAGCGCACCATTGCGCAGCTGAAGGCTGGGGCGATCGACATCCTGGTGGCCACGGACGTCGCCGCGCGCGGGCTGGATGTCGAACGCATCAGTCACGTGGTGAATTTCGACGTCCCACACGATACCGAGTCCTACGTGCATCGCATCGGGCGCACCGGCCGTGCCGGCCGCAGCGGCGAGGCGATCCTGTTCATCGCACCGCGTGAACGCAACATGCTGCGCAGCATCGAGCGCGCCACGCGACAGCCGATCGAGCCGATGAATCTGCCGACCGTCGACGCCGTCAACCAGCGCCGCGTCGCCCGCTTCAAGGAACGCATCGCCCATGCGCTCAGTGGCGGAGCCGCGAATGCTTACCGCGAGATCGTGGAGGATTTCATCCGCGAAAGCGGAGCCGATATGGTCGATGTGGCCGCGGCACTTGCCAGTCTGGCGCAGGGCCGAACCCCGCTGATTCTGAGCGGCAAGCGCGCGGAGGACGACGCCGCCGCGGCGCAGACGCGCCCCGTCGCAAGCGAGCGGCCGCACCACGGCGGCCGCAAGGGGACGCGCTTCGGGCCTCAGGAAACCTACCGGCTGGAGGTCGGTCGCGCCCATGGTGTGCAGCCGGGCAATATCGTCGGCGCCATCGCCAACGAAGCGGACCTGGATGGCTCACAGATCAACGGCATCGAGATCCAGGAGGACCACAGCTTCGTTCGACTGCCCGCCGGCATGCCGCCGGAAGTGCTCGAGCGTCTGCAGCAGGTCCGGGTCAAAGGGCGGGCGCTGGCGCCCACGGTGGTCGAGCGACGGGCGCGCTCCAAGCAGCCGAAACCGCATCGCGGCCAGGGCAGATAGCCGCTATCGAGGCTCACTCGGTCAATGCCTGCAGGCCCCGCAGCGCAAAGCTGAACTTGCCGGAATGGTGCAACCGAGGAAGCTGCGCCAGCAGCAGGCCGCGTCCGCGTTCGAGATCGCCTTCATGCACACAGGCCGCCACGGTGGCCGTCAACACATAGGCGATCTCATCTTCCGAAATCGCCGGCTTTGACCCCAGCAGCCGCCCACCAATGCTCACGATCTGCGCAGCGTTGCGGCGCGCGATCGCCGCCCTCAGATCGACCCACTCCCGCCTCTGGCCGGTCGCTGCCTGATAACAGTCACTGCTCGTGATCCTGCGCCAGATGTGATCGAGCTCTTCGGGGCCCAGGTACGGCGAGGTCGCATCACTGAGCCACGCGACCGCGTCCTGCCAATCACCGCTCCCGGCGGCCGATGCACATGACTGGCTGCCCATCGCGACGTGGGCGAGATTCCGGGCCGTCACCGGATCCAGGCCATTGAGGTCCTCGCTCGCCATCGCATCTCGGATCTGAATCGCGCGCCGCACCAGGGCGTCCCGGAACAGCGCGCTGTTGTCGGCGGGCTCGACCGTCGGGTCCTGTGGCGCGGCGCCCCCCAGCAGTTCGAGCAGCGGAACCGGCAGCACCGTGAGCGCGGGCAGGTCGATCGCCGTCTCACGCAGATAGCGAGACCGCGGCGCATTGAGATCGATGAAGGGGTAATAGTCCGAATTCGCCGGCACCGGCATCGCCTGCAGCAGCGGTCCAATCGTCCGACCGCTACCCATCTCGCGCAGCTTGATATCGGTGACGGACCGGATCCCGACGCGACGCAATTCAGCGCGCATCAGCGGCGATTCCAACAGCTCATCGTCGGGCGGGCGCAGTCGGGCGCCGCGGGTGGCAATGATCAGCATATCGACGTCATCGACGTTGTAGATGGCGTAGGCGCCAAAGTGCGGTGCCAGCGCCTTGATCACCGACGCGACGATGCCGGTGTTGGTCTCATAGAACTGCATCCATTGCGCGAAATATCCGTCTGGGGCCAGGTAGTGCGCGATGCGGCCATAGAACTCGTCCGAGAACAGCGTGGCGACCCCGCTCACCCAGGGGTTGGACGGCTCCGAAACGATCAGATCGTAGGGTTCGTGCGCACTGGCCAGAAAGGTCTTGGCATCGTCCAGCACGATGTGGCTGCGCGGATCCTCGAAGACATTGTCGATGCGCGGCGTAAACCCAAGCCGCGCGGCCTGCACCATGAACGGTTCGATCTCAATGGAGTCGAGCTGCCTGACCCGCGGGCTGGCCAGCAGCGTATGCGTGGTCAGCCCGGAGCCGAAGCCGATATTGGCCACTCGCGTGGGATGCGGCTGCATGCTGAGCGGAACCGCGGCCGCCAGCACCATCGTGACCTCATCCGGTGAAGGCTCGCCCGGCCCCATCTGAATACCCGCGTCGGGCTTGCCGTTGGTGGCGATGGTGACGCGTCCGGCTCGCTCTACCAGGCTGATCGTTGCGGTCTTGCCATCCCGCAGGTAGATGACCGACGCCCCGTCGGGCAGCGTCGCCATGCCGGTGCGGTAAACGCCGGAGGTCATGCGTAACGGATCCAGTCGCACCAGGGCGGCCGTCAGCGCGAGGATCACGACGCACGACCCCATCAGGGCCGCCAATCCGGACGACGCACGCTCAGACCCCGGCAGCAGTCGCGACAGCCCAAGCGCGACGTGAATGCCCGCCCCGCCGAGAATGACACCCTTGATCCCGATCAGCGGCATCAGCACGTGAATGGCCAGCAGCACACCGACGATGGCGCCGAGCGTGTTGGCGGCATAGATGACGCCGATCGCACGCTCACCGCCGCCCCGGCGCATCAGCGCCTGCGTCAGCAGCGGCAGTGTCATACCGGCGCAGAAGCTCGCTGGCACCATGATCAGTGCGGCCAGCAGCTGGCTGAGCAGGTTGAATCCGATATAGCCGCCCGCGGTGCGCGCGAACACACGCAGGAACCACGCCATGCAGTCGAACGTCAGGTTGTAGGCCGGGAGCGTCAGTGCGGCCAGCGCCCCCATGAGGACGAAGACCCCGGCCAGATACAGCACCGGGTCGGCGATACGCTCGATGCGCTGGCGCACGGCCAGGCCTCCGAAGGCCAGTCCGAAAATAAACGCGCTCAGCATCAATTCGAACGAGTGTGTCGAACTGCCGAGCACCAGGCTCAACATCCGAATCCAACCGAGTTCGTACATGAACGAGGCGGCGCCAGTGAGGAAGGCCGCGACCGTAAGCCAGCGGGCAATTCGATCCGCCGGCGGTGGGTTTCCGAGCGGCTCCCGCGGCTCCTGCGGCTCCTGCGGCTCCTGCGGCTCCTGCCGGCCACGAACCGCCGTCCAGACTGCGAGCGCGAGCGCAACATTGAGCAGGCCCGCAATCACGATCGTGCCCGGCAGCCCGACCCACCTGACCAGCACGAATCCGCTGACCAGAACGCCAATGGCCGCACCCAGGCTGTTGGTGAAGTACAGCGTCGCCAGGGTTTCACCCGGTCGATCCGGCCAGCGCCGGATCAGCCCGCCACTGATGAGGGGGAAGGTCATGCCCAGCAGGATCGACTGCGGCAGGATCAGCATGGCGCCGAGCGACCATTTGAAAGCGTGGGTCAACCATAGCGACGGCAAGGCCGGTATGACGCTGGCAAAGGAATAGTCGGTCGCGGCGATATACAGCGGATGAAAGGCGAGACCCAGGATGCCGATCAACCCTTCGACCAGCACGTAGCCCCAAAGCAATCCGCGGAATCGCAAGGCCTGCCGGGCGACCAGCCAGGCACCCAGCGCCATGCCACCCATGTAAATGGCGAGCACCAGCGTCTGCGCGTAGGCAGCATGACCGAGGAACAGCTGCAGGTAGTGCGCCCAGATCGACTCGTAGATCAATCCGGTGAATCCGGAGACCACGAAGACGCCGAGCAGGAACCGCCGCCGCACGAGATCTGGCATTATATGAACCGCGAGAGGGCCATGGCAGATACAAAAAGAACCGCACTGGTGACCGGGGGAATGGGAGGGCTGGGCGAGGCGATCTGCTTCAAACTGGCAGCCCTCGGCTACAGCGTCGTGACCACCTACTCACCGGGCAACACCCGCGCCCAGGCGTGGCTGCAGGCGATGCAGCAGCAGGGATTCCACTTTCATGCCTATCCCTGCGACGTGGCCGACTGGAACTCCTGTCAAGCCTGCATCGGCAGGATTACCGCCGAGATCGGGCCGGTGGACGTGCTGGTGAATAATGCCGGTATCACGCGCGACATGACTTTCAAGAAAATGGACAAAGCCAGCTGGGATGCGGTCATGCACACGAACCTCGATTCCTGCTTCAACATGGCCAAGCAGGTCTGTGACGGCATGGTGGATCGCAACTGGGGTCGTATCATCAACATCTCGTCGGTCAACGGCCAGAAAGGCGCCTTCGGCCAGACCAATTACTCGGCCGCCAAGGCCGGTATGCATGGATTCACCAAGGCCCTGGCGCTGGAAGTGGCGCGCAAGGGCGTGACGGTCAACACCATTTCGCCTGGCTATATCGGCACCAAGATGGTGACGGCGATCCCGAAAGAGGTACTCGACTCCAAGATCATCCCGCAGATACCGATGGGTCGACTCGGCAAGCCCGAAGAAGTGGCCGGCCTGGTCGCCTACCTGGCGAGCGAGGAGGCGGCGTTCCTGACCGGTGCGAATATCGCGATCAATGGCGGGCAGCACATGCAGTGACCACGCGCGCCTATTGGCGCGCGTGCTCGCTGACCAGTTGCTCGACCACGCTCGGATCGGCGAGCGTCGAGATGTCTCCCAGCTGATCGGCTTCGTTGGCGGCAATCTTGCGCAGGATACGCCGCATGATCTTGCCGGAACGTGTCTTCGGCAGTCCCGGCGCCCATTGGATGACGTCGGGCGTTGCAATCGGGCTGATCTCCTTGCGCACCCAGGCGCGCAGCTCGGTGCGCAACGGTTCGCTCGGCTCGGCTCCGGCAATCAAGGTGACATAGACGTAGATGCCCTGCCCCTTGATATCGTGCGGAAATCCGACGGCGGCGGCCTCGGCCACCTGCGGATGCGCCACCAGGGCGCTCTCAATCTCCGCGGTGCCCAGGCGATGACCGGCCACGTAGAGCACGTCATCGACGCGACCGGTGATCCAGTAATAACCATCCCTATCTCGACGCGCACCGTCGCCGGTGAAATACTTGCCGGGGAAGGTCTTGAAGTACGTGTCGATGAATCGCTGGTGCTCGCCGAAGACCGTGCGCATCTGGCCCGGCCAGCTATCGAGCAGCACCAGATTGCCCTCGCACGGTCCCTCGAGGATGTGTCCCTCGCTGTCGACAATGGCGGGCCGCACGCCGAAGAATGGCAGCGTTGCCGAACCCGGCTTCAGGTCGGTGGCGCCCGGCAGCGGGCTGATCAGGATGCCGCCGGTCTCCGTCTGCCACCAGGTATCGACGATCGGGCAGCGGCCGTCGCCGACCACGCGGTGATACCACTCCCATGCTTCCGGATTGATCGGTTCGCCGACCGACCCCAGCAGCCGCAGGCTTTTGCGCGACCACGCCTTCACTGGCGCCTCGCCTTCCCGCATCAGCGAGCGGATGGCGGTCGGAGACGAATACAGGATGCTGACCTGATGCTTGTCGACCACCTGCCAGAATCGGCCCGCGTCGGGATAAGTCGGAATACCTTCGAACATCAGCGTGGTGGCGCCATTCGCAAGCGGGCCATAGATGACGTAGCTGTGTCCGGTGACCCAGCCGATATCCGCGGTCCCCCAGTAGATATCCGACTCGCGCAGGTCAAATATCGTTTGATGCGTGAAGGCCGCGAACACCAGATAGCCGCCCGTCGTGTGCAGCACACCCTTCGGCTTACCGGTCGATCCCGAGGTATACAGGATGAAGAGCGGATCTTCCGCATCCATCGCCTCCGCCGCACACGTCTTGGACTGCAGCGGCACGATGTCGTCGTACCAGAGATCGCGCGGCGAGTACATGGGTACACGCACCCCCGCACGCCGCACGACCAGCACGTGCTTGACACACTCGGTGCCTTTGATCGTCAGCGCCTCATCGACATTGACCTTCAACGGCACGCGCTTGCCGCCGCGGACCCCTTCATCCGCGGTGATGACCACTGTCGAGTCGCAATCGGCGATACGGGTACCGAGCGCTTCGGGCGAGAAGCCGCCGAACACCACGGAATGGATGGCGCCGATCCGCGCGCAGGCGAGCATCGCCACGGCACTCTCCGGAATCATCGGCAGGTAGATGGTGACGCGATCGCCCTTTTCGACGCCCAGTGACTTCAATGCATTCGCGCACTGACAGACCTGTTCGTACAGTTGCCGGTAACTGATGTGCTCCGCACGTGCCGGGTCATCGCCTTCCCAGATGATCGCGGTCTTGTCGCCGCGCGTTGCCAGGTGGCGATCCAGGCAATTGAGCGCCACGTTCAGCTTGCCGTCCTGGAACCATCGGATGTGAAAGTCCCCGGGCGCGAAGCTGGCATCCTTCACGGTCGAGAACGGCTTGATCCAATCGATGCGCTGGCCGATGCCGGCCCAGAAGCGATCCGGATCCGCGATCGACTCCGCGTACATGCGCTGGTAGTCAGCGCGCCGGACGCGCGCCGCCTGCGCGAAGTCTGCCGGTACCTCGTGGATCGTCTGATTCATGATGCCCCCATCCGTCTCTCAAATATGCTGCGGGACCTGACGCCGTCGGCACAGGCTCAGCCGCCCGCACCTTCCTGCGGCATCTGCGTACCCGCCCTGTTCTCACACAGCGACGAGCGGATCAGAAAGCGCTGATTCAGCGGCGCCTCGAGCGAAAAACTCGCGCCGCGCCCCGGAACCACATCCACCATCCAGCGGGTGTGCGCCCAGCGACGCAACTGCTCCCGGTCCATCCAGAACTCGCAGCCGGCGATCTCCCCGACTTTCTCGTCCACATCACCGAGCTTGAATTCACCGACCTGAAAGCACATCGGAGCGCTGCCGTCGCAACACCCGCCGGACAGGTGGAACATCAGCGGACCGTGCGCCTGCTTGAGTTGCGCGATCAGTGCCAGCGCCCGAGTCGTGGCGGTCACGCGAACCGGATTGAGCACGGTCATTTCAGAAGAATCCCAGCGCCTTCGGGCTGTAGCTGACCAGCATGTTCTTGGTCTGCTGATAATGATCCAGCATCATCTTGTGCGTCTCACGACCGATGCCGGACTTCTTATATCCGCCAAACGCGGCGTGCGCCGGGTAGGCGTGGTAGCAATTGGTCCAGACGCGTCCGGCCTTGATACCCCGCCCAAGACGGTAGGCCAGATTCACATCACGCGTCCAGACGCCTGCTCCCAGTCCATAGAGCGTGTCGTTGGCGATCTCCAGCGCCTGCTCCGGGGTGTCGAATGTGGTCACGGACACCACCGGCCCGAAGATCTCCTCCTGGAACACCCGCATCTTGTTATGTCCCTCCAGCACCGTGGGCTTGATGTAGTAGCCCCCGGCCAGCTCGCCGCCCAGCTTGTTCGCGCCGCCGCCCGTCAGAACCTTGGCGCCTTCCTGCTTGCCGATGTCGATGTAAGAGAGAATCTTCTCAAATTGATCGTTCGAGGCCTGGGCCCCGATCTGGGTCGCCATGTCGAACGGATCGCCCTGGCGAATCTTCTCCACCCGTTTGACCGCCCGGTCCATGAAGCGGTCGTAGATCGAGCGCTGCACCAGCGCCCGCGAAGGACAGGTACACACCTCGCCCTGATTCAGGGCGAACATTGCAAATCCCTCGAGTGCCTTGTCGACGAAGTCGTCGTCCTCTCGCAGCACATCCGCCAGAAAAATGTTCGGCGACTTGCCGCCCAGTTCGAGCGTCACGGGAATGATGTTCTGCGATGCGTACTGCATGATCAGCCGCCCGGTGGTCGTCTCGCCGGTGAAGGCGATCTTGGCGATGCGCGGACTGGAGGCCAATGGCTTGCCGGCCTCGAGCCCGAAGCCGTTGACGACATTGAGTACGCCCGGTGGCAGCAGGTCCTGGATCAGCTCCATCAGCACCATGATGCTCAACGGCGTCTGTTCGGCGGGCTTGAGCACCACGCAATTGCCGGCCGCCAGCGCCGGCGCCAACTTCCACACCGCCATCAGCAGCGGGAAATTCCACGGAATGATCTGCCCGACGACGCCCAGCGGCTCGTGAAAATGATAGGCCACCGTGTCGTCATCGAGTTCGCCGAGCGAGCCTTCCTGGGCGCGTATGCAGCCGGCGAAGTAGCGGAAATGATCGACCGCCAGCGGCAGATCCGCGAGATTGGTCTCGCGAATGGGCTTGCCGTTGTCGAACGTCTCCACTGCCGCGAGGAAGGGCAGATACTGCTCGATGCGGTCGGCGATACGATTGAGCGCGCCGGCTCGATTGGCCACCGAGGTGCGGCCCCACTGGTCGGCGGCGGCGTGCGCGGCATCGATGGCCAGCTCCACGTCCTCGGCCTGCGAGCGGGCGATCTGACAGATGATCTGGCCGGTGGTCGGAGATATATTGTCAAAATAGGCCCCCTTCACCGGCGCCACCCAGCGCCCCCCGATGAAGTTCTCATAGCGGCTACGCAGGGCAATGGTCTGCGCGAGCGTCTTCAGGTGCGCTGCGAATGAGGCGCTCAGTTTCATGGGGCCAGCCGAGGTTGAATCGATGGCCTGACGCGGCAGTGCGGAACTCTGGGCATTCATGCTCAATCTCCTTGTAAGTTGGAGGCGGGACCACGTACCGGCGCTGCAGGCGACCTATCTGGAAGCCCCCGGGTCGGCAGCGAGCGCGTTATCAGGTACGTGCGCAGCGCTAACTGTACGCGCTTTCCTGGATACTGGCAGCGGTCCGTGCGCTATGGCTTGAAGTGGCCCGTCATTCGCTGGAAGGCACTCCTGACCTCCTCTCCAGCCTGCTCCATGTGAGCCTTCCACTGCTCCCAGTTGCCCTCATGGGCGCTCTTCAATTTGTTGAAATTGTCCCAGGCCTGCGCCTGGGTGGCGCGCAGCAGCTCGAGATTCTTCTCGTACTGGATCCTGGCTTGCGCCTCCATCTGCGCTGCGCTCGCCTTGAACCGGTCGGCCTGCGCCTTCCATTCTTGCAACTGCTTTTCAATCAGCGCCTGATAGTCTTCCCGAAAGTCCATAGTGTTTCTCCATATCGATCGTCGTCACATGGCCTGGCGTCGCCGCAAACGCCTCAACGCGCTGCGAGCCAGTTTGCGATTGCGGTCGGCACTTCGCGCTGTGCCCGGGCACTGATGTACATGCCGATGTGCCCAAGATCAAATTCCAGCGCCGTATAGTCGTCGCTGCCCACCAGCCGCTGCAGCGCCAACGATGCGGCGGGAGGCACCAGATGGTCGCGCTGGCCGATCAGATTCAGGATCGGCACTTTCAATTGGCGCAGACTGACTTTGCGGCCGCCGATTTCCAGGCGGTCACTCACCAGACGGTTCTGCTGGTAGAACCAGGTGACGAATTCGCGAAACGCCGCCCCGGCCTGATCGGGGCTGTCGAAGATCCACTGCTCGACACGCATGAAATTCTCGATGCGCGCGCGCTCGGCGCTGCCGGAGAGCAGGTCCACATACTTCTGCTGCGTGAGCCGGAACGGCATCAGTGACAGGAACAGCTGGTTGAGCACATCGCCCGACACGTTGCCATCATTCACCCAGGCGGCGACGTCGATCCTGCTGACCCACTTTGACAGCAGATCGGCCGGCGTCTGGAAGTCCACCGGCGTCACCATGGTGATCAGGTTGCGTACGCGTTGCGGATGCAGCGCGGCGAAACACAAGCTGAGCACCCCACCCTGGCAAACGCCCAGCAGATTGAGCGCCTGCAGCCCGTGTGCCTGCAGGATTTCGTGCACGCAGCCGCCCACCTGCCGCTCGATGTAGTCAGCCAGCGTCGTGAATCGGTCGGCGCCGTCGGGATAACCCCAATCGATCAGGTAGACGTCCAACCCAGCTGCCAGCAGGCCGCGGATCAGCGAACGATCCTGCTGCAGATCCAGCATGTACGGCCGGTTGACCAGCGCGTAGACGATCAACAGCGGCGGACCGGCAGCGGGAGCCGCAATCGGGCGATAGCGATACAGTGTGAGCTTGCCCGACCGCCACACCGCATCCTTCGGCGAACAGCCGGGGCTGCAGCGGCTGGCCGCTGCGAGCGCCGTAAACAGGTCGGCGGCGATCATCGTTTGGCAGCGCGGCGGGTGCTGCGCTTCCGGCGCGGCGCAGCCGACGGCGGCTCGGGCCCCTGCGGTGCGACGCGCAGTCGCTCCTCCAGTGCATTCAGCCGCTGAATCAGCGTATTGATCTCACTGCGGGTCGGCAGGTCCAGCAGCTTCGACAGATGTTCCGTACTGGCCTGCACTTCCTGGCGCCACTGAGTGCTCGCATTGACATAGTCTGCCAGTGCGCCACAAAAGGGCTCGCTGTGGGCGATGTGAGCGTAGGCATCTTCCGCACAATCAATCCAGGCGTCATAAAGCGCGCGCAGCGCTTCGGTGCTCGCCGAGCCGGGTGGATTCGATGCCAGCCGCGCCGCGAAAGCCGCCGCGGCTTCGCGCAGTGCATCGGACCACAGCCGCTGCAGCCGGCGCTGCGCTTCATCGAGTCGTTGCACCGCTTCGGCGATGCGCTGCAATCGCTGTTGATGCTCCCGGGCGGCGCCGAGCGCCGGCCAGTCGCCGCCGAATGAGGGCGCTGGATCGCGGGCCATGCCGGCGCCGAAGCCAGAGGCCCAGGGCGTTTGAAGTTTGCCAAACCGGTCGCGCAGAAAGTCACTGAACGCCTCCGCCGCCCCGCCCGCAGCCGGCGCCGAACCTTGGGTCGCGCTTTCGATCCAGGGGCGCACGAACTGCTGCCATTGCTGCCACGGGTCAGGCTCCACACCGCGATCCCCCGTATGCGCCGCAAAACAAGATCATGACCGCCAATCCGATTTCGTGAGTGCCGCTGCAGTTACATAAGATATTGTTTTTTAGAGGCAATGACTTCCCGTCGCGCCGGCGCCGAATGATTTGCGAACCGATTGGTTGTGCAGCGCCAAAGCATTGTCTAGGATGCCGCGCGACTCGGGACGAGACCATGCAGCAAGAACGCCTCATACGAAAGTACTCAAATCGGCGCCTCTACGATACCGGTGCCAGCCGTCACGTGACGCTCGAGGATCTGCGCCAGCTGATCGTGGCCGGCGAGAAGATCAAGGTGCTCGACGACAAATCGGGCGAGGATCTGACGCGGTCCGTGCTGTTGCAAATCATCTCCGAGCAGGAGCAGTTCGGATCCCCGGTGCTGGGCTCGGAGCTGCTCGAAATGATCATCCGCTTCTATGGCCGCCCGATGCAAGCACTGCTCAGTGGCTATCTGGAGCAGGCCTTCACCGCGATGCTGCGTCAACAGGAAACCATGCAGGCGGAGATGGCCAAGGCGCTGCAGGCGCCGCTGGGACCGCTGACCGAACTGGCGCGCTCGAACATGGAACTGTGGAACCAGATGCAGGCTGCCACCCGCGCGGCCTTCACCCCGCGGCAGCCCGACAGTTCCAAAGAGACACGCCAGGACGACAAAGGGAAGTGATTCAGAATGGACGTGCGCAACAAGACGATTGTAGTGACCGGTGCCGGACGTGGCATAGGGCGGGCGATCGCGTTGCAATTCGCCGCCCGAGGCGCGGACCTGGCGCTGTTCGATCTGAATGCGGCCGACCTGGAGCAGACGCGCGCACTGTGCGAGTCCCATTCGGTGCAGGCGCGCTGTTACCACGTGAACGTCGCCGATGAGGGCGATGTGTCCGGCGCGATGACGCGCGTGGCGGCTGATTTTGGCCGCCTCGACGGGTTGGTGAACAATGCCGGAATCGTGCGCGATGCGCTGCTGGTGAAAGTCAAGGATGGCGCGGTAGTCGCGCGCATGACGATGGATCAGTGGAGCGCTGTGATCGGGGTCAACCTGAGCGGCGTATTCCTGTGCGCGCGTGAGGCGGCGGCCCACATGATCGAGCTCGGCAACGGCGGTGTGATCGTCAACATCTCCAGCATCTCGCGCGTCGGCAACGCTGGCCAGAGCAACTACAGCGCTGCCAAGGCAGGCGTTGAATCGATGGGCGTGGTGTGGGCCAAGGAGCTGGCGCGTTACGGCATTCGAGTGGGCTCGGTGGCACCCGGGTTTACGCACACCGACATCCTCGCCGCGATGCGCCCGGAGGTGCTGGAGAAATTGACCGCACCGGTGCCGCTGAAGCGGCTGGGCAAGCCCGAAGAGATCGCGCACGCCGTGCATTTTATCTTTGAAAACGATTTCTTTACCGGCCGCTGCCTCGATGTGGATGGCGGACTGAGGCTCTGAGCGGGGACTCCCGCGACGTACACATTATTGCGACAAAAGGATGCTGTGTTCTTTCGCTGCTTGAATTTTATATGAATTATAACAAAGAGTTATGATTTAACAGTCGATTTTTAGGCATTCACCAGAATTCTTCTTGCAGTGCATACAAATTGGGCTATAATCTGCTCTGTAACGAGACCCCCTATTCAGGAGCGCAGCCATGAGCAACCCAAGTTTTGATCCGAGCAGCCTTTTTGAGTCCTACCGCAATGCATTCGCGCCGGCCCTCAAGGTCCAGCAGGAAGGCATGAAGACCCTCGACCGTGTCGGTCGTTACCAGCACGCGGTGGCCGGTGATTACCTGGAGTGGAGCCTGGCGCAGGCCAAGGCCGCACTGGCCGCCCAGAGCCCGGCCGAGTTTGTGTCCAAGCAGATCGAGCTCAGCACGGCGCTCGGCGAGAAGCTGCGGGCACGCCTGCAGGAGTTCGTCACGCTGGCGACCGACAGCCAGGCGAGCTTCACGGCAGCCGTGAACCAGGCGACCGCCAAGGCCACCGAAGTGAGCAGCAAGAAAGCGGCGTAATGCCGCCCACCCGGCGCCGCCACCCCCCTGGCGCCGCTGTGCTGTCGCCGCGTCGCGATAGCGCTCAGTGCGGCGGGGACACCCCGGTGTCCCCGCCGATCACTGTATAGTTGCGGCAGGTAGACTGCCAACCCGTGCCACACCCTCCGAACCCGACAGTCGATGACTGCAACGCGGCCGCGGCGCGGACACTGCGTGCACAGCTGGCAGGCGTGACCGGCGGGCTGGCGCCCGAGGTGTACGCCAGCGCGTGGTGGGATTGGTACCTGAATCTCGCCCAGCAACCACCCAGGCAGCTGCAGATGATGCAGGATGCTCTGGCGAGGATGGTCGACAACTGGACCTTCACCCTGCGGGCCGCCAGCGGTCTGACCAGCGGTGAAACGATACCGCCTGCGGAGAGCGACCCGCGTTTCGGCGGCGCCGCCTGGGCACAGTGGCCCTTCAACGTGTACGCCCACAGCTACCGCAATTACGTCGACTGGTGGCAGGGAGCCTGCGCGAACGTGCCGGGCGTCGCGCCCGAGAACGAGCGCACTCTGGACTTCGTGGCTCGCAATGCGCTCGAGGCCGCCTCCCCGTCCAACTATTTCGCCACCAACCCCGAACTGTTAGAGGCCACGCGCGCCGAGGCCGGCAGTAATCTGGTGCGCGGCTTCGGTTACTGGCTCCAGGATATCGAGCGCACGCTGGGCGGCAAGGGACCCAGCGGCACGGAAAAATTTGTCGTCGGCCGTGACCTGGCCGCGACGCCCGGCAAGGTCGTGATGCGCAACGAGCTGGTCGAACTGATTCAGTATGCACCGGCCACCGGGACGGTGTTTGCCGAGCCCGTGCTGATCATCCCGGCTTGGATCATGAAGTACTACATCCTGGACCTCTCAGCGAGCAATTCGCTGGTGAGGTATCTGGTCTCGCAGGGTCACACGGTGTTCATCGTTTCGTGGAAGAACCCCAATGCCAGCGATCGCGAGCTCGGCATGGACGACTACCTGCGGCTCGGCATCCGCGCGGCGGTGGATGCGGTATCAGGCATTGTCCCGGGGCGAAAAATTCACTCGGTCGGCTACTGCATCGGCGGCACATTGCTATCGATCGCCGCGGCGGCCTTCGCCGGCGCTGGCGATCAGCGTTTGGCGAGCATGACACTGCTGGCCGCGCAGCAGGACTTCAGCGAACCCGGCGAGCTGTCGGTGTTCATCAGCCCAAGCCAACTCGACATGCTCGAGGCGGTCATGGACCGCGCCGGCGTGCTCAGGAGCGAACAGATGGGCGCAGCATTCACACTGTTGCGGTCTCGCGACCTGCTGTGGACACCGGCCGTCAATACGTACCTGCGCGGCAAGCGCGAATCACCCAATGACCTGATGGCCTGGAACGCCGACGGCACGCGGATGCCCTGCCGCATGCACACGGAATACCTGCGCCAGCTATACCTGAACAATGCGCTCGCGAGCGGAGAATTCCAGGCCGAGGGCCACCCGATCAATCTCGCCGCAATCGAGCTACCGATGTTCGTTGTCGGTACGGAAACCGATCACGTCGCGCCGTGGCAATCGGTCTACAAGGCGCGCGGTCTGACGCGTTCGACCGACTACACCTTTCTATTGACCTCGGGTGGCCACAACGCGGGCATCGTCAGTGGCCCGGTGCATCCGCGGCGGCGCTACCGCATGCGGACCTGGTTGAATGCCAGCGAGACACTCACGCCGCAGGATTGGATGGAGCAGACAGCTGCGCAGGCTGGTTCCTGGTGGCCGGTGTGGCAGCACTGGCTGCTACAGCATTCCGCTGAACGCAGGGTACCCCCACCACCGTTGGGATCGATCGCCGATGCACCCGGCGAGTACGTGCTGCAGAAATAGCCATCATGAGCGGCTACGCACTGGACACATTCATCGCCGACTGTGACGCGGCTGCCGACGCATACTGCGACCCGGCGGACTGCGTGCAGGCGGTCGCACCGCTGATGGAGCGGCTGCTGGAGAGCGACCGGTCGTTCCTGAAGCCCGCCCACTTCCGCTCCGACCCGGAGCGCTACGCCCGCAATGCGATCTACATCGCCCCCGATGGCCACCTGTCGCTGTTCGTGCTGGTGTGGCTGCCAGGTCAATGGACGCCCGTTCACGACCACGGCAGCTGGGGCGTGGTCGGCGTGCTGCAGGGGATGCTCGAGGAGCGCAGCTTCATGGCAATCGATGGCGCGATTACCTCCGATGACGGCATCCGGCTCAAGCGCGGCGGCGTGATCCTGTTGAAGGAACGATCGATTTCCAGCTTCGTCCCGAATCCCGATCACATTCACATGACCGGTGTCCCGGTCGATCGACCGATGGCCGTCACGCTGCACCTCTACGGTCGCAACATGAACTCCTTTCATATTTTCGATGTCGCGCAGGGGACGCGCCGCCTGATCGATGTACCACACCAGGATACTTGAGGCGCGTTGTCGTCCTGTGCTACGCGTAGGCCCCGCGCCGCAAGCCCTCGATCCACATCCGGCACAGCGACACGCCCTGCCGTGGTTGAAACGATGCCGGATTGAGACACCAGGCGAGCCACAGTCCGTCCAACAGCGCGGTGAAGGCCACCGAGGTCAGCTTGATATCCCGGATCGGAATACTTTCAGCCGCCGCCAGATCGCCGAGGAGGTTTTCGACCATCGCGAGGTATGAAGCGTATTCGCGCGCCAGCGCACTGGCCATGGGCCGCGAATGCAGGATCAGTCCCCAGAACACCACCCAAACGCCCAGCACCTGTCGATCGAGCAGCAGTGGAGAGAACGATGTCTCGATGAACGCCTCGAGGCGCGCCTGAGGATGGGGCGCGGCCGCGTCGACCGCGGCGCCCAGGGCACGAAAGAACGCGTCGGCCGTC
>Ga0181516_10001549_pt1 | contig 17465 bp, 14 predicted proteins | sample PEATcosm2014_Bin_25_FD_121104 | JGI IMG/M metagenome (GOLD analysis project Ga0181516, IMG submission 121104) | Peatland microbial communities from MTU Mesocosm Facility, Houghton, MI, USA - PEATcosm2014_Bin01_10_metaG | ecosystem: Environmental > Terrestrial > Soil > Wetlands > Peat | place... | reverse complement strand
TCCCAGGGATTTTCCAGCAACTGCTTCATGCCCAGCGAGATGCGGCGGTCGGCCGGGTTGACGCTGAGGACGACGGTTTCGACTTCGTCGGCTGGCTTGACCAGCTTGGAAGGGTGCTTGAGGCGCTTCGACCAGGTCATCTCCGAGAGGTGAACCAGGCCTTCAATGCCCTGCTCGAGCTCGACAAACGCACCGTAATCGGTCACCGAAAGAACGCGGCCTTTTACGTGCGCGCCCACCGGGTAGCGCTCGGTTGCGTCCAGCCACGGATCGGGCGTCAACTGCTTGAAGCCCAGTGAAACGCGCTGCTTGTCCTTGTCGAACTTGAGCACCTTGACCTGAATCTCGTCGCCCACGTTGACCAGATCGCGGGGGTGCGTCAGCCGGCCCCAGCTCATATCGGTGATATGCAGCAGGCCGTCAATACCGCCCAGATCCACAAACGCGCCGTAGTCGGTGAGGTTCTTGACCGTGCCCGTGAGCACGGCGCCCTCGCCCAACTGGTCGAGCGTAGTAGAACGCTTGGCGTTCTGCTCTTCTTCCAGAATTTCCTTGCGGCTGACCACGACATTGCCGCGCTTCTTGTTCAGCTTGATGACACGGACTTCAATCTGCTGGCCCAGATAGCCATCCAGATTGCGCACTGGGCGAATCTCAAGCTGCGAGCCGGGCAAAAAGGCCTTGAGGCCGATGTCCACCGTAACGCCGCCCTTGACGCGGCTGACCACCGTGCCCATGATGGGCGTCTTGTCGGCAGCGGCCTTCTCAATCACGTCCCAGACGCGCAGGCGCTGGGCTCGCTCATAGCTGGCCAGATAGCCGCCTTCGGGCTCCTCGCGCTCAATCACCACTTCGATCGCGTCGCCGGGCTGGAACTTCACCGCCCCGGTGTGATCGGTAACCTGTTCGAGCGGCACCAGCCCCTCGGACTTCAGGCCCACATCGATAACCAAGTGCTTTTCCGTCTGCTTGATGACCGTGCCGGAGATAATCTTGTCGCCGTAGGCTTCCACAGCCGCGGCTTCAGCGGCCTGTTCGCGCTCAAAAGCCTCGAGGGCGGCGGAAAAGTCGTCCATGGATTCCAGGCTATGTTCGCCGTGCTCGGCGTGCGCTGCTGGCTTGGCCGGAGCTTCCACAACGGCGGCGGCAATTTCAGGCTCGGCGGCGGAAACAGGCTCGGCCACGGCTGCAACAACAGGTTCGGCTGCCGCTGCTACTTCAAGCACGACTTCAGGCTCCGGTTGCGCGGGAACTTCTGTTGCAACTTCGGCTGCGGGCGCGGCTTCGGCGGCGGCTTCTACCACCGGCGTGAGCTCTGCTACAGCTTCGGTTGGGGCATCGGCGTCCAGCGCGGCCAGTTCAACTACAGGGGTTTCTGCGGTCTCGGTGATGGACGTGGATTCTGGCAACGGCTGCTCTAGCTCCGTCGCAGGCTCAAGGGTGGGGGCTTCCAATTGGGTATTCAGGGTTGTACTCTCGGTTTCGGGATTGAGGAGTTTTGCCATTGTACGTGCCAGCTCCGGGATTCCTTGCTCTCGCGACGGATAGTGACTGCCGCTGGGATTTGCTTCCCTCAGGCGGCCATAGCCGTCAAAGAGGAATGCCTTAGGCCATCTCCCGGTCGGCAATTGGCCGTCTGTGATCAAGGCGCATTCACAAGGAACAGTCAGCCCCTCCAGCCTCTTTTAGCTGGCATGGAAGGCATCAAGTCTCCTTGGGAAGCACCCGGCAGACAACGGCATGCTGGTGGGCGGCCGCAACTCACTGCTGGAATCCGCGCAGAGAGCTACGCTCACGAGTTTAGCAACCTCAGCTTTCCCGCGTCAATGCGGCGGGATTGCCGATGCACGGGAGATTTCATCTTGCGCACGAAAGAGTGCGGGGAACAATGGGGTTGACGAGTTACGCGAGTTCTTAATCGATGAATTTTAATCTGCGAATTTAAATTTGCGAGGAGCTGGGAATCAGGAACCAGAAACCGCGCCGCGCGTTTTCAGCACCGCCTCGGCGCGCAGCAGATCCGCCTCGGTATCCACGCCGATGGTGTCGCCGGGGGCTTCGGCCACATAGAGATCGAAGCCGTTTTCAAGCAACCGCAATTGCTCCAGCCGCTCGGCGAGTTCGAGGGGCGAGGGTGGCAGCGCGGCAAAGCGCTCCAGCACGGCGCGGCGATAGGCATAGATTCCCAGATGCTTGCGATAGCCGGTAAACCCTGTCGCATCGCGGTCGAAGGGAATCGTCGCCCGCGAAAAATAAAGCGCGCGGCCATCCAGAGCCGTGACCACTTTGACGGCGTTGGGGTTGGCGAACTCGTCGGGCGGGCAGCGGACGGCCAGCGTACCGGCCTGTACTTCTGACCGGTTAAACAGCTCAATCAGGGGCGGAAAAAAATCCGGCGTCAGCAACGGCTCGTCGCCCTGGATGTTGACAATAATCTCCGCGTCGATCTGGCGCGCGGCCTCGCGGACACGGTCTGAGCCGCTGGGGCAGTCGGTCGAGGTCATCGCAACGGGAATCCCGCGCTCTCGGCAGACCGCTGCCACTTCCTCCGAGTCGGTAGCGACGACGACGGGGTCCATCAGTCCGCTGGCCATAGCCGCGCGCCAGACCCACTCCACCATGGGCCGTCCGGCAAGGTTGCGCAGCACTTTGCGGGGGAGGCGCGTGGAGGCGAGGCGGGCGGGAATCACCCCGGCAATCTTCATGGAGACGAGTTTAGCCTATTGGACCAGCGAGGAGCGAGTAAGCCCGCCACGGCTTCTGCTGGCGGGAAGAGGCTGTGGAACTTCCATCGTGCGCATTGCTCTGCTAACTTTTTTCATTGACTGGCCTCCTTTTAGCACCTTGAGTGCGCCGCGAACAGCTTAGCTGCTCGCGAGACCAGCCGATTCATCCCATCTGCAACGCGGACCTCCCGGTCCACGCTTGTTTCTTGTCGATTGGGCGACGGCGCAACTCCCGATTCCCGACCCATTGCCTTACCATGAAATCATGCCGCCGCCAAACCCCGATCACTTACTCCGCGCCATCGCTCTAGCCACTCAGAATGTCGTTAGCGGCGCAGGCGGACCCTTCGGCGCAGTCATCGTCCGTGATGGCCAGATCGTCGCCGAAGGGGTCAACACCGTGACCACAACCAACGACCCCACCGCCCATGCCGAAGTGAACGCCATCCGCAACGCGGCCCGCGCGCTGGGCAGTTTCACGCTCACCGGCTGTCAGCTCTATACCAGTTGCGAGCCTTGCCCCATGTGCCTGGCCGCGGCTCACTGGGCGCGAATTGACGCCGTTTTCTACGCAGCTAGCGCAGCCGACGCCGCCCGCGCAGGCTTTGACGACGCGCTGCTTTATGAAGAATTCCGCAAGCCTCAGTCCCTCCGTGCGCTGCCGGAGACGCAACTGCTCCGCGAGAAAGCCTGGGCCAGCTTTGCCGCCTGGCTGGCCTCGGAAAACAAGATTGCGTACTGATACGGACGCGCCCGTTCAGCCCTTCAGCTCACTGGCCCGCGCCATCAATTGCTCGATCGTCCAGGGAGGATCGCCCGCCTTTAGCATTGAGCGGAATAAGGAATAGTGGTCCGTCTTTGCGCCAGCCTTGCGCAGCGTCGCTTCATCGTTCACCCATGCATAGACGATGACCTTCTCTCCACTGTATTCCACCCCCGCCATTTGCGCGCGGTCGGAAAGCTTCGGCTTGCTGCTCTTCAGATTGGCCATCTTTGCGCCTCGATCCCTTGTTAGCACAATTGTATTCACGGAGAAAAAGACTCACTCTCCGCCACTCTGCCAATCCAACTCCATCCACTCACAGAACGAAATTGACATTGCCTTTGAAGCGCCCTTCCAACACATCGATCAGATCCTTTTGAAACTCGGGATGATCGCTCATGGCCAGCCGAAGAGCGTTGGCATTGACCTGCTGCCCCTCTTGCGTGCGTCCGGCAGCGATCAAAATTCTCCCCAGTTCGGCATTCGCAAAGGCGCTGTTGGGCGTCAGTTGCACGGCTTGCCGCGCCAAGGGCAGAGCCTCTGCGATGCGCTTTTGCCTGTAAAGCGCGGAGGCGTTTCGGGCGTAGATGATGGCGTTGATCCTGGAGACGTCGAAGGTGCCGTGATAGGCCAGGATGACGTTGCCGATCTCCGCATCCGGCTTGCGGCTGGCAAACTCCTCGTAGGGGTTGAGCGATCCCGGTCCCGAGATCAAGCCCGAGGCATCCGACGAACTGATCAAAACCGTGCCGCTGATGGTGGGTGGCAGCGAGGCCGGCAGTTGGCCCAACCCCCAGATCAACGCGATATTATTCGGCAGCGGCTTGCAGGCAATGCCATAATAAGCCGGATTGACCAGCGGATTCATGTAGTCGAACCAACAATCTTTGGAGGGGTGCTGGTCCAGATAGCTTTTGGTCCACTTCAGACCCTGGCCCCAGTCGTCGTTGGAGTCGGCAACCTCGCGCCAGGTGTTGGACGACCCGCCAAAGGCCTCATTGGAGTAAGCCAGATAATCCGGATAGGCGCGCAGCGAAGTAAGCAGTGTCATCCCCAACAGAATGGCAATCGCGACGCGGCCGGGCACGGAGCGCGCGGCCAGAGATGCCGCCGCGGCCGCCGCCAGCACAATGCAGAACGGATAAATAGGCAGGATGTGACGCACTCCCAAATTGAGCATCGAGGAGATGGACAACAGCAGGAAGAAGCCGGCCGGGAGCGTGAGAAACAGCAGCGCCCGCCGCTGGCTCAGCACACCGGCGAAAGGTACCAGAAGAAGCAAGCTCAGCAGTGTCAGTGTGCTCTTGATCAGAAAGACGCCGGGAAAGAAGAACCACTGCCCGGTGGGGAAGACGTGCCCGAAGATGAAGGTGTTGCGATAGCTGCTGATGAGCAGAATATCGGTCCAGCCGAAGAGATACGCCTCGGGAAAGAGATGATGCCGCGCAAAGTACAGGATGATGGATTCTTTGAGCGGGCTGAGGCCGGCGGCGTATTGCTCGAGGGTTGGAACCATCACCAGCGGCGCGGGCCTGGCCGCATAGCGGAAGCCGTAAGCCGTCCAGAGAATGGCGTAGGCGATCAACCCGATCACGGCCAGCGCGCCAGCCAAGTGCGCAAGACTCAGGCGGCGCGCCGGCCCTTGCAACTCCAGAGCGTCGTCCAGTGAGAAGCGGCGCGTAAAGTGATCGCCCAGGCCCAGCAGCAGCAACGTGGGCAGCACCAGAGCGCCAGAGTGCTTCACGGTCAAGGTCACCCCAGCGGCCACGGCGCACAACAATAGCCGTCCCACTGAGGGCCGCTTGAGAAAGCGATAAAAGGCATAGACGGTGGCAAAAAACAAACATGTGAGCGGGATATCGGTAGTAATCAGTGCGCTGTTGGCCAGCAGCACCGGTTCAAAGACGCACAGCCCCAGCGCAATCAACGCCGTCAGCGGACCAAACATCTCACCCGCGGCCATATACACAAGCCACGCCAGCGCCAGGCTGAACAAAGCCATTACCATGCGAGCGCGCAGCAGGATAGCATCCGCGTTGCCGCCGTCGTAAAGGAAGCGTGCGCCGTTGACAAAGTCTTCCGCCTTGTAGAAGCGAACCGGAAAGTGCGGTGGCTCTTTGAGACCCATCGGCAGCAGGGGGATTGCGGCAATCATCTTGGCCAGTGGCGGGTGTTCGGGATTGTCCCCGAAGTCCCCGTGCTTCCAGTACTCGTAGCCGGCGAACAAGTGGGTGGACTCGTCAAAGGTCTGCGACTCCTGACGAACCGAATTGAACAGGATAACCGCCAGAAGCGTCAACAAGGCTGCGGCAAAGAGGCGAGACAGACGCGGCGAAGGGCTCAATCCACGCAGATTCAATTGAGCCATGCGCGACGGAGGGGGGAAAGTGAGAATCGTAGACATTGCGTTTCCTCCGGGGGGAGTGATTTCGGACAATGCAAGTCCTAATAAAGCATATGCCCTCAAGAAATGAATATGGAATCAAAATCCGCGTCGCCCGCGCCGTAGGTGCAAAGTTTATTAGCCCCGCGTTTCAGTGTTGAGAAAGCGTCCTCAAGATGACTGGCCGGAGTTCCGGGGGGACGGCGCTCATGCTTCGATGTTTCTTCAAAATAGAAAAACATCAAATGAAAAGGGCATTCTTTACTTAAAAATGAGATACCAAAGTAACCGCGTACCAGATTATGTAAGAAACTCCTAAGATAGAACTAGCGCGGCAATAGAGTTTCCATCTATACTGCCAGCCATGCAACCTCACAGTCTTTTCCTGCTCCTAATGGTGTCAGCCCTTGCGGCAGCCCAATCCAAGGCTCCGTCTGGCACGCCCTGGGAGATGCAGGATTCCACTTCAACGGCCAGTTTACGCGGAATTGACTCCGTGGACGGATCGGTGGCTTGGGCCAGCGGCACTGAGGGAACCGTACTGAGGACCACCGACGGCGGCGCGCATTGGCGCAAGTGCGCCGTTCCAGACGCTCAGAAAGACGGCGCGACTCTGGATTTTCGCGGCATTCAGGCTTGGGATGTGGATACCGCCATTGTGATGGCCTCCGGGCTGGGTGACAAGAGCCGCCTCTATCAAACCCTCGACGGATGCAAGACGTGGACGCTTCTGTTGAAAAATCCCGATGCGCCGAAAGGTTTTTTCAATAGCTTTCAGATTTTTTCCAAGAGCTTTCACAACGGAGATCCAACCGGCTACGGCCTGGTTTTTGGCGATCCCGTCAATGGCCGGTTCACGCTTTTTGAGATCAATACAACTCCCTTCTCCTGGGCGCCGGTCGAGAGCAAGGATTTGATCGTCCCCTTGAAGGGTGCGGTAGCCTTTGCGGCCAGCAACAGTGTTCTGGTGGACCTCTATAGAGGCACCTACGGCTTCGTCACCGGAGGTCCGCCGGCCGCCTATCTCGTCCGAGTTCGCTACAACGAAGGCACTTGGAAAGAGGGAGGCGGAAACTCGAAGGCAATTCCCAAGACAGTCAAGCTTCCGCTCGCGACGGGATCGGATGGCACAGGCGCGTTTTCGATTGCCCAGCGCTCGGAGAGTTCCGACTCCGATTCGAAAATCTTCGAGGTTGCCGTGGGTGGCGACTATACCAGACCCAATGAGACAGCAGGCTCAGCCGCCTGGTCCGACGACGGCGGCGAACAATGGACCTCTTCGGTCCTCCTGCCCCACGGCTATCGCTCCTCGGTGCAATGGAGCGACGAAAATCACGCATGGATCGCTGTGGGCACAAATGGTTCCGATGTGAGCTTCGACAACGGCAAAAACTGGCAGCCGCTCGACAACGGCAATTGGAATGCCCTTTCGCTGCCTTTCGTTGTCGGTCCCAACGGCCGCATCGCGCACCTGAATCCGGCAGCTCTTCCGGCAGAGCGCAGCCCGTCTGAGTCCGCTCTGGAAAGGCATTAGAGCCTTATTACTGATCGTGTAAGGAATATTCGTCCCCATCCATTTCGTCTTGAGCGTAGTCGAAGGATCAGCGTTCTGAAGGCTGAAATAGGTGGGAAATTACGAACTTAACCCTACAGGAACTGTGAAAACTCCGTAAGAAATCTCTGAACAGCCCTTGCCGGCCTCATCGCCCGCGCCGTAGGCACAACGGTTGTTGGCCCCAGGATTCAACGCCGGGTTGGCTAAATCAACCATTCGTCCGGCATCCCATCGGGACGGTGTTCATGCTCCTCGCACTTATTCTGACCCTCCAAACCTCTTCTCTTCCCACTCTAAAGTTTTGCTTCTCCTGGAATCCTCCCGCCCCCTCGCTCATCTGAGAGAATAGGGATAGTGAATCGAGCGCGACAATCTCTTGTCCGGTCGGCCTTCGCGCCGGCGTTTCTCGCGGCCTTGGCTCTGGCAGCCGCGCCGGCCGAGCTCTGTGCGCAGGCGCTCAACCCCTCATCTGTCTTCAACCCCTTCTTTGGCAGTGTTACCGCGCATCCCGCCACCGATGACTCGCTCAAGCTCTCCCTGGACGAGGCCATCAATCTCGGCCTAAAAAACAACCTCGGCCTCCGCGAAGCCGAAAGCGGCGAAAAGACGATTCAAGGCGAAAAGAACCAGGCCCTCCAGAATTTTCTCCCCACCATCATGCTCACCGGCGACCGCGGAGTTCACCAGCAGAATCTGGTCGCCCTCGGCTTCGGCCCCAGCACCGTCGCCGAATTTGCAAAGAAGATCAAATTCCCCGCCGGCTTCTCTGAAATCACCCGCGACGACCTCACCGAAGGCAAGATTCAATTCAGCCAGATGCTCTTCTCCGGCCCCGTCATCGCCGCATGGAAGGGTGCAGGCGCTGCCCAGCGCGCCGCTCACTTCGCCAAAATGTCAGCCCGCGGCGAGGTCGTCCAGCAGGTCGCCTCGGCCTACCTCCACGCCATCGCGGCTGCCAGTGAAGTCGATAACGCCAAGGCCCTCGAATCCGCCGATCAGCTTCAGCTCGACAACGTTCACGCCGCCCATCAGGCTGGCACTGCCGCCAATCTCGACGAACTGCGCGCTCGCCTTCAGCTTCAGGCCCAGCAGCTCTCCCTCCTTGCCGCGCAAAATGCGCTGGAAAAAGATCTTATCCTGCTCAAGCGCGAGATCGGTCTCGACCCCGGCCAGAAAATTGCGCTCACCGACCCCGCGCCCTACAGCGATCTAGCCGCCCAGACTCCCGAAGAGCTTCGCGTTATCGCCTTCAAAAGCCGCCAGGACTACCAGAACCTGCAAAATCAGGTCGTCGAAATGAAGGCCGTCCACGCCGTCTATCGCGCCCAGCGCCTGCCCAGCCTCAGTTTTGGCGGCTACTACGGCGTCAGTCAGGTCGGCGGCGCAGGCTCCCATGGCAATTACGCCGCCGTCGGTACTTTGAGCCTGCCGCTCTTCCGCGAGGCCAAGTTACGCGGCGATACGGATGCCGCCCAGGCCAATCTAAACGCCGTCAACGCCCAGCTCGCCGACCTGCGCACCCACATCGACCAGCAGCTCCGCTCCGCGCTTCTTGACGTCAACGCGACCTCGCAACTCGTTCAGGTCGCCCGCTCCAACGTCGATCTATCCACCCGCGCTCTCGCCGACGAATCCGACCGCGTCGTCGCCGGCGTCGATGATAACCTGCCTCTGGTCACCGCGCAAGCCTCCCTCGCCGCCGCGCAAAGCAACCTCGTCGAAAGCCTCTACCAGTACAACCTAGCCAAGCTCTCCCTTGCCCGCGCCGCCGGCATCATCGAGTCCCAGTATCGGGATTATTTGGGAAGGTAAATGCAAGATTGGGAAGAGAGAGACTCTCAGCCAATCGGCTGACAGCAATTCTCACTCCTTCGTGTTACCTTGGAGCGTGGTGAAAATGTAAGAGGTCACCCATCCAGATGAGCAAGAAGCTCCAGATCAATTATTATGTCGAACCCGACGCCGAGGCATTGGCGCGCCGGGCCGCGCAGTACTTTGTCGAAATGGCCGGCGAAGCCGCTGAGGCCCAGGGACGCGCCCGTATCGCCATCAGCGGCGGCTCCACTCCCAAGGCCGCCTTTGAGCTGCTCGCCGATCCCGACCAGCCATGGCGCAACCGTATGCCATGGGAGAAGCTTGACCTCTACTGGGTTGACGAGCGCTGTGTGCCCCCCGACGACGCCGAAAGCAACTACCGCATGACCCGCGAGACACTCCTCGACCATGTGCCGCTGCATCCCTGCCAGATTCATCGCATCGAGGCTGAACTCGACCCCGAAGCCGCCGCTGTTCGCTATGAGTCGGAACTGCGCAGCAGCTTCCGCATCGACGGTGTCCAGACTCCGCGCTTCGATCTCGTCGCACTCGGCCTCGGTGACGACGGCCACACCGCCTCGCTCTTTCCCCACACCGCCGCCGTACATGAAACCAGCCGCCTCGTCACCGCCAATCAAGTGCCCCAGAAAGATACCTGGCGCATCACCCTCACATGGCCGCTCATCAATCACGCCCGCTCCGTCTTTTTTCTCGTCGCGGGCCAGGCCAAAGCCGGCATTTTGAAGGAAGTACTGACCGGCCCCCGTGACCCGGAATCCCTCCCCAGCCAGCTAATTTGGCCCGCAAGCGGTATACTTACCATAATTCTGGATAAAGCAGCAGCCGCCCTCTTGCCTCCGACGGACGAGGATGGTTGTGGAGTGTTGGAGAGAGAAAGATGATTCTGGCTGGCGACGTAGGCGGCACCAAGGTTCACCTGGCGCTGTATGACTTTATTGATGGAAAGCTTGAATACTCCCGCGATCAGCGGTTTCCGGCCAAGAACTACTCTGGCCTGGAAGAAATTGTCCGCGAGTTTCTGGGCGCGCTGAAGGTAACCGCGGCCTGTTTTGGCGTTCCCGGCCCGGTGCGCGACGGCCGTCTGCGCCTCACAAACCTGCCTTGGACCCTCGACAGCCGTGAGCTCTCTACCAGCCTCAGCATCAACCATGTCTTTCTTATCAATGATCTTGAGGCCAACGGCTACGGCGTTGCCGAGCTTGGCGCGGACCAGATCTACACCCTCAGCGAGGGCGACCCCAGCCAGATCGGCAATCGCGCTCTGATCGCCGCCGGTACCGGCCTCGGCGAAGCGCTTCTTATCTGGGACGGACGCCGCCACACTCCCTATCCCTCTGAAGGCGGTCACGCCGACTACGCCCCCCGCAACGAGGACGAGATTGACCTCCTCCGCTTCCTCAAGCAGAAGTACAACGGCCGCATCAGCTATGAGCGCATCATCAGCGGCATGGGCCTCACCAGCATCTATGAGTTCCTCCGCGAAGTTCGCGGCGTTGAAGAGCCCGCCTGGCTTGCTGAGCGTATCGCCGCCGTGGACGACCCCAACGCCATCATCACCGAGTTCGCCCTGGCAGCCAAGAGCGAAATCTGCGAGAAGGCGCTCGATATGTTCGTCTCCGCCTATGGCGCCGAGGCCGGCAACATGGCCCTCAAACTGCTCTCGGTCGGCGGCGTCTACGTTGGTGGCGGCATCGCACCCAAAATCCTCGAAAAGCTCAAGGATGGCACCTTCATGAAGGCCTTTGCCGACAAGGGCCGCCTCAGCCAGTTGCTCATCAACATGCCGGTGCGCGTCATCCTCGATAGCCGCGCGGCGCTTTTGGGCGCAGCCGCTTACGCAGAAGCCCGCGCCGCCGAACTAAGCGGCACATCTCCCCGCGCCGCCTCCGTCAAGTTCTGACCGAATCCCAACCATCAAAAGGGGCCCCCGCTTTGGGGCCTCTCTTGCTGTTGGCCGCCACCTTTTCATGGATGGAGTAAGTTCTGGGTACCCTATCCATTCCGCGGTTTCATCGTGGAATGGGTGGGATGGCACGAACCTCAATCAGTACCTCGTTCATGAAAAGCAGTCCGATTCGCCGTTGCAAGTCAAGACTGCAATGAACTGCCGCCAACTCGCCATCTCCGCGCAGCGGAGGCTAACTCGCCGCATTGATTTCAGTCCGCCCCACCCCGCAGCACGGCATCGGCAATCCGCGCCGCCTCCACCGCCGGGCGCACCGCATGAACCCGCACGATCGATGCCCCATGCAGAATCGCCGCCACTAGCGCCGCGATGCTGGCCGTCTCGCGAGCCCCCACCGGCGCATCGACGCCGCCATAAAGCTCCGCCAGCGTCCGGCCCAAAAACGACTTGCGCGAAACCCCCGCCAGCAGCGGTCTTCCCAGTGTCAATAACTCTTCCTGCCGCGCCAGCAGCGCGTAATTCTCCTCGAAGGCCTTGCCAAACCCGTAGCCCGGATCAAGCACCACCGCCTCCGCCGCAATCCCCGCCGCCGTTGCCATTTCCAAACTCGTCTTCAGCCCCACCCGCACCGACGCCAGCAGCGCATCCGGCTCCAGCCGCGGCTGCTCTCGCCACTCCTCGGGCCGTCCACGCGAGTGCATCAGAACCACGCCGCACCGCGCCGCCGCGCACTCAGACGCCATCTCCGCGTCCCAGTGAAAGCCGCTCACATCGTTCACAATCTCCGCCCCAGCCACAAGTGCCGCCCGCGCCGTAGCCGCCTTGTAAGTGTCCACAGAGACCACCGCATCCGGTCGAGCTCTCAGAATTCCTTCCAGCACCGGCAGCAGCCGCGCCTGCTCTTCCTCCGCGCTGACAGTTGGTGGCGACGCTGATCCGCTCAACCCGCCCGCCCGCGATCCCGGCCGCGTACTCTCCGCCCCCAGATCCAGCAGGTCCGCGCCCTCGTCCAGGCATTGCAAACAGCGCAGCACCGCGGCCTCCGGGTCGAAGCAAACTCCGCCATCGCTGAACGAATCCGGCGTAATGTTGACAATCCCCATCACCAGCGTCCGCCGGCCCACTTCCAGCGTCCGGGTGCGCAGTTGCCAGGGCGTTATTTTGCGTACGGAATCGCTCATCCGATGATTACCTGCTGCTCCATCTCAAAATTTCGGAGCGTTTCTGGATCGAGTTTGTTCATGGGGAAGTGTATCGATTCGTAAGCGTCCACTATCGCAATCAGAATCTCCAGATCACGGCTCGCTTCGGTTCCCGATTCAGCGCCCATAAGTTCTGCAATGCGCGCCACCGACGCATCATGTTCCGCCTTTGTTTGGATTGATTGGAACTGTATCATTCTCCAAGTCAGATAAAGTAGGAATCATTTCAACCGTACAGGCAATCATGAGAGGAGGAAATTACTGGGGTCAGGCGGAGGTTCCATGCCTAGCAAAATACCCTGGGGGGTCATCCGTTCCGGCTCTACTGAAGGAATCAATTGGTCGGTTTTTTCAAAATCCCTATCCCATCGGTGAATGACCTCGCATCTAACGGCAAGTGCCGACGCAACGTGAATTGAATCAGCCGGTTTCATGTTATATTCTCTTGCTATCTCCGCGGCTCTCTCGGCGATAGTAGGTACTATCTGGACCTTCTTGATAAATGGCCAAGCAAACATTCCCTGAATCGTTTTGGTTTGTTCTAGCGATAATTTGCGAGTAGGAACTCTGTGGCGATTGTAATAATTCCATATTCTTTCAAGGTCGCGAGTTGCTGAGGGGTATCGTAAAACGCCAGATGAATCGGTAACTCTTAGTGCCTCCGACCAATCCGGCAAAGGGAGTGGAACATATTCTTCTTTGGGACGAATCGTCTCAACGATGGTCCAAACGGAAGTCCATATTTGGATGTCATCGTTTTGTGCATGTTTGAGTACATCTTCGCAGACCAGTGCACGGTCATGTTCCCGCTCGTTTTGGCCACTCAGTACACTTATAAAGCAACTGGTATCCCAATAGACTCGCAGGTTTGATGTCATTCCATATCCTCGAAATACTCGCGTAAGGACAACCCTCCGGTAAAATCGGGAACAAGACCGATCATTTCTTCGATCGACGGCAGCATCTCAGGCGATGCACCCTCCAAGTTCTCAATATTCATCGATAAAGGCTGCCCGTATCTGTCGGCATTAACCATGCCAGTAACCATCACGCGCCGCCCCAAGAGATCCTTGGCCTGGGACTCTTGTTTAGCTTGAAATCTGCACCTGACAGGGCGCTTGAAAGTCTCGTCCCAAACTCGGAATTCTCTGCCGCGATGCACGGAAATCGAGTCGAGATTACCAACAACAGTCCCGAACGAAACTGATTTGATGCTCGTCAAATCCTGAACTTGCGAAAGTGTCTTTATCGTGACCTTCGTGGAGAGGTTTAACGCACCTTTCGTGTCGGTATATATAACCGATTCGCCAATTTTCGGTGCGGTCTTGGCAATGCGCTCGACACGTGCAAGCGCCGCGTCAGATAGATATTTATTGCGTTCTCCTTTCTCGGTCAGAGAAACCACGTTGTTAATGATCTCGCGTTCGACGCGCGTACTCGTGTCGCTCAAAGCATTGCGCAGCAGCAGCGGCGTGACACCAACCAACGGGGAAGGACTATTCATCCGGAGTGTAGAAACACGCCATCGTAGATGCCCCGCTTTCTTCTCCGCCACTGCCGAATCTACTTCTTGCAGCAGGCCAAGAAAATTACCCATCGCCCCGACGAACTCAGGTAGATCGACCGCTTGTCCAGCACCAACACGCATGTAGATCGGATCAGCCATTCTAGGCGGAATCATAAACCCTACAGCATACCGTGTGCTATATCCTTCCTGCTACACTCCCTGCATGACGCTCTTTCGTCAACTCCCATCGCTCTTATTGGCCGGCTTTCTAGCCTCTTCCACCGGCCTCATCGCCCAAACTCCAGCCCAGCCAGCCCCCAGCCCGCTAGCCAGCAGCATCGCCGCCATTCTATCCGACCCAGCGCTCTCCCACGCCCACTTCGGAATTAGCGTAACCACCCTCGACGGCCAGCCGCTCTACAACTTCAACGACGGCCAGTTCTTCACTCCCGCCTCCACCACCAAGCTCACCACTACCGCCGCGGCCTTTGCCCTTTTGCCCGTCGACACCCTCACCTGGACCACCCGCGTCGTCGCCGGCGGCGAAATCGACAGCAGCGGCGTCCTCCATGGCGACCTGATTCTGCTCGGCTCAGGCGACCCAACCCTCAGCGCCCGCCGCTACCCCTACCGCGCGCCAGAAGCAACTCTGCCCGCAGACGACGCCCCAAAGCCGCCCGCCTCGTCCAATTCCATGGATTCGCTCTACGCGCTTGCCGAGCAGGTTCAAAGAGCCGGCATCCGTACCGTCGAAGGCAGCGTCATCGGCGACGACACCTTCTTTCTCGACGAGCCTTACGCCCTCAACTGGGGCTGGAACGATCTGCAATGGGCCTTCGGCGCTCCCATCTCCGCGCTCACCTTCAACGACAACACGACGCAGTTGACCGTCGCTCCCAACCCAGACGACACCTCGCTGGTCGCCGTTGAGTGGTCGCCCAAAATCGACTACTTCATGCTGGACAACTCCATGACGCCCGCCGCAAAAGGCCAGCCCGCTCAGCCCGGCCTCGACCGCCGTCCCGGCAGCAATTTGGTCCGCGCCTGGGGCACTGTGCCGCCCGAGGGCTTTCATGCCAGCCTCGCCGTTGACGACCCCGCCGCCTTCACCGCCGCCGCATTCAAAGAAGCGCTGCGCAGCCGCGGCGTTGCCGTCCAGGGCAGCGCCCAATCGCGCCACCGCCTCTCCACTGACACCGCCGAATTCGCCGCCGAGCGCGCTCAGCCCCTCAAGCTCATCCGCCTGAGTTTGCCCACCATTGCAGCGCCGCTTGATGGCCGCAAACTCCTGGCCTCTTACACCTCTGTTCCCATCGCCCAGGACATCGCCATCATCAACAAGGTCAGCCAGAACCTGCACACCGATCTGCTCTTGCGCCTCCTCGGTAAGACCGAGGGCCAGGACGGCAGCTTCGCCCAAGGCTCTCGCGTCGTGCGCCAATTCCTCCTCAATGCCGGCATCGACGATGCAGACTTCTTCCTCTATGACGGCTCCGGCTTGAGTCACGGCAACCTCATCGCTCCCCGCGCCCTCACGCAGCTTCTGGTCTACGCCGCGCGCCAGCCCTGGGGCGTCGCCTGGCGTCAAACCCTGCCCATCGCCGGCGTTGACGGCACGCTCGACCATCGCTTTCGCGACTCGCCGCTGCAAGGCCGTCTCTGGGCCAAGACCGGCACACACGATGAGGCCAACTCCCTCTCCGGCTACCTCACCGCGGCCAGCGGCAAGACCATCGCCTTTTCCATCCTCGCCGACAGCCATCGCCCAGGCGGCAAAGCCATCGTCCAGGCCATCGATCGCATTGCTGAAGCCATCTACGCGGCCCAGTGACCAACGTGTTAAATAGTCGCCAAAGCCGATTGACACGCATCGTGCTTCAGCGTAAAAGAACATCATTGTTGCCAGGGACTTGTCTTGTGGCGCCCGTATTTCTACGTCGGGCATTTCAAGGAGCGGCAGAGAGCGTCTCTGCCGCTCACTTATTCTGCTGGAGATTTATGGAACCTCTGACCAGGTCATTCAGCCTAAAAACGGCAGTCGATCCAGCTTTGAATTGGCCATCTTCTTCAAAGTGAAACGCCTTGCAGCGATTGACGATTTCACCATTTGGGTGAGGTGCGGAGCTGTTGAAAGTCGCCGATCGAGAAAAGGCCGAATTGTGGTAGTTCGCCAGGCCGAAGTTTTGCAGAGGCTAAAGCCATATTGATTCTATGGGCTTTATCGGCACGACTGAAGTCGGGCTCCGATTACAAAGCAACGAGTTTCTGAAGCTTTAAACCTCGATGCAGGCCACGGATGACGGAATGCAACTGCCGTTTTCAGGTTTCATGGTTTGGCGGCAGTTCTGGATTGCTCACCTCTATTGAAAATCTCCGTCTATTGCTTTGCGGACAAATCTCTTCCCCCGGAGCAGATTCGATGGCAACGGATGCGGCGATCTACGCCAGCTATTCAGCTCAAAGGCCGGTGGGTTTAGGCTGGCCGGCAGCCGGGAGGTTACAATCCTCCCCAGGCATGGCTGCGAGCAGGGCAATGAACGGAGGGAAGAGCGCCGAGGAGCGGATGCAGGCGCGCGCGCCGGAGATGGAGCTGATCCGCGAGGCGCAGGCGGGGTCGCGGGCGGCCTTTGACACCCTGGTGCGGCAGTATGAGCAGCAGGTTCTGAGGCTGGCGCTGCATCTGACCGGCTCCGAGCACGACGCCGAGGACATCTACCAGGAGGCCTTTCTGAAGGCTTACCGGTACCTGGGGAACTTCCGCTTCGAATGCTCATTTTATACGTGGATTTATCGCATAGTGACCAACCTCTGCCTGGACCAGATGCGGCGGCGCAAGACGCGGCGCGAGGATCACGCGGTGGTGGTGAACCACTCCGGCGAAGAGATGGATCTGCTGGCCTCGGTCTCCGACGACCGGTCGTTTTCCAATCCGGCCAAGGAGCTGGACCGCAAGGTGCTGGGTGAGCGGATTCAATTGGCGCTGGAGAAGCTGACACCGCGCGAGCGGATGGTTTTTGAGTTGAAGCACTATCAGGGTCTGCGCCTGCGCACCATCGGCGAGATGCTGAGCACGACGGAAGAGACCGCCAAGAACACGCTTTTCAGGGCTACCAAGAAGTTGAGAGCGCAGTTGGCGGGAGTGAGATAAGCGACCGGAAGCAATCCCTTGAAGGGATGCGGATCGTTCCGGGACGCGTTGAGTTTTTTGAGGCTGGAAGGACGTAGAGCTATGAATTGCGAAGTTGCACATGAGCGGATTGTGGCGGCGGCATATGGTGAATTGGCCGATGAGCAGAGCCATGAGCTGGAGCGGCACATGGACGGCTGCCCGGATTGCCGCAAGGAGCGGGAGCAGTTGCTGGCTCTCAAGGTGCTGGCGGATGCTTATCCGGTGCAGGAACCGGAGGCGAATCTGGTGGCGCGCTCGCGCCTGAGATTGGAAGAGGCGCTGGATGCGCTGCCGCCCCTGCGCTGGTTTGAACGGCTGGGCCAGCTCGTGAAGAACAACTTTGCCAGCTTGACGGCGGCTCCGGTGGCCGCGTGTTTGCTGCTGGCGGTGGGAGTTGGTGCGGGTTCGGTGGGCGGCG
>Ga0181516_10001547_pt1 | contig 17476 bp, 16 predicted proteins | sample PEATcosm2014_Bin_25_FD_121104 | JGI IMG/M metagenome (GOLD analysis project Ga0181516, IMG submission 121104) | Peatland microbial communities from MTU Mesocosm Facility, Houghton, MI, USA - PEATcosm2014_Bin01_10_metaG | ecosystem: Environmental > Terrestrial > Soil > Wetlands > Peat | place... | reverse complement strand
CTTGCTGGTGCTCGATTTCCCAGCCTGCTTCACCCCGCCCAGCAAGGCCAACTTCTCCATCGCCTCCAACCAGGCCCAGTACCTGCTCTCCACCGCCAGCCAGCCCTACACCTTCACCACCAATGCTGGCGGCACCCAGGTCAGCATCAAGCTGGCCAGCGTGCCAGCCGGCACGCCGGTGGATTTCCAGTTCGGCGGCGGGGCCGCGGGCTTTGTGGTCAACACCCTGGATGACAGCGCTCAGCTGGCGGCCGCGGGCTTCCTGGACGGGCCCAACACCAATCCCCTGTGGGCCGTGCCGCTCTCCTACCAGCCGGTCATCCAGCTCATAGACCCCACCCCTGTGCTGACTGCCACGCTCACGCCCACCCCCAGCATCACGCCCACCTTCAGCATCTCGCCGACCTGGTCGGTGAGCCCCACCATCACCGTCACCTACACCACCACGCCGCTGGGCAAGGTCATCCCCAACACGGCCTATGCCTATCCCAACCCCTTTGACCTGCGCTTCTTTGAGAAGGTGACCCTGCGCTTCCCGCCGGACCACGGCGTGGTGGTCGACATCTTCAAGGTCTCTGGCGAGCCGGTCACCCAGCTGCGCGGCGCGGCCATTGATGAGGCCGTGGGCTGGGCCATCTGGGATGGCCGCGACCAATACGGCCGCCAGGTGGCTGGCGGGGTCTATTTCTACCGCATCCGCGGCAGCGCCCGCAAGATGATGGGCAAATTCACGGTGCTGCATTGAGGAACCCTGTGCCCCGCATCTTTGGCTTCCCCTTGGCCCTGGCGCTCACGCTTGCCGCCGGCAGGCTCTTGGCTGATGGCTCGGCCATCACTGCCAATGACACGCTCGAGCTGACGCGCGACCCCCGGCCCGCGGCCCTGGGCGGCGCCTATTCGGCCCTGGCCGCGGGCCCGGACGCCATGAACTTCAACCCGGCCGGCCTCACCGACCTGCGCCTGACCGAGCTGCAGGTCAGCCACATGGCTTATGTGGAGGGCATCAACGGCGACACCGTGGAGCTGGGCATGCCCATCTACGGGCTGGGCGCCTGGGGCCTGGGCGGCAGCTGCGTCTACTCCAGCGACCAGGGCCGCGACAACTGGGGCAACAGCACCGGCACCTTTGGCAACTACGACACATCCCTGATGGTGGCTCTGGCCCTGCAATGGCGCGCTTTCAGCGCAGGCTTCACCTATCAGATCCTGCGCTCGGACTACGCGGTGCAGAACAAGGTGGAGGGCGCCTTCGCCCTGGGCTCGGACTTCAACTTCGGCCTGCAGGCGCGGCGCCTGCTGGACGGCCGCCTGGACTTGGGGCTCTCGGGCCAGAACTTCGGCACCCCCATGTCCCTGGGCAGCAGCATCTACTCGCTGCCCATGACCTGGAGCGGCGGCGCGGCCTGGTCCCTGATGCCCCAGTGGAAGCTGGCGGCCGAGTTCAGCCATCAGCCCATCGAGTTCTTCAATGCCTGGCACTTCGGCACCGAGTACAGCATCGACCTGGGCAGCTCCGGCAGCGTGGCCCTGCGCGCCGGCTACGTGGACAGCGCCCAGAGCCAGCTGGGCCAGGGCAGCGGCGCCTCGGCCGGCCTGGGCTTGGGCTGGTCCGCCTGGCGCTTCGACTACGCGGCCACCAGCATGGGCGATTTCGGCTTGGTGCATCGGCTGAGCTTGGCCTATACTTTTGGCGGGGATTGAGCCAGGCCCGCTGGTGATGGCCTGGATTGGGGCGCCCTGGCGGCGCCCCTTGTCATTTGTGGGCCTCTAGCGCAGCAGGAAGGAGGCGCGGGCCTGCTTGGCGAAAGCGCCCCGGCTGGAATACATGGCCTGGGCCTTGAGCACCAGGGTGTAGCGGCCGGATGGGGCGCGCCGGCCCCCGGCCAGGGTGCCGTCCCAGGTGAGGGCATTGGCCCCGGCGGGCAGCACCAGGCCCTCGGCCAGCTGCTTCACCGGCCTTGCCTGGCTGTCCTCCAGCCAGGCTTCCATGCTGGCCCGCTCGGTGAGCTTGAAGTCGGCGCGCAGGAAGCCCGTGCCCTGGGGCAGGCTCTGGCGCGCCAGGCGCAGGCCCTTGATGTCCACTCCCAGCCAGAGGTATTGGGCTGAGCCGCGCTCCAGCACCAGCAGCTGGCCATAGGGCCGGTAGAGGGCGATGCCGCGCGGCTGGTCCAGGTGGCCGTCGGAGCTGCCCGGGCTGCCCCAGGAATCCAGGTAGCCGAGGTCGGGGCTGAACTTGTGGATGCAGGCATTGGCGCGGTCCGTGACATACACATTGCCGTTGTAGTCCAGGGCCAGCCCTTCCAGATAGGCCAGGGGAAAGCCGCAGTCTTGGATGGAGAGCCGCGCCTGCAGGCGGCCATCCAGGCTGTAGCGCGAGACCCGGCTGTGGTACTGGTCCACCACGTAGCAGGCGCCCGGGCCCGGGGCGAAGCTCGCATCGCCCTGCTCGCGCACGGCCAGGGCCTGGGGCTGGGTGAGGCCCTGGGCTATGCCCGCAAGCGGGCGGCCCGCGGGGCTGAAGCAGAGGATGCGGTCCGCGCCGGGCTCTGAGACCCAGAGCCTGCCGCTGGCGCCATAGGCCACCCAGGTGGGGCCCTTGAAGGGCCCCAGGGAGCCGCGCCAGCTCAGGCGGCCGCCTGCCAGGCGCAGCAGGGCCACCCGCTGGTTGCCGGTGTCTGCCACCGCCACCCGGCCGTCAGAAAGCATGGCCACCCCGCAGGGGGATTTGAACTGGCCCTCGCCAGAGCCAAAGCTCCCGTAGCTGGCCAGGCTGGCGCCATCGGGGTTGTAGACCAGCTGGCCGGCCCCGGCATTGACGCCCAGCACGCAGAGCTGGTCATCATCCCCGCCCTGCTCGGCCAGGTGGGCGCAGGCCAGGCCCCGGGGGTCGGCGAAGCGCGCCTGCGGCCCCAGCAGGGCGCGCAAGAGGCTCTCCGTGCCGCGGTGCAGGCCCATGGGCGTGTGCCAGTAGGCCGGATACACCAGCGTGCTGGGCCCCTCCACCACGGAGGGCGCGGCCGCCAGGGGCAGGGCCGCCAAAAGGGCCAGGATGAGGGAGGTCAAGGATGGCCTACAGTGTGATCTTGATGACCGCGGCCACGGAGGAGGAGGCCGGCCGCCTTGCGCGCATGCTGGTGGAGCGCCGCCTGGCCGCCTGCGTCAGCCGGCTGCCGGGCCTGCGCTCCATCTATCGCTGGGAGGGCGCGGTGCAGGAGTCCGAGGAGGTGCTGCTCATCGCCAAGACCCTCAAGACGAAGGTAAAAGAGCTGGTCAAGGCGGTCAAGCGCGAACACAGCTACTCTGTGCCCGAGGTGCTCTCCCTGCCGGTCAAGGAGGGCAGCCGGGACTACTTGCGATGGCTCGATGAGAGCCTGAAGGAGGATTGAGGATGCCGGTGCGGATGAAGGTGAAGAGGATCCTCAGGCGCTCGCTGCAGCGCTTTGGCATGATGCGGGGCTCATCCCCGCTGCTCAGGCCCGAGCCCATCCAAGTGGCCGGGCGGGGGCGCACGGCGCTGGTGGCCGGCGGCGCCGGCTTCATCGGCAGCCACCTCTGCCAGGCCCTGCTCGCGCGCGGCTTCCGCGTGGTGTGCGTGGACAGCCTGATCTCGGGCCGACTGGGCAATGTTTCGGGCCCGGCCTTTGTCAAGGCCAAGGCCCAGCGCCGCTTCCGCTTCGTGAAGCATGACATCCAGCAGCCCCTGCGCCTGAAGGCCGACTTCGTCTTCAACCTGGCCTCGCCGGCCTCGCCCCCGCACTACCAGAAGCATTCCCTGCTCACCCTGCGCACCGGCAGCGAGGGCACCTGGAACCTGCTCAACCTGGCCGAGAGGAGCGGCGCCCGCTTCTTCCACGCCTCCACCAGCGAGGTCTATGGCGACCCCCGCGTGCACCCCCAGCGCGAGGACTACTGGGGCCACGTCAATCCCATCGGCCCGCGCGCCTGCTATGACGAGGCCAAGCGCTACGCCGAGGCCCTGATCATGGAGTTCCACCGCAAGCGGGGGCTGGACACGCGCATGATCCGCATCTTCAACACCTACGGGCCGCGGCTGGACCCCGACGACGGCCGGGTGGTGAGCAACTACATCAAGCAGGCCCTGCGCGGCGAGCCGCTCACGGTCTATGGCAGCGGCCGCCAGACCCGCAGCTTCCAGTATGTGAGCGACCTGGTGGAGGCCATCCTGCGGGTCATGTTCACGCCCGGCCTGGAGGCCTGCGTGTTCAATGTGGGCAACCCCGATGAGTTCACCATGCTGGAGGCCGCCCGCCTGGTGCAGCGCCTCACCGGCAGCCGCTCGGAGCTGGTGCACCAGCCCCTGCCCCAGGACGACCCGGTGCGCCGCAAGCCCGACATCAGCCGCATCCAGGCGGCCCTGGGCTGGGCCCCCCGCGTGCCCTTTGAGCAGGGGCTCAAGGAGACCATCGATTGGTTCCGCAAAGAAGAGATGGGGGCCTAGGCGTGGCCAAGGCCGCGCCCAAGCCCTGGGGCCTGAGCCTGGCCCTGCTGGCCTGCCTGGGCCTGCCGGCCCTCTTTGCCGCGCTGCTCTTCGCCCCGGCGCTCTTCCAGGGCCAGGTGCTGTGGGGCAGCGATGAGGTGAGCCTGGGGATGCCGCTGATGAGCTCGGCCCAGCGCGCTCTGGCCGGGGGCAGCCTGCCCTTGTGGTGCCCTGAGCTCTGCTGCGGCCTGCCCAACCTGGCCTCCTACAACCTCAACTTCCTGCATCCCTTCTGGCTGGCCCGCGCCCTGATGGGACTGGCGCCGGCACAGGGCTTTGCCTGGGACGGGGCCCTGGAGCTGTGCCTGGCCGCCTGGGGCAGCTGGCTCTTTCTGCGCTGGCTCTCCGTTTCGCGCCGGGGAGCCCTGGTGGGCGGCCTGGCCTTCGCCCTCTCGGGCACCCAGCTGAGCCCGCTCTTCGCCGGGCACACCAACAATGTGGAGGCCATCGCCCTCATCCCCTGGGGCTTCTGGGGCCTGGGCCGGGCCCTCAGCCGGAGCTGGGATGACGCCGAGGGCGGCAGGGCCTGGGGCTGGGCCCTGGTGGGCGCGGTGCTGGCCCTTCAGGTCTTCTCCCAGGGCCTGCAAGTGGCGGCTTACCTGGCGCCGGCCCTGGCCGGCCTGGCCCTCTGGCGCGGGTGGCGCTGCCCGGCGCCAGGGCAGAGCCGCCCCCGCTCGCTGGCAATGGCTGGCGCCGGCCTGCTGGCGGCCTTTCTCTTGGCGGGCCTGCTCAGCGCCCCCCAGTGGCTGCCCACGGCGCGCTACCTGCCCTGGTCCTGGCGCCAGGGCATGGACTATGCCACCTTCACATCCTGGAGCTTCAACCCCCAGGATGCCATCACCTTCTTGGTGCCCGGCTTCTTCGGCTGGGCCGACCATTACTGGGGCGCCTGGCCCTTCAACCTGACCAGCGAGTACCTTGGCCTGCTGCCTTGGGCGCTGGCGCTGGCGGCCCTGGCTGCAGCGTGGCACAGCCCCGGCCATCCCGCGCGCGCCCTGGCAGCGCTGGCGCTGGCGGCCCTGCTGGTGGGCCTGGGCAAGAACACGCCCCTGCACCTGCTCTTCTACCACCTGCCGGTGTATTCCGGCTTCCGCAGCTGGGTGCGGGCCCTCTGCCTCTTCAACTTCAGCATCGCCATGGCCGCTGGGCTGGGCTGGGATGCCCTGGCGCGCGCCGCCTCGCCCTGGCCGCGGAGGCTCGCCATGGCCTGGGCCGGCCTGGCCCTGCTGGCTGGCGGGCTCGTCTGGCTGCTGGCGAATCAGGCCGGCGCCCTGGGCGCGGGGCGCGGCGGGGAGGGCCTGGCCCAGGTCATCCGCGATTCTGCCCTGCACGCCCTGCTGGCCGGCCTGCTGCTGCTGGCCCTGCTCTGGCTGCTCAAGCCGCGGGCCCGCTGGGCCGGCTTGCTGCTGCTGGCCGCGGCCCTGGCCTTTCAGGCCTGGGACCTGCAGCCCATGCACCAGCGCTTCTTGCGCTTTGTGGAGCCCGAGCAGCTGCTGCGGCCCCACCCCATGCTGGCCAGCCTGCCCGACCCCCAGGGCCTTGAGCCCTACCGCGTGTACATCCAGGCCGGCGCGGGCGCGGCGGTCAACCAGGCCGCGGCGCTGGGCTTTGAGGAGCTGGGCGGCTACCATGGCATGAAGCTGGCCGGCTGGAACCTGCTGGAGCAGGCCCTGGCCCAGCGGCCGCTGGAGTTCCTGCGCCTGGGCGGGGCCCGCTACGCGGCCTTTGACCATCCGGTGAGCCTGCCCTGGCTCAAGCCCCTGCCCGGCCAGATGAATGCCTATGAGAACCTGCTGGCCCTGCCCCGCGCCTTTTTGGCCAACCAGAGCCTCAGCGTGGACACCCAGGCCCAGGCCATCAGCGTCACCGCGGCGGCCCCGCTCACGCAGCCCCTGCTGGCCGTGGTGGAGCAGGGCCCCGCTCTCAATGGGGACGGGCGCCTGCGCGGCAGCGTGCAGTGGCTTGAGCGCAAGCCCCTGGGCCTGGCGCTCGCCGTGCAGGCGCCCGAGCCGAGCCTGCTGGTCATCACCCAGTCCTGGTGCCCAGGCTGGTCAGCCCAAGTGGATGGCCAGCCGGCCCCCCTGCTGCGCTGCTACGGCGCCCTGCAGGCCCTTGCGCTCAGCCCGGGCAGCCACCGGGTGGAGCTTAGCTACCGCGAGCCGGCCCTGGCCTGGGGCCTGGGCTTGGCTGGCCTGGGCCTGCTGCTGGCGCTGGGCTTGAGCTTCCGCAAACCCCGTCCCCCTGCCTTGAGGGCCGTGCCATGAGCAAAGAGAAGAAAGCCCTGGTGGTCATCCCCACCTACAATGAGCGCGCCAACATCCTGGGGCTGATCCCCAAGGTGCTGGCCCAGGATGCGCGGCTGGAGGTGCTGGTGGTGGACGACGCCTCGCCCGACGGCACCGCGCAGGCCGTGCGCGGCCTCATGCGCAAGAGCCGCGGCAGGGTGCACCTGATGAGCCGCGGCGCCAAATTGGGCTTGGGCACGGCCTATGTGGCCGGCTTTCGCTGGGGCTTGGATGCGGGCTATGGCAGCCTGCTGCAGATGGATGCCGACTGGTCCCATGACCCTGCCAGCCTGCCCCAGTTCTTGCAGGCCCTGGAGGGGGCGGATGTGGTGCTGGGCTCGCGCTACCTGCACGGCCGGGTGAGCGTGGTCAACTGGCCCATCCGGCGCCTGCTGCTCTCCTCGGCGGCGAACCTCTACGTCCGCTGGGTGACCGGCCTGCCCTATTCGGACTGCACCGGCGGCTACAAGGCCTTCCGCCGCTCGGTGCTGGAGCATATCGGGCTTGAGAAAATCCATTCGGACGGGTATTCTTTCCAGATAGAGATGAGCTACAAGGCCGCCAAGCTGGGCTATCGCTTCCAGGAGCTGGCCATCATCTTCATCGACCGCACCTCCGGCAGCAGCAAGATGAGCGCCCGCATCATCCGCGAGGCGGTCTGGCGCGTCTGGGCCATGCGGCTCGGCATCTGATCCCTAGGTCAAAGCGCTCGGGTGAGCAATGCACGGACCCCTTGTGAAAGCGTGTTCTGTTCTCAGCGCTTTTTTGGCCTTGAGCCTGCCCTTGGCCGCTGGCGTGGAGAGCGTGGGCACCACCAGCGCCACCTTCACCAAGCTGGGCTCGGGCGCGCGCGCCGCGGCCTTGGGCGAGGCCTATGTGGCGGTGGCGGATGACGCCGAGGGCCTGGCCTACAACCCGGCCGGCATGGCCCAGATGCTGACCGGCGAGTTCGAGGCCACGCACGCGGAATGGTTCCAGAATCTGCTCTATGAGAACATGAACGCCGTCTTCAGCCTGGGCGACGGCGGCATGTTCGGCCTCACCTTCAACACCCTCATCGCCCCCAGCGTGGTGAAGACGGTGGCCAACGGCCAGAACAACACCGACCCCACCCTCAACTACACCGAGGACGGCTCCTTCTCGCCCTACGACCTGCAGGCCGCCGTGTCCTACGCGCGGCCCCTCTATCCCCACCTCTCCGGCGGCGTGACCCTCAAGATGCTGGCCCAGAGCCTGGATTCGCTCAATGCCTTCGGCATCGCCATGGACCTGGGGCTGATCTATGAGACCCCCTATCCCGGCCTGAAGGCCGGCTTCGCGGCCCAGAACCTGGGCACCCCCATCAAGTTCTACAAAGAGGGCTTCGACCTGCCCCTGCTCTTCCGCTTTGGCGGCGACTACGCGGTGCCCCAGACCCGCCTGCATGTCATGCCCGAGGTGGACCTGCCCATGGACGAGTCGCCGGTGCTGGCCATCGGCGCGGAGTATGACGTGGACGGGGTCTTCTACCCCCGCGTGGGCTACCGCTACAATAACATCTTCAACCCCTGGTCGCTGGGCTTCGGCGTGCGCTGGGACCTGTGGGGCACCGACTTCTCGGTGGTGCCCTACGGCGAGCTGGGCATGACCTACAAGGGCTCGCTGAGCTACCGCTTCGGCAACCCGGGCGCCAGCATCCAGGCGCCCTTCCCCTACCTGAGCTCGACCCGGGCGGCGGGCGGCGGGGCCGAGGTGGACATCGCCTGCGCCGCGCCGGACAAGGTGACGGCCTGGGCCTTCTACGTCTATGGCGGCAGCCCCCGGCCCTCCATCCTGCGCACCCTGCACGGCCGCGGCGCCCCGCCCTCGCAGGTGCAGTGGGATGGCCGCGATGACAAGGGCCGCGCCCTGCCCGAGGGCGCCTACAATGCCGTGCTCTCGCTGCGCTATGCCACGGGCCAGGTGGTGGTCTCGCCCTGGCTCAGGCTGGAGGTGGACAACACCCCGCCCCAGGGCCTGCTGATGCCCGCCACGCGGCTGCCCAACGGCACCGACCTGGTGGTGCCGGCCCGCTTCCAGGTGAGCCTGCGCGACGCCCGGGTGCCCGAGGTCTGGCGCCTGGAGGTGCTGGGCCCGGACGGCAAGGTCTTCCGCACGCTGGAGAGCCGCGAGGCCCAGCCCCAGGAGCTGGTGTGGGACGGCAAGGGCGACAAGGGCGAGGCCTATTATTCGGGCCAGGTCTACCGCTTCCGCCTCACGGTCATCGACAAGCTGGGCAACCGCAGCCAGACCCCGGACCAGGCCTACCGCTGCATCTTCGCCCAATGAGCGCTTAGGAGGAGCCATGATCTGCCGCGGCAAGGGCCTGGCCAGCATGCCCAGCCCCAACATGCGGGGCGGGGAAGGCACGGGCCAGGTGCAAGCCTACTTCAGCCCCGAGAGCTTCAGCACCGGCATGGCGGCCTTCAACGTCATGAGCCTGGAGCCCGAGGTCAGCATCGGCGAGCACAAGCACGTGGGCAGCGAGGAGCTCTACTGGGTGCTGGAGGGGCGCGCCGAGGTGACCGACGACGGCATGCCCTCGCTGCTGGAGCCGGGCGACGCCCTGCTCACCCGCGATGGCCACAGCCACAGCCTGCGCAACCCCGGCCCCGGCACCCTGCGCTTCCTCGCCGTGCTGGTGCAGAGCAACATCCCCTAGCCCAACCCCCAACCCTTCGGAGCCCCCTTGAGCCTGCGCGTCCCCATCCAAGTCCTGCCCCATGCCGCAAGCCTGCCCTTGCCCGCCTATGCCACCGAGGGCAGCGCGGGCCTTGACCTGCGCGCCGCCATCAGCGAGGCCAGGGTGCTCAAGCCGCTGGAGCGCGCGCTGATTCCCACTGGGCTCAAGATCGCGGTGCCAGCGGGCTATGAGGCCCAGGTGCGGCCCCGCAGCGGGCTGGCCCTGAAGCACGGCATCACCATGCTCAACAGCCCCGGCACCATCGACAGCGACTACCGCGGCGAAGTGGGCGTGATCGCGGTGAACCTGAGCGCCGAGCCCTTCACCATCCAGCCTGGCGAGCGCATCGCGCAGCTGGTTTTCGCCAGCGTCGCGCGCGCGGAATGGGTCCCTGCCGATGACCTGGAGGCCACCAGCCGCTCCGAGGGCGGCTTTGGCAGCAGCGGGCGCCATTGAGCGTTATCCACAGGTTTTGATCAGTTTTTTCGCGGATGCGCGGGAACTGGTTTTCCGCTTTCTGGGGATAAGGCTGAAAGCTCTTGCAGCGTCAAGGAATGTTTCGATATATCGGGAAACTTCAAAACGATTTTAACTATTGACATTATTTGGTTTGGGCTTATACTGCAAGCAATTGTACGGCACGTCGCCGTACGGACTCCACGCCGAAGGGGGGGATTACATTGGCTACCAAGAAGAAGGCCGCCAAGAAGCCGGCGAAGAAGGCGAAGAAGAAGTAAATCCTTCGCATCGTCGATGTCATCGAAGCCAAGCCCCGTTGAAAAACGGGGCTTCGCTTTTAACAGGTTATCATCAATCGGCTGCTTGCCGCCAGGCAGGCTTAAGCAGGCTAAAAAGAGGAGAATGCTTGACGTTGAATCTTTGATTTGTTAATCTCTGTCGCCTTAAGGCGGGCCTTGGCCCGTCTTTTTTGTTGCCTTTCACGAGAGGCCTGACAGATTTGAAGCCCATTGCCGCAGTCGTGCTCGCCGCCGGGGAAGGGACCCGCATGCGCTCCAGCATCCCCAAGGTGCTGCACCAGGCCGCGGGCCAGAGCCTGCTCATGCATGTGCTGGATGCCGCGGCCGGCGCGGGATGCAAGGAGCGCGTGGTGGTGGTGGGGCATGGCGCCGAGCAGGTGCGGGCCGCGCTGCCCGCGGGCTGCGTGGCGGCCCTGCAGGCCAAGCGCCGCGGCACCGGGCACGCCGTGCTCTGCGCGCGGCCGGCCCTGAAGCATTGGAAGGGGACCCTGCTGGTGGCCGGGGGCGACAGCCCGCTCTTGAGCGCCCAAGTGCTGAAGGGCTTGGCGCGCCATCATGCGGCGTCCAAGGCCAGCGCCACGGTCATGTCCGCGGTGCTGCCGCAGGGCGGCGCCTACGGCCGCATCTTGCGCGGCCCTTCTGGCGAGCTGGAGCGCATCGCTGAGGCCCGCGATGCCTCGGCCGCTGAGCTGGCCGTCCGCGAGGTCAATTCCGGGGTCTATTGCTTTGAGGCGCCCGCGCTCTGGAAGGCCCTGGAGAAGGTGCGGCCCAGCAACGCCCAGGGCGAATACTACCTGACCGATGCGCTGGCCCTGCTCATCCAGGCCGGGCACAAGGTGGCGGTGTGGGCCTGCCCGGATGCCGATGCGATGCGCGGGGTCAATGACCGCGCCGAGCTGGCCTGGGCCGCGGCCCTGCTCTGGCAGCGCAAGGCCCGGGCGCTGATGGCCTCGGGCGTCACCCTGGTTGACCCGGCCAGCACCCGCATCGACGCCCAGGTGAGGGTGGGCCGCGACAGCATCATCCTGCCCTACTGCTTCTTGGAGGGCGCCACGGTGGTGGGCCAGGGCTGCCGGGTGGGGCCCTTCAGCCGCATCAAGGACAGCCGCCTGGCCGATGCCTGCCAGGTGGAGCAGTCGGTGCTGGACCAGGCCCAAGTGGGCGCGGGCGCCATGGTGGGGCCCTGGACGCGCCTGCGGCCCGGCGCCAAGGTGGGCCGGGGCTGCCGCCTGGGCAACTTTGTCGAGGTCAAGAACAGCGTGCTGGCCGAGGGCGTGAAGGCCGGGCACTTGAGCTACTTGGGCGATGCCCAGGTGGGCGCCGGCAGCAACATCGGCTGCGGCACCATCACCGCCAATTACGATGGCAGGCAGAAGCACAGGACCATCCTGGGCGCGGGGGTCTTCACCGGCAGCGGCACGGTGCTGGTGGCCCCGGCGCGCATGGGTGCCAAGAGCAGCACCGGCGCCGGCGCCGTGGTGCTCAAGGGCCGCACGGTGGCGGCCGGACAGACCGTGGTGGGCGTGCCCGCCCGCCCGCTGAAGCGAGGTTCTCATGAGCAATGAGCTGAAGATCTTCTCTGGCTCCGCCAACCCCGGGCTGGCCGCCGAGATCGCCGCCTACCTGAACGTGCAGATGGGGCGCATCGAGCTGGGCCGCTTCCCGGAGGGCGAGGTCAAGGTCAAGATCGGCGAGAACATCCGCGGCACCGACTGCTTCCTGGTGCAGAGCACCTGCCCGCCGGTCAATGACAGCCTGATGGAGCTCTTGGTGATGATCGACGCCTTCCGCCGGGCCTCGGCGCGGCGCATCACCGCGGTCATCCCCTTCTACGGCTACGCCCGCCAGGACCGCAAGGACCAGCCCCGCGTGCCCATCACCGCCAAGCTGGTGGCCAACCTGGTGACCGCCGCCGGCGCCCACCGGGTGCTGACCATGGACCTGCACGCCATGCAGATCCAGGGCTTCTTTGACATCCCCCTGGACCACCTGCTGGCGGCCCCGGTGCTCATCGACTACTTCAAGACCCTCAAGATCCCCGACCTGATGGTGGCCACCGCCGATGTGGGCGGCATCAAGCAGGCCTGGCAGTTCGCCGAGCGCCTGCGCACCGGCCTGGCCATCGTGGACAAGAAGCGCAGCGGCGACCAGGACGTGAAGGCCATGGCCCTGATTGGCGACGTGCGCGGCAGGAACGTCATCATCCCCGATGACATGATCGCCACCGCCGGCACCCTGGCCACGGCCGCCAAGTTCCTGCGCGAGAACGGCGCCAAGGACCTCTACGCCTGCTGCACCCACCCCATCTTCAGCGGCGACGCGGTCAGCCGGCTCAAGGGCATCGGCTTCAAGGAGATCGTGGTCACCAACACCATCCCCCTGCCGCCCGAGCGCCAGCTGCCCGAGGTGCGCACCCTGTCCATCGCCAACCTCTTCGGCGAGGCCATCCTGCGCATCCACAACGAGACCTCGGTGAGCTCGCTGTTCGCCTGACTTTCACCCCGCGGCCCCGCTCCGCAGGCGTCTTGCATGGGCGCGCTGGCGGAATACGGGGCCCTTTCCGCCGGGCTTAAACAACCCGGCCATGTAGGAGGCAAGACCATGCAGAGCAAGCACGAATTCAAGGCGACCCTGAGGACCGGCAAGGGCAAGGCTTCGGCCGCCACCCTGCGCCGCGCCGGCAAGATCCCGGCCGTCATCTATGGCCAGGGCAAGGAGCCCCTCAACCTGGCGGTGGATGCCGCCGCCATCCAGATGCTCATCGCCAAGACCTGGGGCCTCAACGCCCTCATCAGCGCCAAGGTGGACGATGGCAAGGGCGGCATCACCGAGAAGACGGTGATGTTCAAGGAATACCAGAAGGAGCCGGTCAAGAACAACGTCATCCATGTGGACTTCTACAACGTCGATTTCGACAGCGAGATCAAGCTGCGCATCCCCGTGCAGCTGGTGGGAACGCCGGCCGCCATCAAGGAGGGCGGCATCTTGGAGCATGGCGTGCGCACCCTGCGCGTGCGCTGCCAGCCCAAGGCCATCCCCCAGGCCATCAAGGTGGATGTGAGCAATCTGGCCATGGACCAGAACATCCTGCTGCAGGACCTGGCCAAGATGGAGGGCGTCACCTTCCTGGACAATGCCCACACCGTGCTGGCCCATGTGGCCCAGGTGGAGGAGGAGAAGGCCCCAGTCGCGGCTGAGGGCGCTGTGGCGCCCGAGGTCATCGGCGAGAAGGAGCGCGAGGCTGCCCGCACCGCCAAGGAGGGCGACAAGCCCGCCGCTGGCGGCAAGGATGCCAAAGCCGCCCCGGCTGGCAAGGACGCTAAGGCCGCCCCGGCCGCCAAGGCCCCTGGCAAGAAGTAAGCCGAGCAGCGAGCGAGCCCGAGAGCCCTCCGGCAACGGAGGGCTCTTTTGCTTCTGATTGGGCATTGCTTGAACGCACCTCCGCCCTTAAGATGGCCGCATGGCACCCAAGATCATCGTCGGGCTCGGCAATCCCGAGCCGAAATACTTCAACACCCGGCACAACGCTGGCTGGCGCCTGGTGGATGCCCTGGCCCAGGCCTGGGGCATCGCCATCGATCCCGCGCGGGAGAAGAGCAAGGCCCTCTTCGGCGAGGGCCAGGTGGGGGGCCAGAGCGTGCTGCTGGTCAAGCCGACCACCTACATGAACCTGTCGGGCGAGGCGGTGGCCGCCTGGGTGCGCTACCGCAGCCTGGACCCCAGCCGCGACCTGCTGGTGGCCTGCGACGAGATGCAGCTGGCCCCCGGCCGCCTGCGCCTGAGGCAGAGCGGCAGCGCCGGCAGCCACAACGGGCTGGCCAGCGTCATCGCCTGCCTGGGGACCCAGGATTTCCCGCGCCTGCGCCTGGGCGTGGGCGCGCCGGCCTCGGCCGCCGACTGGGCCGGCTATGTGCTCAAGAGCTTCCCGCCCGAGGAATGGGCGGCCCTGCAGGACGCCCTGCCCCGCGCCGAGGAGGCCTGCCGCCGCTTTGTGCTGGGCGAGGCCCTGGAGCCCATCATGTCCCGCTGCAACGGTTGAGGAGCCCTGTGGCCAGCACGCCCGCCCAACAGCCTGAGGACCGCCAGGAAGCCGCGACCATCCGCCTGGCCCAAGCCGGGGACCGCGATGCCTTTGAGGCCCTCTACCGGCGCTATCACCGCGAGGTCTTCCTCTATCTCCTCTCCGTGCTGCGCTCCCCGCAGTCGGCCGAGGACGTGGCCCAGGACGTCTTCGTCAAGCTCTTCCACCAGATCGGCTCCTACCGCCAGCAGTCGCCCTTCAACCATTGGCTCTTCCGCATGGCCCGCAACGCCGGCATCGACCGCCTGCGGCGCGACAAGGTGCGGCGCGCCACCAGCCTGGACGCGGCCGCGGAGGATGCCCATCCCCTGCTGGAGCGGCTGGATTCGGGCATGGCCACGCCCGAGGAGCTGCAGGACACCGAGCGCCGGGCGGCCCTGGTGCGCCAGGCCGTGGCGGCCCTGCCCCAGCCCTTCCGCGAGATCGTGGCCCTGCGCGAGTGGCAGGACCTGCCCTATGACGCCATCGCCAGCCGCCTGGGCATCAGCGAAGGCACCGTCAAATCAAGGCTCTTCCGCGCCCGCCAGATGCTGGGCCAGCGGCTCAAGCGCCTGCTCTAGGCGCCGCGTTTTTTTTGATAGGAATGGATACATTTCAGGAACCCCCTGGCTGGCTGGCGCGTCAGCCAGCCAGGAGGGCCCAAGGAACGCCATGAGAAAGAGCATCCACAACCAGCCCGAGGCAGAAGGCGAGGGACAGGCCCTGAGCCGGCTGCTGGCCTCGGCAGCCCCTGAGGTGCCCACGGCCCGGCTGTGGGCCGCCATCAGCGCGCGCCTGGACCAGGCCCCGCCGGCCCCGGAGCCTTCCTGGTGGCAGCGCCTGCTGGCCGAGGTGGCCCGGCCCGTGCCGGCCACCAGCTTGGTGGCGGCCTGCCTGGCCATGGGACTGCTGTGGGCCATCCATGAGCAGCCCGGCCTGCCGCATGTCATGTCGCAGCCCGCGCTCGCCTCGGCTCCTGTGGCCAAGGCCAAGCCCGCGCTCGCGACCAAGGCCAAGGCGCCCAAGCCCGCTGTTGCCAGCGCTGCCATGCCTGCATCGGCCGGGCAAGCTGCCACGGCCAAGCCGGATCTGGCGGCCCCGGCGCTCGCCGCGCCCGCGCCAGAGCTGGCCAAGGCATCCAGCCTCACCCCCATGCCGCGCGACCTGAGCCAGCCTTTTGCCTCGGTCCAGCAGGCCAGCACCGGCGGCCAGCGCTTCCAGAGCGCCTATGCCCCGGCCGCGGGCCCGGCGGGAGCGGCGCAGGCCCTGTCCCTGCCAGCGGCGCAAGGCCGCGCCACTGCCGCGGGCTGGGATTGGGATGCTTTTCAGAGCGCCATGGAGGCCCGCAATTCGCCGCAGGCCGCCGCCGAGCTGTCCGCTGCCCGCAGCCAGGCCGCAAGCAAAGCTGAGCGCAGCCTGGCGGCCAGCGCCATCCATCTCTTGACTCAGCCCGGCCAGCCCCTGGAAGGCTATCCTTTGGATGACCAGGGCGATGCCTTCAGCGACCCCAAGGCCGGCTTGGTGGTGGAGCAGGCCGTGCAATGGGACCTGAACACCGCCCAGCACCTGGCCGGCTTTGGCGGCCTGGTGCAGGCCCGCGTGCCGGGCCTGCGCGCGGACGGGCCCTCCCTGACCTTGGACTGGGCCAGCCAGAGCGCCCAGTTTGGGGCCGGCACCCGCTTCATCCGCACGGCCAACGAGAGCCTGGCCCAGGTGGTGGATGCCAGCGGCGCGCCGGTCAAAGCCAATGAGTTCCGCGCCCGCGATGGCGCGGTGTATGACCTGGCCAAGGGGCAGATGGTCCTGCACTGAGCAGGCGCAAAAAAGGCCGCATCCGATGGATGCGGCCTTTTTTGTCTCAGGGGCTCTTGCTCAAGCCTTGCGGTGCTCCTGCAGATGCGGCACGCACCAGAAGCGGCCGTCCTCGCCGCACTCTGCGCAGTCGCAGAGCCTGATGTCCGCGGTCTCCACCGTGGCATTGCACACCGTGCAGCGCTTCACGGGCATGCGCCGCACCTGCTCCTCGGCGCGGTGGAACACGGCCTGGTTGCTGGCCACGGCGCGGGCTTGATGCACGCGGCGCCAGGCCTCGGGGATGAAGAAGAGCGCGAAGTTGGCCAGGCTGGCGGCGATGACCAGCTGGCTGGCCAGGCTGGAGGTGAAGAGGCTCCAGAGCAGGAGGGCGGCGGACACATAGGCCAGCCAGCGCACCTTGATGGGCAGGATGAAGAAGAGCAGCAGCTGCAGGTCCGGGTAGAGCGCGGCAAAGGCGAAGAAGAGGCTCAGGTTCAGGTAGTAGGGCGTGATGGGCACCCAGGGCAGGGCCAGGCCCAGCAGCACGTGCGCCAGCACGCCGGTGAAGTAGAAGACATTGAAGCGGAAGGCGCCCCAGGACTGCTCCAGGGCAGAGCCCATCCACCAATTCATGTAAATGGCGAAGAAGGCGAAGAGCGGGCCGCCCGGCGGCGGCAGCAGCAGCCAGCTGAGCGCGCGCCAGGGCTCGGGCCCGCGCACCAGCGGCGCTTGAAAGGTGATGAGGCTGATGATCTCGGGCTTGATGAAGCCCAGGGCCAAAAAGATGGCCTGGCCCAGGGCTAGGTAGGCCATCAGGTTGGGGATGGCGAAGCGGCCCAGCTTTGATTCCGCGCGGTCGAAGAGGCTCATGATTCTTTCTTGAGTGAGGATGTGGGCGAGGACCTCATTATAAGCACTCCTGCCATGCAATGGGTGAAGGAAATCTTGGACCGCCCATTGGTCCTGCTGGCCCTGGGCTTGGCCAGCGGCATCGGCCTGGCTCCTGAGCTCGCTGACGGCCAGGCCCTGGCTTTCCTTGCCCTGGGCCTGGCCCTGCTTGGCCTGGCCCTGCTTGGCCTGGGCTGCTGGGCCTTGGCCAAGGCCTTGCCGCGCCAGGCCTGTTTGGCTTGGCTGCTGGCAGGGCTCTGCCTGGGCTTGTGGCGCTGCCAGCCGATGCTGGCCCGCTTGCAGCACCCGGGCTTTGGCCGCGTCGCTGAGGCGCGCATCACGGGCAGAGTGGTGGAAGACCTGGGCCAGGATGCGGATGGCCGCGCCAGCCTGGTCTTGGACCAGGTGCAGCTGGATCAGGGGTCTGGGCCCAAGGCCTTCGCGGGCCAGGCCCGGCTCAGCTGGCAGGCGGCCATGGCGCCGGGGCCCTTT
>Ga0181516_10001546_pt1 | contig 17480 bp, 18 predicted proteins | sample PEATcosm2014_Bin_25_FD_121104 | JGI IMG/M metagenome (GOLD analysis project Ga0181516, IMG submission 121104) | Peatland microbial communities from MTU Mesocosm Facility, Houghton, MI, USA - PEATcosm2014_Bin01_10_metaG | ecosystem: Environmental > Terrestrial > Soil > Wetlands > Peat | place... | reverse complement strand
TCCGAATATCAGCTGGAAACCCACGGATGTCGAGTTTGTGGACGAAACCACGGGAAAGGTTGAGTCGTTCCGCGTAGGCGGGATGGAATACCTCCGTCCGAGCAAATTGAAAGTGCCAATCGACGCTTGGGCATGATTGGAAGCGGAAGATTATGAAGAAGCATGAACGAAGCACAATCCGAGATAAACAGATCGAGTCGGTTGACCAATTTGTGAAGGAGGTCCTCGAAGTCCGTCTGTCCCAGCTACGCCGTCGAAAAAAGGATGTCGAGCTATTGTTTCGTGGTCAGGCGGCTGATTATCCCCTGATTCCCAAACTCGGCCGGAAGCAAATCATCGGTCAAACCTTCGAGGAACTTGAGGCGCTCTTGTTTCATGAGTTCCTAAGAACGAGTTCCGCGTTTAAAGACTTTCAGCCTGGAGACCAATGGGAACCATTGTCTATGGCTCAGCACTATGGTTTACCGACAAGGCTCTTAGATTGGACACAGAGTGGACTGGCAGCTCTATGGTTTGCCGTGCGGAAACCATACAAGCCTTATACCCCGAAGGGAAAAGCCCGTGGAGGGGAATCCCCAGAAACGCACGGGAATGCTGTGGTTTGGATATTGTGTCCAGACTCTGAAGATTATCTTTCAAACCCTCCCGCAGAATCGCCCTTTGCCAATGAAGGAAGGACAAGAATCTATCGACCGCGCATGATCACTCCAAGAATCGTGTCGCAAGCTGGGACTTTTACAGTGCACAAAATTCTAAAGGATGGCACCGCGTTTGGTAGGCTCGAAGAAAATCAGGCGTACTCTGACAAGCTGGTGAAGTTTACGTTCGACAGCAGATTATTCCCACAATTCAGGAAGGACCTGAATCTGTTGGGAGTCAACGCAGCTTCCATGTTTCCGGATCTGGATGGTCTTTGTGAGTATTTGGAGGGACGGTACATCTGGGCGGATGATGACCTCTGATCGCAGCACCGCAGGGGTTCACACAGCGCCGACGATTCTTTTGCTTTAGCGGAACAGAAGTACATTGCTGAACAGGAGCTTTCATTTGCGCGGACGATCTTGCGTTGCACTTGTATGAAACGCAGGCAAGGCTAAGTCGGGTATAGTCGGTTGAATTGGTACGTCCAACCACCTCGTGACATGTTTTACGTGTAGCTCGCTCCGTAGAGAAGATGGACTAAGCAAAAGATCGGGGAACCTGGACTATGGAAACGAAGGAACTTCTCGATGTCTACAAGACGCTATTCGAGACGTGGCGATTTGAAGTCAATTCGCATTGGCAGCGTAGCTCCTATTTTGCAGCTTTCGAGACAGTAGCAATAGCGGCGTGCTGGAAGCTTGTTGTAGACAAGGATTACGCATGGGCTGGGATCATTCTTTCGATTTTTGGAACAGTACTAACTGAGATTTGGCGCCGCAACAATGACAAGACTCACTTCTACGCGGTTTATTGGCTAGGAAGGGTCGCTGCTCTCGAAGCAACGCTTTCCACGCGCAGCGGTGAATCCATCGACTTTGCGAGCGCCATCCTCAATCGTCCGAGGCACCATCGCATTCGGCATCGCCATCTAGTTCAAGCGGTGCCGATGATATTCTTTGGTGCGTGGATTGCGTTACTGTTCTTTGGGTTGTTCCGGGCTTCTGTTCTTCATTACTTAGCGATGAAACTTGAGGACGTAAGAATAGGATTGGAAATGGCATCTCTCATCGTTTCGATAGCTTCTTTGTTGGCGGGCATAGCAGCAGTTTGTATCGCGAGGAGTTCCTTATTCCAAGCGCGACAGGTCGCAGAACGCGAACAAAAGGAATGGAAACAGCGGAAGTGGTTCGACCTCTATTTCAAGGCAGATGAAGCCTACGATGCGTTGGATCATTTTCGCGTCAAGTACCCCAGTTCCTCGTCTCCCGAGTGGGGTTCGGTTCAATGGGAAAAGGATTGGAACGATTTGATGCGTGTGATGAGAACGGTAAATCGGATGGCAGTCGTATTTCCGAAGGATGCAGCTACCGACGCACTTATCGCATCAACGGCAGTATTCTCAGATCCGGTAGAGGCGTTATCAAAAGATCGATTACAGAAACTTCTGGATGCGGGCGAGGAACTGCGCCAAAAGGCACTCGTTGATCCGTTAGTCCTGTGACCTCAAGCATTATCGATTTAGCTGCGATATTTCTCTCTCAGGACCCCACTAAACCAGATTACTTCAGCCCGGAATGAACAGCATCGCAAGGTTTCTCGCAGAACGGTCTGCTGATCCTGGTCGTCTGTCACAAACCCGTGACAAACCGGCAAATAGACGGATGCCAAGAGATCGATTGCTCCGGCGGGCTTCGAAGCTGGTATGCCCTTATTGCGATGGAAATGCCCGAGCAAGAACGTATAGATCATGGCACGCATTGGCAAGAACACGGCTGAGAAGCGTTCCAGGTCACGAGTATCCACCGAGTGGCCCAGGATGTTTTCGCAATAATATCGGACATTTCGTTCTATTAGTCCTGTTGCATGTGCTCGGGCGGTGATGTCGTCGAGCGTTTTATGGGCACTCAACTCTGGCGGGAATAGGCTTTCAAACTGCCCCCTAGCTTGCGCCACATAATCCTCGAAGCGCCGCAGGTTTTCCCGATTCTGTTCTTTTTGTATCTTCGCTAGCTCGTCGTCAAAGACGTGTCCCGATGCGAGCGCATTTTCGTATTCGGGAATTACCCCGAAGAGAATTTGCCAGTCGATCTCTCCAACCTCCCAGAACATGCGAACTCCTGCCTCGATAACGTGCCAGGGCGAGAGCAGGATGATCATTTCCGAGTCAGACTTCAGTTCGCGACAAACTTCTAGGAGCTGCACCCGTGTTTTGCTGCTCTGAGTTGCGGCAATTTCATCGAAAACGTACATGGGAATGCGGTGCACGATGCCGGAGTGACTCATTCTCAAGATCATGTCGTGCCGATCGACCTCTCCGGTGAGGGCGTTGATTGCGGATGTATCCCAAATCAGTATTTCGTGCACATCCTGCCCCTGCATTGGATGGTAGCTCCTTGGCTGTTCGTTTTTATTCGTGAGAGGTGGCAGTAACTTCCTTTACCTAGCATTTGGCGAGGCATCACGATTTGCGCGCGCTTTGACCATTTTGGCGAACGGACTGACATCCAATTCCAACTCATGTTCTATCTTTCGGAGCTTCGTCAATTCAGAACCGGTATAGATCGGTCCCATGATATTGCCGGTGTGACCCCACCGTTCGTCGAAGGGGCTAGCGAAAATAGTGGCGGGCAGCGGATTGGCGGCATGTGGATTTTCATACACTATGGCTCGTAAAACCATTCGGTCGTATGCAGCGCGGTCAGTTTCGATGAACTCGAGGAATTCTTCAACAGGCAATTTGCGTTGCTCATTCCGTTCTTTCTGTTCGACCTTTACTCGGAATTCTTTGTGTCCGATAGGGAATCTCTCTAACGCGATGATGGCGCTTATGGTTGTGTTCTGTGGCGTATTCAGGTGCGGGTGAAGGAATTTACCGCCGGTTGTGAAAATGTTTGAAATGGGCCCCACCTGTTGGCCGGTTTCCAGATTCATTGGGATGCTGAAGCCGACGTTTCCCAGCATCGCGCCGAGAACAAAATCAGGCGTGCATATGTCAACCAAATTGGCCCGTTCATTAAACAAGACAAGATTGCAACATTCTCCGTCGTAATCGCGGAACTTTTCCCTTGCCCTTCCGATCATCCGTCGAATAGCTACATATGGGTCAAATGCTCCCCCGTGTACGCCGGGGCCACGAAACAGTTCTTTGTCGTCAGCGAATTCCTTTACTTCAAACCAGAGAGTCTGTCCGCGGTGAGAGAGCCGATAGTCAACCAGTTTCGTTGTTCCAGGAAAGGCAGGATGGTGTTCAAGCGGGCCAAGGCTGAATTCTGCTACATATTCCTCAAATAGCAATTCAGACACGTTTTGCCTCTTCATAAACGAAGCCAGTTCGCGTTCGGAAACTCGCCAAGCCTTGTGGCTGATTCTGTTGCCGCGCAATTTGCCGCGCCGGAGCCAGCGGCGAACGGTTTCAGTATCAATCTGAAGTTTTTCAGCCACTTGCTCCGGTGTCAGGTATACATCTTCATAGTTGTTCATCATTTGCCATTGTAGCATATAGTAGTATATTATTTGCGTCATGAGCACCTGCCTTTACTGCACTACGGAGGCGAATTCGCTGGAGCATCCACTGCCAGCTGCATTTGGTGAATTCACGAATGCGCCGATGCTTGATCGTCGTGTCTGCGCAGGTTGCAATACCCGGCGTCTTAGCCTTCTCGATCAGCAGATTGCCCGTTGCGGCCCGGAAGGGTTGATGCGGAAGTTCTACGGCGTCCAGGGTCGCCCAGAGAACGCGAAGGTGAACCCGTTTGTGCGAGGCAGTGCGGGAGGTAGGCGGCTTGAATTCTCGACGTTTGATCGGGAGGTTGGTGTCGAGGTCAATCTTGAAATCGAAAACGGCGTCGTGCGGCAGATGTGTGAGTTGATCTTTGTCGAAACGGAATCTGGCCGCACTTGCCACTTGCCTCTGACCGAAGGAATGACCGCAGAGCAGGCGCGGGCGAGCATGAAACGTCTTGGAATTACTGAACCGTTCGAGACTCGTCTTTCGTGCTATCCAGATGAGCGGGATTGGGTGGAGGCACTTGTGCGGGCGGTGTCGCCGGAGGTGACTTTTTCCGAACCGAAGCTGATGAGCTATGTCATCGAGCAGCCGCAGGCAACCTTTGTTCTCGGCGAGCGATATTTCAGAGCTTTTGCGAAGATTGGCTTCCACTACTTTCTGACTCAGTTCCCGATGTATACGGGCCGTGAGGAGATGTTTGCGAAGATCCGGGCGTTTATTTATGAGGACACTACGGAGCCGGTTAGACGAATCAACGAGTTTATCGGTATGCGGCAACATCCACTTCTGCTGCCAATGCTTAATCCCGATGCCCGTCCAAACGGCTGGCGGGGGCATGTCCTAGCAGCAGAGACGCGGCCTGGCGTGTGCATGGCACATATCCAGATGTTTCTGACTGAAGAAAATCCCGGACTGATTTACACGGTGAACTTGGCACAAGACTCCGGTATCACTGGGCACGAAGCCTTTGCGCATCTTTATCGATACTATCCGGACGGTAAGCGCGGGAAATTTTCGGGTGAAACAGAATCTCTGCCAGCAATGAGAGTTGGGATGACGTTTCCGCCGGCGGCCCCAGCCGTGGCCGCCCGGTAGTTACGGGCGTCCGATGCTGGAGGCGCGATGTGTTCGATGGAGGTGGTGAATGTTCAGAATGCTTGTTGATACTTGCGTCTGGCTCGATCTCGCAAAAGATCAGCGACAGCTTCCGTTGCTGGATGTGATCGACGAGATGGTTCGACTCAATATGGTGAGCTTTATTGTCCCGAGGATTGTTCTGGACGAGTTCCATCGCAACAAAGAGAGGGTGGCAAAGGAAAGCTTGAAAGGACTCTCAGCCCACTTCAAACAGGTCAGAGATGCTGTCAACAGAGTCGGTGGCGAGAAGAAGGAGGTGACTGCTGTTCTAGCGCATCTGGACGATGTTAATCATAAGCTCCCGCTCATGGGAGGAACCGTCCTAGAAACCTTGGATCGTATTGAAAAGCTGCTAAACAGATCGCAGATCATAGAGCCTTCTGATTCTGTGACGCTGAAAGCGGCTACACGAGCGATCGAAAAGAAAGCGCCCTTTCACCGGGAGAGGAACTCGATTGGAGACGCTATTATCATCGAAACCTACGCTCAGTGCGTGAAGGACAAATCGGCGACGGGTACCCGCTTTGCATTTGTGACACACAACAAGAATGACTTCAGTACGGAACACGGCAACCAGAAGCTGCCCCACCCGGATGTCTCGAACCTCTTTTCCAGGATCAAGTCTCTTTATTTCATCAATCTGGCTGAGGCACTACGGCGTATTGATCCCACTCATATCACGGATTACATGCTGGAGCTTTCATGGAACCAGGAGCCACGCGGCTACCAAGAGATAGCAAATGCAACGTCGCTGCTTTGGAATCAGGTTTGGTACAACCGGCACTGGAATCTGCGTGCTGGTGTGCAAGAGGGGAAAATCAAGATCGTTCAAAAGGAAACGGATACAGACCGCAAAGGTCGCAGAGAAACAGTTCAGCGCGACATCTGGGAAGGGGCACTTGCGGCCGCCAAGCGAGTCGAGCGGCAATACGGGAAGAAGAATCTTGGCCCATGGGATGACTTTGAATGGGGAATGATTAACGGCAAGTTGTCCGCACTTAATTGGGTAATGGGGGAAGAGTGGGATATGTTGGACACTTAATTCGGTTCCGGTGTGACGTCCGGTCAAAGGCTCGTTATCTCCTTTTCAATGCCCTAATCCCAGTCCGAGGCTTGAGGCAATCGCAATTGGAGCTTGGCCCTTATTGAAGTTTATAGCTGAGGCCTTCGTCACATCGTGGCTGAGGCTTTCGGCAAGCGTGACAGCGTGGTTTGTGAAAATCTGTGCGTCGTGCGAGGCCCGCGAGACGGAGACATAGGCAAAGCGGCTGTTGATGAGTTCCGGGTGAACATTGGTGTCCATGTTGACCAGGACACGCTCGGCGGTGAGTCCCTGGGAACTATGCGAGGTCACGGCGTAGCCGTGGTCGAAGTGCCGCATCGCCGCCGGGTCAAACGTGACTGTCTTCTTTTTATCTCCGTCCATGCGGACGGCAATTTTTCCGGCCTCGCCGATCTGCTGAATGGTTCCGAGGTCGCGGTTGGCAACGCCCAACTCCTTATTCGGAGCAGTAAATTGCACCCGGTCCCCAATAGCAAACTCACGCTCGATCTCGCGATAGGCAGAGATGCCGCGTAGCCGGGACGGATCATAGGTCACCTGCTCGCCAGTCTGCTTGCGCACAGTGACAAGATTCTCGTTTGGATTCGTGACAACGACCTGGGCATAGCTTCCGCGCTCGATCTCGTACTCCTTACTTCCGCGGATGTAATGCAGCACGTCGCCTGGCTGATAGCGGGCGGCCCATGCTCGATCCGCGCCGGTCATGTCTGAGCGTGGCGTCAACACACGCATGGAATGATCTTCCTTATCCAACGTGCCGAGCGTCTGCAACTCCTGGCGCACAGCCTGATTGATCGCACGGCGCGAGGTATTGTCGGGTGAGACGATAATCGTGTTTTCAGGACGTGCCGCATAATTCTTTGCTATCGCCTCGATGCGCTGCTGCGGGTCTACGATCTCCGTTACGCGGCCTTGCTGCTGAAGCATGTGCATACCAATTGCGGTTTCATTTTTCGACAGATGCTCGACAGCTTTCAGTAGTTCTCGATCTTTCTGGCGCACGATCTGATCTAGTTGAGCGGTCTGCATTCCCGCCTGTTGCAACTGCTCGAAGGGCTTTCCAGCCTCCACGCCCTGATGCTGCCGGATGTCGCCAATGAGCAGAACCTTGTCCTGGGCACCAATCTTGCCGAGGAAATCTCGCATCTGCTGTGTCGATGCAAGCGAGGATTCATCAACCATATAGAGATGCTTTCGCGCAGCGTCATCTCTCTGCCGATTGCCACGCGCAAGGAAACCTTGCAGCGTATCAGCTTCAATGCCCGCATCGCGAAGCTGGCGTGCGGCGCGGGAGGTAGGGGCGAAACCCTCGACCGTATAACCATTCTGCTCCGCGCCCTGACGGATGCTGGCAAGCGTCGTCGTTTTTCCGGCCCCGGCGACTCCTTGCAATCCCTGTATCCGATCATTGGAAGTGAGCACTTTTTCGATGGCGTTCCGCTGTGCCCGGTTGAGTTGAGGATTCGCCTCCGAGAGAGGAATAGCCTGCTGGATGGACATGAGCTGGGGAGCGCGGCCCTGTCCATCCAACACCGTCTGGACGATCTCTTTTTCGGCCTGGACTATATGGGCAGTCGTAAACCTGCGCGCCGAATCGTGCTTTTCGCCGGGAACAAGCTGAAACTCGCCGGAAGCGATGCGGACCTCGAAGCTGGCGCGAACCTCCGGGTAGGTCGTTTCTCCCATGCCGCGCCGCAGGGCATCCACGAACAGCGCCCGTTCATCTTGAACCGCCTCGCGCTCGAAGCTGCGATCGCGGGCAAAGGTCAGAGCCGAATGCGCCTGCTTCTGGCGCTCCTCGGCCACCGGTTTCTGTGCCCGGCCAATGCTCTGTTTCCGTGCCTCGGCAACCACATGGTCGGCCTGGTTGCCGAACTCGGCGGCGATTTGCCGGTGGGCAGCCAACACCTCGCTTGGCGACAGAATCATCTTTTTGTCGCGCGTGTTGTGGGCCGCAATCTGCGCCGCCTCCGGGCCGCTGAATCCGCTATGCGAAAGGGCCTCCTCAATCTGCTGACGCCGTGGACTGGAGGCGTCAAGGTATTCCTGCGAGTAGCCCTTGATCTCCGGTGCACCGCTCTTGCCCGGCTCGATTTCATAACCGAGGTTGCGGAGCCGGTACGTCAACTCCGATTGATACACGGCGGTTGCGTAGCTCTGCGAAGCGAAGAAGCTGCGCTCCTGGAGTGCTCGCATTTGGCCGCTCTCACGCTCGGTCATATTGAAGATGACGGCGTGGGTGTGAAGCTGCGGCGCGGCGTAGCCCTCCACCGGACGCGCGGTATCGTGCTCGAACTTAGCGGCAATGAACTGGCCGGTCATTTCAGCGGGCCGATTGCCGCCGATCCGCGCCTGGCTATACCGCTCCAACTCGTTCAGCGCGACGTTTACCGATTCCCGATGGGCTTCGCGCACCCGGTCATCGCCGCCGACAAGGGCGGTCAGCGATACTGACTTGGGCGCGCTGATGGTTGCGTCCCACCCGGCGCGGTGTTCGACGGGCGCGACGGTCTTACCCTCTTCTGTCTTGTACTCATGGACCTTGCGATGGCGCACCAACTGTTCACTGGTCACCGGGTGCTGGCCTTCGGAGAGACGGGCGAACTCCTCGGCTCCCACCGCACCGGCAAGGCCGAATTTATCGGCCAGCTTGCCATGCCATTCGCCCTGAATCGTGTCGGCCTGTTTCCAATAGTTCTGTTCGGCGGCAGTGAATTCCTTTTCGTGATAGGTCTGGGCTTGGCTGGCGGAAAGCGGTTTGGAGATGGTCAGCATAGTTTTACCTCAACCTCTCAGAATGAGATTTTGTTGATCGTCCGCGTCGGGAGCGACGGTTAGCTCGGGTACGATCTGTTGCACCACAGGCAGCGCGTTGGGCTGCGATGAGGGAGTATCTTCCGGAACCTGTTTCAACTCCGTATTTGGCTCACTGCCATGCACGCGCGCCGGGTCGTAAGGCAGCCTGTCATCGGGCCGGTCGCGCCGCTCAAAACCCTCGGCAACTTCCGGCATATTGAAGTACGGGAAGGAAAACCGCGTGACGTAATTCTGGTACTTCATGTAAGCGTGCAAGTCGGCGAGACCGGCAATTTCGGACTCCAGGACCAACTGCTCCACCTGCCGGTCGAGGGCGAAGTTCCGGCCCGAGCGCGTGCCGTCGAAATGCGTCTCGCGCAGACGTTCGATTTCGACCTTGCCGATGAACTTTGAGACCCATTCGCCGGCATTCGGCTCTTTGGTGGTGAGCCAAACGCTGGTCGCCGGCTGCGAGAGCATAACCTCGGCCAGATGCCCGTACAGGTATTCAAGTTGCGCCTTGCCCTGAAAACCAAGGACGACTGGGTTATTGCTCTTGCGAGCCTCGGTAATCGCCGTGTGGAGCTGAGGAAGTTTCTGCAAGCTCGCCAACTCGTCGATCACAAACCAGACGCGCTTTTGCGCAGCGGTGGGCTCATTGAGCAGGCGTAGAACGAGCCAATCGATCCACAAACTCTGCAAGGGGCGAAGCGCTTCCCGTTCTGCCGGAAGCGAGGTCAGGAAGATCCAACCCTGGCGCGTTTCGGCCCACTCGGTTGCTGTCCACGTTCCGTTGGCTTCGTTCCTTTTCGGCAACAGGCGAAGGCTGTCGGCAACCAAGCCGAGCGAAGCCAGAACACCGGCCCGCTGCTGGTGCGCGTGCGGATCGATCAGGTGCGCGTGCTCGGTGCCCTGGACTCTGCGGTCGATCTCTTCCGGGTTCGACATCCACTGGACAAGTTGATCCGGCGTCGGCCCATAAGCCATCAGGAAGGCAAAGATTTTTTGTGGAGATTCGATGAAAAACTCGCCCTTTTTGTCCTGCGGTGGCTGGAACAAAGAGACGGCCAGCGCCTTTGCTTCCGACCGGCTGCGCAACTCCTCGGCCGGTCCCCAGTACGGGCAGCGCCGGTCAAGCGGATTGAGAAGGATGTCACCGCGGTCCGGGTCATAAAACCGCTTCACATACTCTCGCGCCGGGTCATAGACAATGGCTGAATCACCCCGGCTGCATACCTGCCGGAGTAGCTGGAACATGAGTGCGGACTTACCTGCGCCCGTGTCGCCGATGACCTGCATGTGCTGGGCTTCGGCGCGGGCCGGGATACGCAGCATTCTGCGCATCCCGTCGATCTTGAAGCCGATGCCGTCCCCCTTGACGACACGGTTGAATTGGCGCGGCGTCAGCATCTCCGGACCTTTCAACCGACGCCCATAGCGAAGCTGCTTCTGCCGCTGCACATCCTTCAGGACAGCAAACGGTAACAGGATGAAAAAGATCACCGCGCCGCTGATGAGCGGGGGGCGGAAGAAGGCGGGCAGGCTGGCTCTGTCATAGACAACCTCCTTCATGTAATCGCTCAGACGAACGTCAGAAAAGCTGCGCAGCGGGCCACGAAAGAGAAGCGTGTATCCATGCAGCGGAGCATCTGCCGAGAGTTGGAGCGGAATGGTTTTGCCATCCGGTTCTGGAGTCCTGCCCAGCACTACATCGGTGTTCTGCGCGGGCCGCGGCCTGAGTTCTTGACCAGCTACGAAGAGCACCCGATAGTTGCTCCGGTGAGTTTTGCTGAACGTGCCAATCACCGAAGTCCGCTCATAAAGCGGCAGGTAATACCGCTGCAAAGGTGTCGTGCCGAAACGAATCCACCCGCAAACAAAGAAGAAAGTCAGCACGGCGGAAAGGAACGCCGTGCTGTAGGCGTAAATCGGAATCTGATATGGCCAGACGATCGATTCCTTGCGTCCCCATGTGGTGTTTTGCATACAGCTACCTCCTGCGCTCGGACGCGAGTTTTCCGGCCAGTTCGTACTTGGCCGCGCCAATCTCGTCGAGCAGTTTGTCGAATGTTTCCGCGGTCAGTTTTTGTCCTGCGGCCAATGGGCGAAGCACATTTACCAAAAGCAGGCGGACACCAAGAATCTCGGCCAATGACGGATCACCAATCTGAGTCGGACGCAATGCGCGCAGAATCGCATTGCGCATCCATTCACTACGCGGGACACCTTCCGCAGTAGCGACCTTATCGAGCAGCCGCGCCTCCTCTTGAGTGAGCTTGAAGCAGCGCGTCGTGTTCCGAAAGACGGCCTTATTGGCCGTCTTTTTCGAGTTATTCTGTGAGCCGAGTAAGGGCATATTCTGATGCCTCCGAGCCGGTATACCTGGGTATACCGGCATTGGCGTAAGTCAAGAGATTTGTACAGGTTTACGTTGGTATACCTGCATAACCCTGCTAGGGATGGAGTGTCGAAAATTCTTCCGGCGCAAAGCGCCGCGGTGGTTCGGGCGAGAATGCAGGCGGTATTCATGCTCTCTGCACTCGCACGGAACCACTGACTTCAGCGGCATGAACAGGCTTGCCATTAGCCTGCTCGGCCGCATCGGAAACGGTCGCTCGACGCACCCGCAATGTCGGCGTGATCCGCCCAGCTTCCGGAGTGCGAAGGAACTCCTGAAAGTCGCGGTCTTTCGAGAAGACATAGGCGAGCGCTTGGTCGATTACTTCATCGGCGGTTGCGTGGATGAATGCGGCGTATTGATCGAGCTGCGATGCGGTCGTATCCGTGAGCCGAATCGACGCGTTGACGTGGTGGATTTGGACGACTTCAAGCAGTGGCATATCATTCCTCCTTGGACTGTGGAATCACGCCGTCTTGCGACGGGCAATCATGTTCTGAGCTGTAGCCGCAATCTCCCGCGCACGAGCGGAACAAAGTGCGGCGGGAATCTCGAAACGGCGACGGACTTCAAGCATGGTGATAACGTCGTCGATGGGGATGCCCTCGGCGAGCCAAAGACAGGCTGAGGCAACATCGACAGTACGCTGGGCGTAATACACTGGGTCGGCCTTATCGGAGCGGCGGACGATCAGTTCATGCGTGAGACGTGAGGCGTCATGACCGTGGGTAAGCCGCGCGCAAACCCAGGCCCAATCGTCCTCGGAATGGGAGTGCTTACCGACGGGTGATTTCCGTGCGTTCCCGCGTAGCGGCAGCACGGAAGAACCGACAACGGCATCAAGCCGGAAGTCGGCGGGACCGTAGGTCGCGTCGGCAGGGTATTCGACCGCGACACGATGTGCGGGAGAATACTTTCGGTTGTAGAAACCGGGGATGCGAAGCACCCGGTTGCAATCGGTGCAAGCGGGATCGCCGCCGAAGGCCTGGGCGATTAGCTTGAGGGTCTGTTCCTGATGCTCGAAGTCGAAGCCAGCGATCCGCCATAGCGCCTGATATTTGCCGGGCGATGTCGAGAGAATGGCGGTCGGCGTGGGCACTCGATCCGACGCCCGCAGCGCAGCGAGCCGGGTGTCGCCGTCCTCGTCAATATTTATATAGATGTGGCGGACGGAAGCGATGCACTCTTTCGTCCGTTTGCGACTGCCGGGACGGAGGGGATTGGCGGAGACATAGATGTTCGCGCCATTGTCGTTCTCAAAGGTGAGCCAAGCCATATAGCGGGGCGCGAGAACTTGTTCGAGCGTGACCACACGCTGCTGTGGCCGGGGAGCATCTTTCTGGCGCAGCAAGAGTGCAATCGTCTCGCACTGTGCGAAGCAACGGGTGAGAAAGTTGGCGGCAATCTGGTTCATGGTGTACCTCGTTTGAACGCAATTCCACGGGACGTTTCCAGTGAGAAAGCCCGGCGTTTGCCGGGCTTTCTCGCGTGTTGGGGACAGGGCCTATTCGGCCCCGTCTTCGGAGGGAATATCCTGTTCGACTTCCTGCTCTTCCGCGGCGGCCTTTTCCGCGCGGTCGAGCTTGAGGATGGAGTTGACGCGAATGCTGTCGGTGCGTACCGGCTTCTTTGCCTTCTTGGGCGTGTACTCGGTGTGGCGAATCTCGCCCTCGACCTGCACGTGCGCGCCCTTCTTGAGCGTGGCCGCAAACTCGCCGAACTTGCCGAAGACGATGCAGCGATGCCATTCGGTGTGCGAGACGTATTCGCCGGACTCTTTGTCCTTGTAAGAGGTCTTGGTGGCGATGGAGAAGGTGGTGAACTTCTGGTTGTTCTTGCCGGTGCGAACTTCGGCGTCGCCGCCCAGGTAGCCAATGAGAGTTGCACGGTTCAGAAACATTTTCGAGTCTCCGGATTTGAATTCCCGATCTGCTCGGGTCACACCTGAGCGAAGCTATGCGAGTGGGCGCGACTCCCAAGGCCGAAGCTCTGCATTTACGGAGGGTCCATCGCAGATGGAAACCGTAACCCGCAGGGCGATGAAATCCGGGGTCCCCGGCACGCGATTGTTGCGTGATGGGGTGGTGGAATCGAAGCAGAAGAGCGAGCTTGCCGCCGGGCGTCGCAAAAGCCCCGAAGCAGTGACCGAGCAAGTGAGGAATTGATCTGGGGAGACTCGCATCTGAACGATGCAAACTCCCTGCTTCCTGGCGATGCCATCAGTCCAATGACTGGCAAACCAGATCCACATTCCTCGCCGCCTGACCTCGGGACAAAGACCGCGATATATGGCACCGCATCTCGCACCCGCATTCGCGCGTTTTGAAGTTCTGCGCGACCACGCCCAAGGGCGCACAATAAGGGCGAGATTCTGTCAGTAACACCGTGCCCAAGAAGGCTTGTCATAGCCGTGCCTCCATACGCGAATTCCATCCGCTCGATCCGCATCGAAGTTCACGCCGTCGTGGAGGAAGTTCGATAGATTTCCTCCGTCTCGAAGGATTGCTCCGCGTGGCTGTATCCCTTCACGGTGATGAGTTCGCGCACCCGGCGCCGGCCCGTGGAATTGCGTTCGCAGTAGAGGACATAGTCCACTGCTTTTCCGGTCTGCGACCGAATGAATTGCTGGTTGAGATTGGTCCTGGCGCTGAGCGCCATATCTGCAAGCCGATCCAGTGCATCAAGAGCGGAATCGGCATGCAATGTCGAGAGCGTTCCACCGTGGCCTGTATTCATCGCCTGTAGCAGGTCATAGCCGCATTCATCGCGGATTTCGCCCATGATGATGCGATCTGGACGATGGCGCAAAGCGGCGGCTACAAGCTGACTCGGAGTGACGGCAACCTGACCGGGAATCGCCGCGACGGCTTCCCAACGAACCGCATTGGGATGGGCTATCTTCAATTCTGCCGGTTGCTCGATTACAATGAGCCGCTCTTGCATGGGAACGTGGTCGAGCAACGCTTTCATCAAGGTCGTTTTTCCCGAGCCAGTTCCGCCAGCGATAATCCCGTTCTTCCGTGCTCCAATCAGCCCTACAACCGTGTCGCGGACATAGCTGGGCAGACTACCCGACGCGACCAGTTCATCCGAGGTGAACCAGCGGTTGAATTTGCGAACTGTCAGCGTCGGTCCATAGACCGATGAAGGCGGGCCGACGACGGCCACGCGAGAGCCATCTGGCAAGCGCGTGTTGAGGATCGGATTCTGCCCTGTCAAGTCTTGGCCGAGAATGCGCGCCACGCGCTCAATCGCGGCCTGCAACCGCTCGTTCGTATAGGGCGTTGCCAGTGCGATATGCTCGACCACTCCATTCCGATCCGCGAAGACGCCCGTCGTCCCGTTAATCATCAGATCGGAGATCGATGGGTCGAGCAGCAGTTCGCGCAACTCCTCGGGGAAGAACGGCAGAATCAGCTCGTAACTCATCGCGCCGCTCCTGTGGTTACATCTGACTTGAGCGGATCGACAGAGACGCGGTTCTCGTGGAATTCCGTGATGGTGAGTCCGAGCGGATTGATGAACTCGTATTGCGGATAGACGCGGGACTGATCGCTGACCTGTTTGGGATTCAAGTAGTAAGTGATACTGAGCATCCAATGCTCTGTGCGAGGCTCGCGGGAATTCTGTGCAGAGTAGAACCGATCCACGGTCATCAAGGCCGTTCCGCGGGCCATGCGAGCGCCCTGGACGGTCTCTTCGGACATGGACGTAATGGTTACGTTTTGGACCTGAACATCGCTCGATTCGATCTGGCCTGCCGTAACCTGCGAAACCAGATGATTCGCGTTGTCGTCGGCCATCAGTTTCGAGGCAAGAGCCTGGGACAGAAAGTAGTAGTTGAGCGGATATTTTTTGGCGATGACGTCGCGGTTGACTGTGTAGCGGTAGTTGGCCCAGTCGGTCAGATAGGTACGGACTTCACCCTCGCGCGGGCTGTAGTTGAGGTCGCTATATTGAATCGCCTGAGCGCGGCCCATCTCGTCAATGCGGATGTAGCGATTGGCAATCGGGCGCCGCGCCAGCGAGAGATTCATCCCCAGCGATCCGAGCAACGCCACCGAGCCACAGGCAATGATGAATCGGTATGCTTTGCGCTCGGCATAGTGGGACGAGTAGACCTCATTGCCGATGCGATCAACGAGCAGCGATTGCGTTGGCGTCAAAGAAGTTTCGTGCGTAGACATGAGTTGGATTCGTCCTTTCCTCAAGAGTGAGAAACAGACCCAGCGCGTAGATGAGGGCCGCAATAATCAAACTGATCATGAGCATGGCGAACAAGCAACTGATCGGCTTAGAGATTCCGAGCTTGCGCAGGAGCAGAAAGCTTAAAAGGAAGGTCCACATGGCGCTCTCCTCATCCGGCCATCATGGCGATGGAAGCAACGGCTCCACCAACCTTGGATACGCTGTCTGCCATGCCCGCCGTTCCGCCGAAGATCGCCTGCGTCATGCTGGGGATAAAGAGTAGGTTAATGATGAAGGCGATGAAGACCATCGTGCAGGGAATGAGATTGGCAAGCCACATCTCCATCGAGTAGGTTCCATTGAAGGTTTGCTGGATAAATGTGTTCAGGAAACCGGCCCACACGAAGATGAATGCGGCGGCCACGGCGCGGATCATTGCAAAGCTGAGCAGCACGTCAAGGAAGTGGAAGAACTTTCCTCGAAAGGTCCTGGTCATCAGTAGCGGAATGAAGACAGGACCGAAGAGTGCCGTCACGCCATAAAGGATGAACGAAGAGCAGTTGATGAGGAACAAAATCGCAGACGCCAAGCCGAGCAGCGCCTGCACAAAGAAGTAGCAGAGAATCTGGACCGGAGCGGTCAGCGACGGCATCGACGTATTGTCACCGGCAGTCTTCAAAAGCTGGAGAAGATTGTCGAGCGAACTTTGGTCGAATGCAGCAACCATCGCCTGGGCGATATAGCTGAAGAAATGGTTGAGTCCGAAGCTCGCTCCGGGGAGCGGATTCACCCAGTAATTGATGAGCAGGCAGCAAACGATCAGCCGCAGCAGAAAGTGCGTCAGATCGCCCGCACGAACCGGATGCGTGTGGAAGCGCAGCGTCATGCTAGAGGTGTTCCAATTGATGACCATGCTGATGAGGGTGAACAGGGCAATGCAACTCAGCTCGGTAAGCCCAAGCTGCGTCAACGCACCACCATTCTGCGTGGTCAGATTGGTCAGATTGTTGGTGAACTGATACAACCAGTCCACTCCGGAGCTTGCGCTCGGTAGCGCCTGGGCCAATAGGGTCGGGGATACCATCATCGTTGCCTCCCTTGCGTGTCGAATCAGGGAACGTAGGACCGCCAGGTATTGCCTTCCTTGCCAGCGGCGGAGTTGTGCTGCTTCTTGTTCTGCTCAACCTGTCTGCGGAATTGCTCGTCTCTCTGTTGTTGCTGGTCACGCAAGAGAGCGGCCCTGCGCGCTTCGTGCTGCTGGTAAATCGCGGCGCTGGCGAGAGCAGCCAACGCCGCAAGGATTGCAAGCAGAATCTTCGTCTGAAAGAGTCTCAACATGGGTTCACCTTTCAGGGAAGGTAGGTCTGCCAAGTGTTGCTTTCTCGGGCGGCGCTGGCATCGTTCGACGCCCGCTGCTGCTGGATAAAAGCTGCGGTGTTCAGGTCAATAGCCGCCGCGTTGCGCTGTTGCATATTGGCGACGGCCATCTGCGAAGCAAGGCAAGCGTGCAGGACGCCTTGCGACTGCATCTCGACCATCTTCTGAGCCTCGGCAGCGTTCAGGAGATTGAGTTGTTCGACTTCGGTATTGCTGGAGTCCGAGCCGTCGAGTTCGTCGGCGCTGAGCGTGCTGACCGCGGTCGCATTCTGTGCGCGCGCCGCGCGGTACTGGCCCACAGCGGTGAGGCAGTCGGGCGAAACGGAGTCCGACGCCTCGATCATGGCAAGCTGTGAGAGCTGCGCGCTGCC
>Ga0181516_10001545_pt1 | contig 17480 bp, 26 predicted proteins | sample PEATcosm2014_Bin_25_FD_121104 | JGI IMG/M metagenome (GOLD analysis project Ga0181516, IMG submission 121104) | Peatland microbial communities from MTU Mesocosm Facility, Houghton, MI, USA - PEATcosm2014_Bin01_10_metaG | ecosystem: Environmental > Terrestrial > Soil > Wetlands > Peat | place... | reverse complement strand
CTGGACGGAGACCGGCCGGGATACAAGGTCTGGCTGGAGGAAAGGAAGCGAGAAGGTTACGATGCCTGGCTCGTCTACCTTGTTCCCGGTAATTGGGAATGCCGACAGGGAAATGACGAAGCGATCAACAAGTATCGGGCTAGTAGCGGCCAGCAGGCGATTAGCGTGTGCCAGATTTACTGGCATCAGGTCCTTGAACTCTTACAGAAGAGTGATTCGCGGGCCAAAGGCCACTTTGTTCAGGAGTTCTGGCATCTCCTTATGGAGCGTCTCGGGCCGATCAACTTTTCCTCTAAGGAGATTGAGCAGATGTTTACACCTGATTTCCCAATGGAAACCCTGATCAAGGTCAATGCGGTGTTGGCAGGGTTGAGAGCGCGGGCCGCCCAGAGAGAGGTTAAGCCGGTCAGCGACAGTATCGAATTTGGCTTCTATCTCAGGGATGGTGAGCGCGAGATGTTTGTTGGCCTTTCGCTGGACTTTTGGGCCGCGGGTCATCATTATCCAATCTCATTTGGCGTCTCAGATAAGGATGCCGAAGTCATGAACGCCTTCAGCCAGGCCTTTGAAAGAGAATACCGGCAGAAGCCCATCTCAGTTGCTGACATGCAATGGACGATGGGCGGGATTCCGCGGGAGGAATTTAATCGCTTTGAGACTGCTAATGCGATCGATGAAATCTGGCACAAGCTTGCGCCCATTTGGGCAACGGTCAAGGAGGCGTAGCAGGCGCCAAGAGCCAGTTTCAGGCAGATAAGGCAAGCCTCTCCCCAAGATGCCATCCAACTCGCCAACCGAACTAGCCATGCGGGCCGGATACATTTGCGGGTAAGGTCGCGTCATGCTCTGTATAGGCAGGTAGCCTAAGGTTCATTTCTTGATTCCCCATGAATCTGGGGTCGAGGGTTGCCCCTGAATGCATAATCGCGATGCACTCAGGGAAGGTTCCGGTTGGGTGTCGTGGACGGGACGCTAATTCTTCGAGTTGCGGGAGAGTGAAAGGCTAATCCGAGGTGGCTTGCCCCCAAAACATCAATGCAGGACCGCTGGAAACAGGCTCAGTGGGGCTGTTAGAAGCATTTAGGCCAGGCAATTGGACCGTTCTTTTCCGGAAAAGCCAACGCCTGAGACCGCAGGCCATCCCCGATCCACTCAAGCATTTCCTCGGTGGTCACCGAGATCAGAACTGGTTGGCATCCAATGCCGTCGAGAGCCTTGATGCGCTCCTCCAACTCAACGACGCCGAGAACGTGCTCGGCCCACGACGGTTCGGCAGGGAGGCCGAGAAAGCTCACCAGTGTCGCCCAGGCCTGATCCCGCTGGTATTGAAGCAATATCGCCCGCCCTACACCGCCGTTCGTGTACAGTTGCTCCGACACAGCCACCAAGTGCCGCACGGGATGTTTCCGGTCCGCCAAGCTCACGGCTCCCTTGTAGCAGGAGGCGTGCTCTCCGAGCGAGACCTCCTTGACTTCACCGTCCGGGAAGGTCAGCGTGAACGTGGCCTTTTCGTGAACCGCCGCCGTAATGGCACCAACATCGGAATCGTTGCCGAAGACGCTGATGAGATGCGCCTGTTCATCTTCCCCCACGTAGCGATCAACCCGCAGCCGAATCCGGGTCGAAGTCTTCTCGGTCATGCGGCGATACTCAAGCAGCCCGAGTCTCAGGTGCGCATTCTGCATCGTCCTCCCCTTCCTGCTTCGCCGGCGTTTCGGTCAGCTTCAGGGTTCTTCCGTCGGCATAGACCAATCGCAGCTCGTTTGCCCACCGTTCCCGGTGGTGGATGATCTGCTCATCACCATCCTCCTCGACGAAGGTGGTCACATGCTTGACCGATCTCCATCGTGCGATGTGCCGGTCGTCGCCCTGGCCGAAGACTCCATTCAGCAGGCCAGCCGTACAAAGCAGTCCGACATGGCCTCCATGCAGCGGCGTGATCGGACGCCCGGTGGCCACGTCCTCGCGCGGCATCAGAAACGGCATTGTCTGCTTCCATGCTCCCGACAGCGGCAACAAGTCTTCAAGCAGGTCATACGGCAGCCCCCGATAACTCAGCGCGGCTTCGCCTGTTGGAGGCACGGAATACGGCTCGCACGCGCCCGGCACCAGTTCCGGCAGAGCCTGAAAGCTGCCATACGGACTGATGCGCTGAAGTTGCCGCCTCGCCTCCTCGACTGCGACTCCCCGCACATTGCGGCGAACTCCAAGCACCGTGATCTGCCGGAAACGGACCGACTCTTCATCGGTCATGCGAAAGATGCTCATCCGCACCTTGGGTAATCAGGTTGAGAGCCACGCCTTGTCCCACGCAAGGATCGACCACCGATGCCGGTCCTGTGAACGTGAGGAGCGCGCGGAGATTGATACCTTCGCTCTCTGGGAGGGGGTAATAGCCCATCTTCAAACGCGCAGCGCTGCGTGCCATCGACTCTCCTTTCCATCAGATAGAGATGAAGATAACGGCTGATTACGATCAGTTGCAGGTGGGCAACGGTTCGTCAAGCGGGAGTTCGCAATTCATCTGTCACATGAGTACGCAGGAAGGTTGTCTCTGGCGAGGATTTGGGTGTCCGTTGGGGAACTCACACAAGTTGGATTGCATGAATGCGCAGCGCTTCCATCAGATCGGGATCGTCTTCCGACAGCGCCTCCGATGTGGCATTCTCCAGCGGAAATGGCTCAAATATGGCCCAGTTCTCAAGGGAGTGACCATACCGGGAGTGATAGAAGATACCGTCGAATTTCAGCAGGTACGCTTGCCGCGACGCGAGTTGTGTAAGTCGTCGCGGCTGGGCGTTCTCCAGCGTGCTCAGGTCGATGTCCTTCACCCCAAGCCGCAGCGCGTCTGCAGCCAGCGATTTCCTGAGATGACTGACCCACGAGGCCGCATAGAGGTCGGCGAAGGTGCCGTCGATCTTGGCACTCCCCATCATCCGAACCGACAACCATCCGCGAGGCAGGGTTCCGAGAGGGAGAAAGTCGTCGGCGCCCTCAATCGCGCTCAACTCAGCGAGCAACGAGAGGTCGGGGCGGAAGCGGGAAAGGGTTTCGACGAAGCACGCCAGCCGATGAGAGGAAGCGTAGAGAACGCGATAGTAGCCATCCGGGTCGTCGAAGCGGTTTCCAAACGTGCCGTCGCTGTGAGCCAGAAACCAATCCGGCGGCTGCCATGCATCCGGTCGGCGGCCAAGACGAAAGAGCGGTCCATCGGGCCGGCGTGCTTCGAGCTCCATCGGTCTATGCTCCGGCTAGGAATGCGCGTGCGGCACTCAGGATTGCGGGCGCCACAGCGTCGATGTCGCTTTCGCGCAAAAGGCGCAACGGGACGCGGTCGCCAAGCTCCGGATTGACACCCGTGAGCCACGCCTGCACCACACCGGGCGAGTCGTGTTCGGCCAGGGTACGCACCACCTGAAAGGCAAAGCGGAGTCGCGGTTCCGCGTCGCCGTAGATTTCGCCGCCGGCGATCCAGCGGTCCACCGCGCGGGCATCCTTCACGCCGCCGATGTAGGCGGTGAGCTTGCGCCCGACAATCTCAACCAACTTCTCGACGACCTTTGAGGCCGGAAGCCGTAAGGCCTCTCGATGTGCGAAAAGATCAGGTTTTGGAAGGGACACCGTCGCCATGGTGGACCTCCTCGGAGGGTCTCTACACTGAGCATCGCACATTCACTGGTAAAATACAAGTAAATCACACCACAGTAACGCCACAATCCCAGATTATAGGTGGTAGCGGTCTCCCAGCACAGAATGTGGCCCCAACCTTGTCCGTCAAAAGGCCAGCTTCTGGCGAGCTATTTTCCTCTATGCCGCCCTGGCGAGCTCCAGATGGAGTGCAGGGACGACGCAACCTGCCGATGCTGGGCCCGAGTCCGGGCCGCTGGGTGGCTGGTCGATCAGGGTAGCCAGATGCAGGACGGGCCCGCTACCGCATTTGTCACAACATTCAGAAGGTGAATTTGTAATGCTTCCGCAGTTCTTGCAGTAAACGGCCGTCTCGACCGGGATCCAGACGAGACGATGCTCAGCGCGAAGACGCCTGACCTGACACATGGAATTCCTCCTGGTGAGAGTGGCGCTGTTATGCAACTTGCTGGTCGCTGTTGGCTTGGAGTTCCTCAATCAACTGCTTCAGTGCTGCCAAACTGGGAAGACAGGTGGTTGTGGCGAATTTTAGGTTGTCCATGGCAGCGATGAATCTGGCGTCGCCGGCTATCTCTACCAGTCCATGAAGCCGCTCAAATCCTCGCGCCGCAGCCTGCATCCACTCGACGACATTCTTCTGCCGATCTGCATTCGGGATCGTTCGGGCATCATTACTGTGGCCCGCGCGGCGTAGGATCTCAGCGTAGATGTCCACACCGAGTGTGCTGCGGAAGCCCTCAATCTCGGCCGTAAGCCTGTGATCGACAGGGCCGTGCACATCAACGTCTTGGCCGTTGGCAGGGATCGCAGTCACTCCCGGCGGCAGTGCCCACTCAGGAAGCACAGGGATTGTGGTGGGTTCTCCGCGCTGGTTCAGTTGCACCCAGGTCTCCGCAAAGCAATAGAGATATCGGCCAAGCCCAAAGCAGCTGCAGGCTCGCTTAAAAGCTTGCGCGTCTGCGGCTGTCACCGCGTTTTCCCGATCGGCCCACTCTTCCCCGGTTCCAGTGTGGCTGCCAAGCCGGTTGATTATGACCGCAGTCGCCACCAGCACCTTGCTGGTCACAATCGCTCTGCCCTTTTCCATACGGGTCAGGGACGGTACAGTCGAGATTGTGTACTCGCGAGTCCATCCTGCCGGCGTGAACAGTTGGTTCAACCGGTCGGTATAGGCGCGTGGATCGCAGAAAGGAAGGATCAGGCCCGAGCGCCCGTCCTTTGAAGTCCGCATGACCCGCCATTTGATCTGTTCCGGATGAAATGGAATCTCGAGTTGCGCGAATAGTTTCTCCCGCTCCGTATCTGAGAACTTTGCTGTGGCCATACCTCGACTCCTTTGGCTGGATGCCTACGGCTCCCGCCTTGCTCTGCGCATCGGTCTAGCTCTTCCCACTCTGACCGGTGTTTTCCACAGATATTTCGTGAGAACTGTAAGCTTCTCGCCCGTGATCTTGAATACATAACAGGGCATTCAAGGCAGCTACAATGATCGGCGCAACATAAAGCGGCTGAATCGCGTGCGGTGCTGTTCCATCGAGGCGAGGAAGGGTTCGCCCAAATTGGGCGTCAATGAAAGTCACTATTCATAAGGGCAGCCAAGAAATTGGCGGGACCTGCATTCAGCTCTCATCCGGAAAAACCAGCATCCTACTCGATGCCGGGCGTCCCCTCAGCTCGGACAGCAAGTCCGTTGATCTTTCGCACCTTTCCGTGGACGCCCTTCTGATCAGCCATCCTCACCAGGACCACTTCGGCCTGATGGATTCACTGCGGCCCGGCACTCCGGTCTACATCGGCAAGCTGGCGCGCAGCCTGATCGATGCCACGCGGGTGTTCCTCGGCAAGGATAGATATGCGCTCGATTTTCACGACTTCAAAGCCTGGCAGCCGTTTACCATCGGCGATTTCACCATCACTCCCTATCTCGTCGACCACTCCGCTACCGACGCCTACGCCTTCCTCATCGAAGCCGAAAGCAAGCGCCTGTTCTACAGCGGCGACCTTCGCTCGCATGGCCGAAAGAAAATACTCTTCGAGAATCTCCTGAAGCGCACAATCCGCGACATCGATGTCCTCTTCCTCGAAGGCACCATGCTGCATCGAAACAACGACCTCTTCCCCGACGAGAAGTCAGTCGAAGAAACGATCTTCCAGACAATCCGGGAGCAGAAGAACATCTCGTTCCTGTTGTCATCCTCCCAAAACATCGATCGCGTCGTCTCCGCCTATCGCGCGTGCATAAGAGCCCACAAACTCCTGGTCGTCGACATCTACACAGCATGGTTGCTCGAACAGCTACGGCAAATTACTCAAAATACGCCCGCCATGGACTGGCCCGAGGTAAGGGTTTTCGCTAATCACAGCCAGGATGAAAGGCTCAAGGCCAGCCCAGATTACTTTGGAGATTTCAGAAGGCGACTCTATCGCCACAGAGTCAAGCGGGAGGAACTGCACGCGAACCCCGAATCGTTCCTCTACTTCGGCAAGATGTCCAGCTTTCGCCTCATTGATGAATTCAAGGACGGCGCGCTCCCCGTCAACGTCATTTACTCGCAGTGGCTCGGCTATCTCGACGGAAACCACGCCGACTACTTCGGCAGTGACCGAATCTCAGCCTGCCGCACCGACCCGGCAGTCAACTTCGTATACGCCCACACCAGCGGACACGCGCCGGTAGAGGATCTGAAGGAGTTGGCGACAGCGCTGAATCCTCGCAAACTCGTTCCCATACACACCGAACACGGCGAAGACTTCTCTCAGATCTTCGCAAACGTATTCGCACTCAACGATGGCGAGGTTTTCGACCTGGCCTGAAGGTTCTCGATGCTTTTTTCAAATGTCGTCCGTCGCCAGGACGAAGAATAGTGAGAGGTTTGAAGTGGGTGAATTCAAAAGAGGCCTGAGCGACGACTTCATGGCGGCGTTGGCCGCACTCGCGCAGATGCCGGGTTGGTGGCGAGATGTGCTCGCTGACCCATCGCTGATTATCGGCATTCGCGATGAGGAATTGGACGTCTACTGGAACGGACAATCGCTCTTCCATGTCGACTTCAAGTTCGGAAGAGTGAATGTCAACACGCATTTAAAATACTTGCTCGATCCAGACCGGGACGAGCGGGTCGCCTTGAAGGACAGCACATTTCACGTCGTTTCAACACCGATGCTTTCGAGCTACACGTCGGGCACACTGAACAAGTTGAAAAGGGCAGCTGACTTGTTCTCGGGAGTTGAAAAACAAGGCGTACACGCCATTGCCCTAGCCAACGAGAACATTATCGACGTCGAGATCAGGCTCGATGCGAAAGGACTCGGTTCAAACCGCCAGCAGCCGAGAATCGACATCGCCGCGTTCCAACAACGGTCCAATTGTGTCGAACTTGTGTTCTGGGAGGCAAAGCTGTTCGCCAACAAGGAGCTTCGTGCCACTGGATCCGCCCCGGTTGTCATGCAGATCCAGGAATACATACAGGTCCTGCAAGCACGACAAAACGAGGTACTCTCTTCCTACCGCCGCGTCGCCATGAATCTCGTCGCAATTGCAGAAATGATCGGCGATGCCCGCAAAGTCGGGCCTGCAATTCGAGCGGTTGCGGACGGTGCGGAACTGAGAATGAACTCTCCAGCCAACGTCGGTCTCGTCATATTTGGCTTCGATGCTGATCAGAGAGCTGTAGGCGGCATCGGACACAAGCATTTTGAGAAATTGAAAAACCAACTCGGCGCAGAATCAGTGTGCGCGTGCGGCACCGCTGATGGCATGAAGCTCTGTGTTCCGAATGAAAAGTAGCCGGCCAGCGAATCCTCGAGCGTTCGAATCGCTCAATCGCAACCTTCTGGCTCGGACCGTAGAATTGTGGACTTTACAGGTCAAGCCGCCGTGGGGCAATTGAGACGGCGCAGATAGCGCATTATCCTCCATCCTACTCATTGTGGATGGAACCAAGGGAGAGTTGAACATGTCTGATTTTAAGTTCGACGGAAAAATGCTCCGCAACAGGGCAGGGAGCAGAGTCGCTGAGATAGATGGAAAGTACGTCCGTGATTCTCACGGCAGTCGGATCGGCGAATTCGATGGCAAGACTATCCGTGATGGCCACGGCACCCGCCTTGCTGAGTTTGATGGCGAAGTCATACGCAGTAGTTCTGGCAGCAGGCTCGCCACCATTGCCGATGTTAGAAAGGCAATCGACGGCGCGGGAGGCATCTCCCTTGTCGCTCTTTGGCTCTTGGTGGTCCGCTAAGCCAACAAACGGCTACAGGACTCCTTTGCTCATCAGTACGGCACTTCCTCCTGCGCAATCTCATGTTCGTAGCTGAACTCCTGCGACGCGGAAGTGTTGCCATTGGCATCAGGTACCTGCCCACTCAAATCGTTCGCGGCCGGCGCCTGCGACAGGAGGTTGATGTCGGTCACGACGACTTCCGCGCGATACCTGCGCTGTCCCGACTCCCGATCTTCCCAGGAGCGGGTGCGGAGGGAGCCCTCAACGTAAAGCCGCGATCCCTTCTTGACGTAGTCGCGAAGGATCTCGCCAGTCCTCTGGTAGCCGACCAGGTTGTGCCACTCGGTACGCTCCTGCCATTCACCGCGGCTATCTTTGAAACGCTCGCTGGTGGCCAGCGACAAATTGACCAAGGTCCCGCTGGGCAGAATGTGGACCTGAGGATCCTTGCCTGCGTGGCCCAACAAAGTAACTCGATTGAGACTCTTGCTCATCACTTTTTCCTTTCGATCAGATCGTGCCCTGCACGTCTTCCATAGCCTACGACTTCAACTCTTCTATGCTGCCTGCTTCCTGCATATCGGATGGCCGAGCGCCTCGCGTATCTGTTCCTTCGTGCAGCCGGCCCAGCAGTGGTACATGCGGGGTTCAGCTACAGAGATGGCGAGATGCGCTCCACGCCGGTCCTCGCCGCGCTGGGCGCATGCCGGACAGCGTGCTACGTAGTTCCTGCCACTGCGTTTGGCGTTGGGAACATGGCGAAGAATCTGGAAGCCGTGATTCTGGGTCCCGGCCGCAGACAGTTGGACCCATGCATTCGGGATAGCCCGGTCAAGAATGGGCTCCATGCCGGCAGCGAGGGATTCGAGGTCTTCTCGAGTGACGCGCCTGACGTTGCGGAGAAGATCAAATTGCGCTTCAAGGGTTGGCGCGGCACCCTCGAACCAGTAGCGTTCCTTGCTGGCACGATGGATCCCGAGCGGGCCGCGGATTGCGGTTCCAAATGACCAGCGACGAATTTCGTCGCTAGTCGGAAATGTTTCGATGCCGTCTGATTTGCCCTTTTTGACGACGATACCGAGGCGGCGTGCGACATTCAGGACATAAAGGCGGCACAGTCTCGCCGGCAACGGCTCCGCCAGAAGGGCCCAGAGGTGGCCGCCACGGCGGGACTGCTCCATCAGGGCTTCTATCCCGTCATGAGAGAAATCTTGCTGCAACCGGAGCAAGTCGCGCCGAGCATCAGCATAGTCGGCGTCGATCGCGATCCATTTGGAGGATTGCGTTTTTGGGTTGATCGCATACAGGCCGATCGTGGTTTGCCCTGCAAGATGGCTTTGGATGACCGGAATATCGATGCTGAGAGGCTGCTTCGACTTCCGGTCGCATGCCAAGTAATAGTAAAAGCGCCCTGATTCTTTTTCGGGATAGTGGCTTTGGCGCAGATACGCTCTGCGGTTGACGAACATGTGCAAGTACTCGGCGGCCTGGGCAGGAGTGACCGGCAGGATCGCCGAGGTCGACTGAGTAGGCATGGTCACACTTGGTTGGCGAAAGGCTGGTGGCTGTACCTGAATTCGGCTGCAGGCTTCCGGTTGTTGTTGAAGCTGGCGCAGTCGGTGCCGATGCCAGGAAAGGCTGCGGCTTCTGCGAGGGCGTAACGAACTGCAAGCGAGCGGATGCGGCTTGCGGATTGACGCATGGGTATCCTCCAGTTTGTGAAAATTGAGTTGGATGGGATTACTGGGACGATCTGGGCGGGGATCTTGAGTGAATGGCTTGCGCCTGCTCGGATGAAGCCTCCGCCTGGTTGGACAGCCTATGCCGCGGGAGCGGTCGGGGCGACGATCGGCTTGTCGATGATTGCTTCTGACTTCGAGCCGAAGAGATTGGACAGATAGGCCCCGATTTGCTGAACGCGCTGAGCGATCTGACCGAGTAAGCTCTGCAGCTTCTCCAGATCCGTCCTCTTCGCTTCCCGCTTGCGGATGGCCAGATAGAGACCGGCGGTGGTTACAACGGCGGTAACGACGAACAACATGCTGAGAATCAGTTTCATGGTGGAGGGCTCCGGTCGAACTGGGTTAGGCGGCCTGTCTGCAGGCCGACAATCTGAGGTTGCGAAAATGCCGGTAGATGGCCATTCCGAAGAGCAAGATGATGAACAGACTCAGAACGAAATGGGCGACACGAACGACGGCGAGATAAACGATGGCCAGGACAGTAAGAACAGTGAGGTTGCTCATGCCGCGACTCCTTTCAGAACGGTCTTGATGTGCTGCTTGCCAGCGCATCTCGTACGGAACGGCAGGTACACCCAGAGCATGAAGATGTTCAGGATCGTATTGCCGAGCGCAAAGATCACGGCGTTTGGGGAAAGAATGCCGTGGATGCCGAAGTTGATTGCTTCGAGGCCCAACAGGCTGATGCCTTTGTTCCGGTTGATCCAAGTCAGGGTTGATTCCTTACGCCTGGTCGTCAGGAGCTTTTTCAGAAATGGAATCTTGTCAACTTTCAGAAACGCTCCCCAGGCAAAGATGCCAATGCCTGCGCCTGCGACAAGATTGCCGCTATTCGACGGTGTGATGATCATGAATCATGCTCCTTCGGATGTTTTGTGTTTTTGATATTTGCTGGATCTCGACAGTAGGCCCCGCCGAGAAAGACAATAATGCAGAGGCTGAAGATCACAGGCAAAGCCTCACTTTCGTGTGAATGGCCTGCTCACTCGGCCAGTTATGCTTCAGGCCAAGCAGAATGGCGTATTCCAACGCCCGCGTATTCGACAGCCAGCGCACGATCGCGGCAAGATGCCGGACAATGAATGCCTGCGTGCGTGTCGGTGTGCCCGCAGCCTTGCGCAGCTTCTCGTCAATGAGCGGTAAAGTTGCCCGCGGCCGCTTTCCGTGAACGAGCAGTTCCCGAACCTTGCCGCGATTGCGAATCCTGCCGGCGATAACGGCGGAATAGAAGCCCGCTTCGTACGATGGAAGGAGCCATAGGAATGGGAAGAGCATTGCCAGCTCCTTAGCGGGCGATCAAATGCATGATCAGGTTGTGACCGGCGTGGATAAGTCCGGATGCGGCGCCAACCAGGACCAAACACAAGGCACCGCCAAGAAGACCGGCCAGCAGCTTGATTGCTACCGGCGTCTCCTTGTCTGGAATACACAGCGTCTGAAGCTCCTTGAGATTGGGTGCTTCGGCCTCGATGACGGAACGATCGACATTCCACTTACGGCAGAATGCGTCAATCCGGGTATCGGCCTTCTCGCACAGAGCGAAGTAAACTGGCGAGCCCTTGGGCGTGCCCTTGGTCTGGTGCCCGTTAGCGGTTTCGATAACCTTCGCCAGAAATGCTTCCAGCGACTCCTGCGCGCGATTGCGGCGCCAGGTTTTGACTTGCCCCAGAATCGTACCTGGAACGGTTCTGAAGAACGATCTGACATTCCCGGCAAGTTCGTCAGCCCAGTCTCCGCGAGGTGGTGCGAGGGTCCCGCTCATGCGAGTCCTTTCTTGGTCCAAAGTAAAATCCCGACCGAAGCCGGCGTCTATTTGTGTTGCTTCGAAGTGAAATCGGTAGTGCACGTTTGGCCCGTCACAGGTCATCTGGTTCGGAAGCTACCTGACAACGCGGATGGGTAATAAAGGGCCCTCTGGCGATGTTCAAATTGAAGCTGGCACGAACACCGGTTATCGCTTTTAGAGCGAACCTCCTATACTAGGGCGGGAAAATCAGGGTGCCGGATCTGTGAAAGTGGCGAGAAACGACAAGACTACATACTGATAACCGGGTTATCAGCACATTGCCTGACAAAAACCCAAAGAGTATAAATGCGACGCCCAACTAGTCAGTGGAAGTGAGTGAGCCAACGAAGAACATGGTCTCGGAAAACTGTCCAACTGTGCATTGTGCACAGGCTCGCCCGCGGTACGGATGACCGGTTTCCTCGCCGGAGCGGCAGAGTAGATCGTCCTCTCCTGTTGAGGGGCGGTAGTTGCGGCAAGCCCGACGAAGAAGGTCCTGTGTTTTGACAACGGTCGGGCTGCGAATCGGATCGATGACGCTCAAGTCGCCCGCGAATACAATCAGCTTCCCGAGATCGGATTGCCGATCGACCAGCTCCTTCGGCAGGACTGGATGAGCAGGATGGAATTTTCCACGCATAGCATTCCCTCTTTCAGTCATTTTGACTTCGACAACATCGGTGAGCGCGGAATAGACACGCCGCTCGAATTGCTCGCCGGGCAGCCAAGGAGAAAAGACTGCCCGGCGTCCTTGCGGTGGAGCGCAAGGGAGATTGGCCGGCATAGGCCTGGGTTCAATCTGCCACCCGGCTTTGAATTGGCGTCCTGAATTGATTTCAGTGAAGGTCGCTATAAGCCCAGAGACGGTCGGGGAAGTTTTAAGGCGGGAGCGGCAGCCATGGGCATCTTTGACTAGGGTGCTCCATCCTGGCTGACACAAACAAACTACGCGCGCATGCGAGGCCGGTCCCGTCATGGTCATCGATCATGTTCAACCAGTCTCGACTACCGCCTATTGTGGATCCCAAATGGTGAGCACAGTAGGTGGTATTGTTTGCAGTCTGGGGGAAGCTGGCGCTCCAAAGCTCTGCAGCGTTGTTTGATGGGATCGCATCCCCTGCATTTGGAGGTAATCAGTTTCTCGACAACCGCCTAACAGGGACTGAACGTCCGACTTACTCGCCTATATCCGAAGCGCAGCTTCGGGACATACCGGCGGGATCGCGGCCTGTTGCCAGGCGGCAGAAAGTAAGTGTCAGTTCTGTATCTATATAGGCGCGGTCCGTGACCTCGGGGTTTCACCTCGATCGGGCACGGATTCCTACAGTGACACACTGACTAGCCGATTCCCGGGCGAACCCGGTCGTCAGGATGGGCATTACCCATCAAGGCCTGTCTCACGACAGTCCTTTCGGCCTTGTTGCGCGGGGCCGAACCGGCTGGTGGTTGTGGCGCTCGATTACGCTTCGAGATCCTCGTCAAACGTGAAGTGGCTGGCGTTGGCGACCACCCGCCTGGTCAGAAAGTTCGACTTGAGCTCCGGTACGGAATCCCGAACGCGGATGATGCCCAAGTCGGACATCATGTACGATCTGTCAGGCAGGCTCGGACTGGGAGACTCGGACAGCTGCCGATTGTTGCTGACGTGGAAGACGTGGCCGTTGACGGCCTTGACGGCTATGCGATCGCCGTCGGCCAGCTTCTTGCGGGCATATCCGTTCAGGTCCATGAACTCGACCTGGCCAGTGATGCCCAGCTCCTCCGCGGCATCCAGGATGTCGTGGAGGATCTCGTTGATGAGAATGCCGTCAGCGACTGAGACGGTGAAGCCATCGTCGTCGAGACGGGGCTCGGAGTTGTCCGTGTACCGGGAGTTGGCCAGATGAATCCCAATCTTGCGCCGGGTTTCCTCCGACCACGGTCCACCGGTGACCTCGAGAGTGTCGCCGACAGGTGTGAACTGGTGGAAGTAGAAGTCCAACAGTCCAGGACGGAATATTTCCTCCTTTCTGGTTTTGCCATTCGGCAGCTGAACGTCGATCAGGTCAGTGCAGCCATAGGCACTGCACTTGCCTATGTCCATTCCTTGCACATCTGCCCATTGAAATCGTTTATCGCGAAACTTGTCTACCGCCCTTCCGAATGACGTCCATGGATCTTAACTCCGCTTGTGCAACGTGTTCTTTGACCTCTCGCCGCCCTTCATCTTCATCGTGGATTGAACTCATTGATCGCTGCCCCGTCAGCTTTGGTAGCTTCGCCTCTTTCTTTTTGTCTATGGTCGGACGTGGCTTGCCATCGTCCTCTTGGTCTTTTGGACACCTCACCTCTTTCACTGTCTTGAGAGTTACCGCAGCACTGCTTGCCTCCGGAAGGCGCGGCAATGCTATGGCTAAAGCGATCTCTATGAATTTGATTGCTCGGTACCGCGAGTGCGGGGGACTAGGCTGGCCAGTCAATAAGGTCGGGCGAAGTTGGCGCGGCAGCATAATGAGCTGCCTGTGCCTCGGCCAACTCCAGGCATCGGTTCAAGTCCGGGGCGTCGGAAGGATTCCCGACACACTGTCCTTGAAGAAAATGCCTTTCAGCGTGTGGATCAAGCGCTTCCCACAGATCACCATCAACGAGGAGATGGGGTGATTTCCTGCTCAGCCGCCAGAATTGCGTTTGTCTCCACTCCTTGCGCTGGCATATGAGACCGTCAACCAGATGTTGATTTTCACTGAATAACACAACGTAACATGGCTCCTTGATGGCCTTCAATCCTTCAAAGAGAGCTTCGAGTTCCATCCGGCCTTTCATCGCGCCGGACGAGCCGCCGGAGCGCTCCAGTGAGTGTTCGCCGTAACGCAATACAAAAGCCCACCCGCCAAGACCAGAACAGTCGTCACAAGTGGCGCCGACAGTAAGATTGATTTGCTTCATGTTTCCCTTCCTGATGAAAGACCAGAACAAGTCGCTCAGGCCGTTGGGAATGGCTGAGACGCGCGGCGGGCCATCATCTTAGCCGCCCAGCCCGCCCACTTGGAAACGGGCGGGAACTTTATAGTTTGCGCGGCGGAAAGTTGTTCACACCGTTCGTGGTCAGGATTGGCGGAACGACTCGGAACCCAGTGCACAACGATGTCGTGCTTCGTGGCCAGTTCATCGAGCTCGAGCCAAAGATCGAGGTTGGCTAGCGGGTACGTCCTCCCGTGACGTGTAATCATCCAATCATTTTCCCGCCATTTATGCCTTCCGCTAGAAACTCCGTTCAGCAGGTACTTGCTGTCAGAGATGAGCAGGACCTCACAGGGTTCTTTGAGGGCCTTGAGGCCCTCAATCGCAGCTTGCATTTCCATGCGGTTGACGGTCGTTAGCGCGCAGCCTCCGGCTTGTTCCACCAATTGATGATCCATACGGATGAGGTAGCTCCAGCCTCCAGGGCCGACATTGTAGCGACAGGCGCCATCGGTAGTGATTGTGATCTTTGTCATGACTCGACCTCATTTCCGGAATTGGCCTCTGCCAACGACCCAGTTGGTAGCTCGATTACCGCGCTGGGCTCGCTTAGAGCGGTCTTGCAACGCGGCGCTACGGGCAAGTTGTACTTATAGATAAAACAACTCATATGCGAGAGTATGCTTTGATCAGGACGGTGGTGAATGGGAATATGCCTCAGCTAACCCATACTTATGACAATTCCTGATGGAATGATTCGACGTTGTGTTGCATCGTTGAGAGTGGTGGCTTCCTTTCGGAAGCACCATGACCAGGACGTATGGAGCCATGGGCGGCATTTCTTGCATCGTCTAATGCGGTACCCCTGCCGAGGAGCCTGATTGCTGATCACCTGATTGTTTGGCATCCATGGCGGCACGGATGCTGGTCTGCGATGTCAGGCAAGGTATGCAACTGGTGCGCCGTCGAATGCTTACGCAACGGGTTTTCTCTCCCGCCCAGTCCACCCGGTTCATTCCGGATGAATCAACCCCTAACCCACCGCGGCGATTCCTCGCCGATTTCTACCGTTTGAGTTTCGTCCCTCCCGGGATCCTGCTCGGGAACACCGGGGAGGCAACCGCGCCGAACCGGGTCCTATATGTCCTGCCTACGACGGTTTGAGTGTCAGCCCGTTGGGATCTTCTCGGGAGACCGGTTTAACGGACAAGTCGTGCCGGTTCCTAACTTACTTCTCACTGCTTTCTGTCCGAGGTCATCCATTCATCTTGTGGTGGAATCTCTGGTTCATTAGGATGCTCGCACAGCTCGTCAATCTGTCAAAGCTATGTGAGAGAGCTTCTAACTCCCCTTGCCAAAATCTCGTCTAACACCACATGTCAAAATTCAGGACTTTGCTTCGTGCTCGTGAGGAACTCCACTAATGCCTAGTATAGGAACACCGAGCATAAGTGGATATTCGTCGCCGGACACCTGGAGGAGAACTTTCATTCGTATAGCTTTCAGGGGGGCATTCCTCATCAAAGCGCGTCCTCGGTTCTCTCCTGATAATCTGATCCTTCCTTTTTCCTTTCGTGACAGGTCCGGATGAATTTCGTTCGGAGCACTTCAAAACGCCTCCATGCGCTCGCCGTCACGTGGGTAGACGATTCCTCCCAGTGTTCTGCTTGGGCTCCCGGCTGGTTGTGTCTTCGCTAACTGTTGGTTGGCTCATCCGATTTCCTTCTCCGCGTCCGGGTCAAAAGCAATGAACTTCGAGTGGTCTCGCCCATATTGCCGGTCCCGGCGTTCCTGGGCCTTTTCCTTTGCTTCGATCTCTGGTTGCCTTTCCTTGCAACGGCGGAAGATATTCTGGACACGATATTCGGACTTCCGGAGGTATTCAGCCACCTTTGCCGGCACTGCGTGGATAATCTGGTCTGCCAGCAACAACGCAAGGCCACGAGTCGTGTAGTAGTCAAGGAAGCGCTGGTACCTGCGCAGAGCGAAGTCCACCACCACCACTGCCAGCTTGTGTTCCCATGCGATGTCCTCACGGGTCGCGCCAGCGTAGTGCATTGACCAGATTGTGGCCACTTTCTCTTCCGGGAGTCGTTCGGCCTGATCTTCTACGTTGATGAGGTACTGTTCTGGTCGCAAGCACTTGCAGCTCTTTGTGTGGCCATTCAGGATGTCGCGTAGGCGGCACTCGGTGTGCGTGCCGCACCGAGTGCAGGTTGTGGCCGCATAGGGTTCGTCCTTGACACCGCGGAAGATCCGCTCGATAAACAGGAAATTGTGGGTTGTGCCTATGAGATTGTCATAGCTCTTACGCGGTCGGCCGCCCTTGTTGGGCGCCCGGCCATTTTTCATCGGTGTTCCGTTTTGCGTAGGTTCTGCGTTTGCTATGGACTCTATACTGTCGCGACCATCTACCAAAGACGCGAATGCACAGGCACTAGCGGGCGCCAGGCCCGCGTCAGCCTGTGCTGGAGAGGGTCCGATGATGTTCCATTTTCCGTCCATATTCAGGTTCCTCTCTGAAGTGGCCAATCCAATCAGCACCACCTCGTCCTGGCCGCTTTTGTCTCTCCGGTAGCGGGCCGGCCCTCAAAAGGCCGTCCCGCGTAGAGTTTTTAATAGAACTACAAGAACAACGTCGCGCTGAAACCTAGGCTCGGGTGTTGCTACATTCGGGCCCAGCCTGGATTTCCATCCCAATTTGGCGGTTCCCTGCGTCTGCCGCCTGGCCAGATTTGCAGGCTTCCTCGTAGTGTCTGTATTCAGCCCAGGTAAACCTGCTGCCGTGCTCCACGAAGGGAAGCAGAGGCAGAGCTGTTGCCGGATACTCCCGGATTAGGGGAACAGCCCCAGGGTCCGATTCCTGTTTAGCTCGGTCGGCGCGATAGAGGCTCAGGCCGTTGATCCCGCGCTCTGTGTAGAGGTTGCTCGACTGCTTGAACAGGAATGGAATCTTCAGCACCCGACAAAGATCTTGGACTTCTGCTGCCCATGTAAGCTCCATTCGGTGCTTGGCTTGAAGCTTGCCGCTCATTCCTCCAACGGCAACCCAGCCGATCCCATTGAGATTAATGTCGGCAACGCTTTCCATCAGTGGCTCGATGCTGAGGAATCGCAGGGTGCAAGGTATGGACCGCAGAG
>Ga0181516_10001543_pt1 | contig 17483 bp, 13 predicted proteins | sample PEATcosm2014_Bin_25_FD_121104 | JGI IMG/M metagenome (GOLD analysis project Ga0181516, IMG submission 121104) | Peatland microbial communities from MTU Mesocosm Facility, Houghton, MI, USA - PEATcosm2014_Bin01_10_metaG | ecosystem: Environmental > Terrestrial > Soil > Wetlands > Peat | place... | reverse complement strand
CGTCGACCTGGACCCGGTTGCACGCACTCTCGCACGGGTGAAAACAGATCCGACCCATGATCGCGGGCATGGGGTTCTCCTCGACCAACTTCTCCCACGCGCGCCGGTAGTTGCCCGATTCGGCGTAGTAGAGCCAGCCCTGGATATTCTCGCCCGCTGGACAGCTCTCGTTGCACGGGGGCAGGCGATCCACGTAGACCGGTCGCTCCACGCGCCACGATCCGGTGTGGTTGGACCGGCTCGAGCCCACGTCCAGGGTGATCGCGAATGGAATCTCCATTAGACGCTCACTTCCTCGTCACTCACGTCGAGCAGTCCGTATCGCTCGATGTTGGCGTCAGCCATGGCCTGAATGCGCTCGACGACGTCGGGCCGAGGGTGCGCGCCAAAAAGATGGGCGTAGCGACGTTGCAAGGAGAGATAGTCCTGGACCGGCACTCGCCGGCGAATCCGCTTCGCGTGGGTGACCACCCCGTGTTCGGCCTCGAACACGGGAAACAACCCCGTCTCCTGGGCGAGGCGCGCGAGATGGATTGTCTCATTGGACGCCGAACCCCAGCCGAGAGGGCAGGGCACGAGCACGTGCAGGTACCGCGCGCCGTGTAGCTCCATGGCGCGCTCGACCTTCTCTTCCAGATCGTGCAAGTCCGCCACCGTCGCGGTCGCAACGAACGCGATGTCGTGGGCCATCGCGAGACGGGGCAGGTCCTTGCCCTGGCCAAAGACGTTGCCCGGTTCGGGACCTACGACGTCGGTCGTGGCGGTGCGCGCGGCCGGCGGGGTCGCCGCGGACCGCTGCACGCCGGTGTTCATGTAGCCCTCGTTGTCGTAACAGATGAACAGGACGTCGTCGTTGCGCTCGAACATCCCCGACAAACAGCCAAAGCCAATGTCGACCGTGCCACCGTCGCCCGCCTGAGCGACGACGCGCACGTCACCTCGGCCCTTGGCCCGCAGTGCCGCCGCGACACCGGTGGCGACCGCCGGCGCGTTGCCGAAGAGTGAATGGAGCCACGGAATGCGCCAGGACGTCTCGGGATAAGGCGTAGAGAACACCTCGAGGCATCCCGTCGCGTTCACGGCCACGATCTGTCCGCCACTCGATCGCATCGCGGCGTCGAGCGCGTAGCGGGCGCCGAGTGCTTCGCCGCAGCCCTGGCAGGCGCGATGGCCCGAGTCAATGGAGTTCGTGCGATCCGCGCGAGACTGGACGGTGCGCTGTTCATCGCGTAACAGCCGGTTGCCCACCGCGAAACTGCCGACCTGATAGAAGTGGACGGGCTGGGTGGTCACGATTCTCTCCTCGCCTTCGCGACACCGACGGTGCCGCGATCGCGCAACAGGTTCTCCGCGGACGGTCCCGATCGACGCGTCTTGGCCATACGGGCACGTTCGCGATCGACCGATCCGTGATCGAGGTCGAGGAACGTCAAGGCCGGAAGATCACCACGCACGGCCGCGCCGATCAGGTCTTCGAGCGAGCGACGGGTGATGGGTCGTCCGCCGAGACCGGCGACGACACTTCGCAACTCGTGGTGGTCACCGTGCACGGACATGGCGACGTCGGTGGCAAGCACGCCGCCGAAGCCAACCGAAAAGGCCTTCTCCAGCACGACGATCTGGGACGCCCCGCGCAAGGCCTCGCGCACCGCGTCACCGGGAAACGGTCGAAAGCACGTGATGCCCACCACGCCCACGCGTTCGCCCACTTCGCGTCGGAGGTCGACCGCGTCTTTGATCGTGCCGAGCACCGAGCCGAGTGCCACGACGATCGTCTCAGCGTCGTCGGTCCGGTAGCAGTTGACCAGGCCGCCGCTCGCCCGTCCGGTCACGACTTCAAAGTCGGATGCGATCTGGGGAACGCGCACGAGGGCGTCGAGCTGGCGCAGGTGGGCGAGGTATCGAACCTCTTCGAAGGCTTCGGGTCCTACCATGGCCCCGATCGAGACCGGGTCGGCGGGGTCGAGAACTTGACGCGGTTCGTAGGGCGGAAGCAGTCGGTCGACGGTCGCCTGGTCAAGAATGTCCACGCGTTCAACGGCGTGAGTGAGGATGAAGCCGTCCATGCAGACCATCACGGGAACCGAGAGTTCCTCAGCGAGTCGAAAGGCCTGGACGTGCAGGTCGGCCGCCTCCTGGTTCGTCTCGGCGAAGAGCTGGATCCAGCCGGCGTCGCGAACGGCCATGGCGTCGCTGTGGTCGTTCCAAATGTTGATCGGCGCCCCAATCGCCCGATTCGCGAGCGTCATGACGATCGGCAGACCCAAGCCGGCAGCGTTGTAAACCGCCTCGATCATGTACAGCAGACCCTGGCTCGCGGTGGCGGTGTAGGCCCGTGCTCCGGTCGCTGACGCGCCGATGGCCACCGACATCGCGGCGAATTCGGATTCGACGTTGATGAACTCGCACGGCGCGAGCGTGCCCGCTTTCACCATGGCCCCGATCGCCTCGATGATGTGGGTCTGGGGCGAGATGGGATAGGCGCACACCACCTCGGGCCGACAGAGCGCGACGGTCTCGGCGATCGCGCGCGAGCCCTCAATTTGTCGAAGCATGGCTCAACTCCTCTTTGGCCCGGGTGACGAACTCGAATGCCGCTTTGGCGGCCGCGGCGTTGCGCGCACCGACCACGCCCTCGAAGCGGTCCACGATGGCTTGTTGGATGGCGTCCAGCGTGATCTCACCCGTGAAGGCCGCAAAGCCGCCGAGCAGCGCCGCGTTGGGCAATGGCCGTCCCACGTGCTCGAGGGCAATCTCGGTTGCGGGACACGTGAGGAGGCGATCCTCGGCAAAGTCGCGGAAGTGGTCCTCGAATCCCAACTCGGAGAACTTTCGTGACGTATTAATAAGGACGAATCCGTCGTGGGACAGTCCTGCGAAGAGGTCGACCTGATGGACCAGGGTGACGTCCTGGACCACGAGCGCGTCGGGCGCCATCACTGGTTCGTGCGTACGAATCGGGGCATCGTCGATGCGACAGTACGAGACCACCGGTGCCCCGGTCCGCTCCGAGCCGAAGCTCGGAAACGCCTGGGCGTGACGACCCTCGGCGAAGGCGGCGACGGCCAGGATCTCCGCGGCGGTGACGACCCCTTGTCCGCCTCGACCGTGAATTCGGACCTGGAACACGCCCCTCCTAGCGCCGCGCTCGGCGAGCGAGCGGGGCTGGACGACTGGTCACCACGAGCGACGACGTGCGCGCAGTGACGAGCCAGGGGGTCATGAAACGACCGTACCGCACGTCAAACACCAGGTATTAAGGGCTTTGGTCACGAATTGCTCTACGCGCACGTCGGTAATCGATGCGTAGCGCACGCGTCGACGCGCGGATGTGCGTGCGGAGGATGGGACCAAGTTTTGTAACGTTGAGCAATGACGAACCCTTCGACGAAGCCCACGACGGACCCGACGAGGCGTGGATTCGCGACTTCCCTCCAGGACGTCGAACCGGAGGGGTCGACGCTCGAGGCCGACCTGGTCATGTTGGGCTCATTGCTCGACCAGACCCTGCGTCGACAGATCTCCGAAGGGTTCCTCGACACGCTCGACGCCGTGCGACGAGCCGGTGACGACGATCTGGACGCGTCCATGGAACTGCTCGCCCAACTCGACCTCACCACCTCGAGCCGACTGGTTCGCGCGTTCTCCACCTACTTTCACCTCGCCAACGTGGCCGAGCAGACCCACCGCGGCCGACAGGGACGCGACGCTGTTCAGGGGCCACTCGCACGCGTGACCTCGCTCATCGAAGAAGCCCTCGAACAGGGCCGCCTCGACTTCGCCGACGTCCAAGCTGCCGTGCGTCAACTGGACGTACGCCCCGTCTTCACCGCCCACCCGACTGAGGCCGCGCGACGATCGGTGCTGATCAAACTGCGCGCGGTGAGCGACCTGCTCGACGAGTCCGTGCTCGCGCGCCGGGGCACCAGTGATGAACGCCGGCTGCAGCGCGCCGCCGAGGTCATCGACGAGCTCTGGTTGACCGACGAGTTGCGGCTCGAGAAGCCCGAAGTGCTCGACGAGGCCCGCAACTCGCTGTACTTCCTTGACGGATTGATGCGCCGACCCGTCGCCGAGGTACTCACCCAACTCGTAGATTGCCTCGGCCGATTAGGTGTCGAACTTCCGATCGACAGCCGTCCGTTGAGTTTTGGCTCGTGGATCGGCGGTGACCGTGACGGGAACCCCTTCGTGACGCCCGAGGTAACCACGTCCGTGGTCGACCTGTCGCTCGAACACTCAATTCGGATGCTGACGACGTTGCTGGCACGACTAATCGACGAGATCTCCATCTCCGAACGGCACGGAGCGATCACCGACGACTTGCGTGCATCGCTCGCTCAGGACTTAGCGCGCGTGACGAACCTCGATCCCCGTTACCGACGGCTCAATTACGAGGAGCCCTACCGACTGAAACTCACCTGCATTCGAGCCAAACTCGAGTCGACCCTGCAGCGCATGCAGCGCCGAAACCGACACCAACCCGGGGTCGACTACGCCTCCACCCCCGAGCTCGTCGCCGATTTCCGGTTGCTCTACGACTCACTGCTCGCCAACGGGGCCGAACACATCGCCCACGGTACCCTCGAACAGTCGATCCGCACCGTCGCCGCCTTCGGTCTCACGCTCACGACCCTGGACGTGCGCGAACACGCCCAGGCACACCACAGCGCCCTCGGCCCACTCATCGACCGACTGGGCGAGCACGAACAGCCCTACGCCTCGCTCTCGCGCGACGAACGATTCGACCTCTTAAGTCACGAACTGGCTTCGTCGCGTCCCCTCGGTTTGCTGCCCAAGCCGCTCGAGGGTCAGGACCTGTCGACTTTTCGAACGTTCGAATCGATCAAGGGGCTGCTGAACCACTTCGGGGCGCAGGCGTGCGAGAGCTACATCATCTCGATGACCAAGGGCGGCGACGACCTGCTCGCCGCGGTCATCCTCGCGCGCGAGGCGGGTCTCATTGATCTCACCAGCGGCCAGGCGCGCCTTGGCTTCGTACCGCTCTTCGAGACGATCGACGAGCTTCGCCGCGCCGGTGCGATCGTCGAGCAACTCTTCAACCTGGAGCCGTACCGGCGACTCGTGTCACTGCGCGGTGACGTCCAAGAGATCATGCTCGGTTACTCGGATTCGAACAAGGACGCGGGCATCGCCGCCTCCCAGTGGGCGATCCACCACGCCGAACGACAGTTGCGCGACGTCGCCCAGCGCTTCGGGATCCACCTGCGCCTGTTCCACGGCCGCGGCGGCAGCGTGGGTCGCGGCGGCGGACCGACCCACGACGCCATACTCGCCCAGCCCTACGGCGTGCTCAACGGTTCGATCAAGCTCACCGAACAAGGTGAAGTGATCTCGGACAAGTACTTGCTGCCATCCCTCGCTCGCGAAAACCTCGAGGAACTGCTCGCCGCGGTCCTCGAGGGCGTGCTCTTCCACTCCAATCCCTGGGTCGCGCCCGACCAGTTGCCCAAGTGGGACAGTGCCATGGACATCGTCGCCGACGCGTCACTGACCGCCTACCGATCCCTCATTAAGGATCCGAACCTACCGCGTTACTTCTACCTCTCGACGCCCGTCGACGAGCTGGCCAACCTGCACATCGGTTCGCGGCCCGCGCGCCGGACCAAGGTCGACGATGGCGTCGACTCGCTGCGGGCGATCCCCTGGGTCTTTGGCTGGACCCAGTCGCGCCAGATAGTGCCCGGTTGGTTCGGCGTCGGCAGCGGGCTGCGGGCCGCGCGTGAAGCGGGTCTCGCCGAGACGATGTCGCGCATGAATGTGGAGTGGCCGTTCTTCGCGTCGTTTATCTCGAACGTCGAGATGACCCTCGCCAAGACTGACATGAAGATCGCCCACGAATACGTGCGTCGGCTGGTGCCCGAGGAGCTCACCTACCTCTTTGCGATGATCAACGAGGAATACGAACTCACGGTGCGCGAACTCCTGGCGGTGACGAAGGAGTCCGGACTGCTCGAGTCCCAACCTCTCCTCGCGGGCACGCTGCGCACCCGCGACCAGTACTTGCGACCACTGCAACTCACCCAGATCCAACTGCTCAGTCAGGTGCGAGCGATTCGTTCCAATGGAGCGCAGGTCGATGAGTTAATGCAGCGGGCGTTGCTGCTCACCATCAACGGCATCGCGACCGGACTTCGCAACACCGGTTGAACGACGCGCGAGGACCGGTCGCGATGAATGGCCACCTCACGATTCCACGACCGCCTCGATAGTCACGACCGCGCCCTGGGGCGCTTCGCGCACCAGATTGGTGTCCACGGCAACGCCGTCGACCGTCAGACGACGAACGCGGCCGACAACCCCGGGTGTCTGGTGAACCGAAATCTCGTAAGTCGCCCCGCGCCAACGACGGGTAGCGCGAAATCCCGACCACGAGCTCGGCAGCACCGGATCGATTCGCAGTCCTTCGAGTTCGGGTCGAAGTCCAAGAATCCACTGCGTGATCGCCACGAAGTGCCACGACGCCGATCCGGTCAACCACGAGTTTTTCGCCTCGCCGAAGGAGGGGGCGTCGCGGCCCGCGATGGTTTGGGCGTACACGTAAGGTTCGCACCGGTGAACGTCAACAATCGACGAGCGTGTCGAGGGATTGGTCCGCTTGTAGTAGTCAAAGGCCGCGTCGCCGTGACCGAGCATGGCTTCGCCGATCATGATCCAGGGATTGACGTGACAGAAGATGCTGCCGTTCTCCTTGTACCCGGGCGGATAGGTCGAGATCTCCCCCAACTCCAGGTGATAGCGAGTGAAGGAGGGTTGCACGAGCATTACGCCGTGTTCGGTCGCGAGCAGTTCGTGCACGCTGCTCAGTGCCTGAGCGGCGCGGCCGTCGTGCACGCCAACCCCCGCCTTGACGCACATGCCCTGGGGCTCGGCGAAGATCTTGCCCTCGTCATTCGACGCTGAACCCACGACGTTGCCGAAGTAGTCGTAGGCCCGCAGAAACCACTTCCCGTCCCAGCCGTCACGTTCGATCGCCTCGACCATCATCGCCGCGTGCTCGTCGAGTGTCGCCGCCTCGTCGGCTTGGCCGTGGGCCCGCGCGATTGCGGCGAGCTCGTGGGACGCAACGACGAATTGGCCTGCGATGAACACCGACTCCGCGACGCCACCTTCTTTGTTCTCGGTGGTCTGAAAGGACTCCCCCGACTTCTCGGAGAAGCAGTTGAGGTTCAAGCAGTCGTTCCAGTCCGCCCGACCGATCAGGGGCAGACCATGGGGACCCATCCGTTCGAGCGTGTAGCGCACGCAACGACCCAGGTGTTCGAACAGCGGCGTCTCGCTCCCGTCACGATTGTCGTAGGGAACGGATTCATCGAGCAGATCCAGGTCGCCGGTTTCTTTCAGATACGCGCTCACCGCAAAAATCAACCAGAGCGGGTCGTCATTGAAACCGGCGCCGATTTCGGCATTCCCGCGTTTGCTCAGAGGTTGGTATTGGTGGTTGGCGCCGCCTGACTCGAGTTGGGTCGCCGCGAGATCCAGGATGCGCTGACGAGCCCGCGAGGGAATCATGCTGGCGAAACCCAGGATGTCCTGGCTCGAGTCGCGAAATCCCATACCGCGACCGATCCCCGATTCGTAGGACGACATCGAACGACTGAGGTTAAAGGTCGTCATGCATTGATAGGGATTCCAAATGTTGACCATCCGATTGGTGTCGTGGTCGGGTGTCGCGACCTCGAGTACTGACAAGTGCTCGTCCCAGGTGGCCCGGAGGGTCGCGAGAGCTTCGTCGACCGTGATTGGCGTCGTCCAACGCTTGATCACCGAAAGGACCCGCGACTTGTTTAGGGTCTGGCTGTCGGGCGGGTCGAACTTCTGGTCGTCAGGATTCTCCGCGTAGCCGAGGACGAAAATGACCTCACGAGACTCGTGCGACTTCAGTGACAGTCGCACGTGGTGCGAGCCAATGGGCGCCCACCCATGGGCCACGGAGTTGAAGGACTCGCCACGCTCGACGGCCGCGGGTGCGTCCCATCCCCGGTAGGCACCGAGAAAGGTGTCGCGCTGCGTGTCGAAACCCGCGACGGGTTCGGAACAGGCAAAGTACGCGAAGTGGTTGCGCCGCTCGCGGTACTCGGTCTTGTGATAGATGACGCCGTCGAGTACCTCGACCTCACCGGTCGAGAAGTTCCGCTGAAAGTTCGTCGTGTCGTCCTGGGCGTCCCACAGACAGAATTCAACTGACGAGAAGAGTGAAAGTTCGGCCGCCGTGTCGCGGTCGTTGGTCACGCGAGCGCGCCAGACTTCGAGCGTCTCGCCGGGCGGGACGAAGTACGTTGTCGACGCGCGAATCCCGCGATGCGAGGATTCAATCGAGGAGTAGGAAAGACCCTGGCGACATTCGTACGAATCGAGTGAGCGCTTGACGGGCTGCCACGACGGTGACCAGTACTCGCCGTCGTGATCGTCGCGCAGATACAAGTAACGCCCGCCGAGGTCGAGGGGAACATTGTTATAGCGGTAGCGGGTAAGGCGCCGAAGGCGCGGATCGCGATGGAACGAGCAACCTCCCGCTGTATTGGAGATCAACCCGAAGTACTCTTCGGTGCCGAGATAGTTGATCCACGGCAGTGGCGTATCGGGCTTGGTGATCACGTATTCCCGGTTGCGGTCGTCGAAGTGTCCGTACTCCATTGTGCTCCTCTGGATAACCGGCTTCATCGAACCCGCTACGAACACCAGTATCGTTCACACGCCAACAACGCGGCTTCAGCGAATGCTCAGTAACGTGCTCGTCAATGTAAAGAATTCGGATCGACGCCGACGCCGCCGCGTTCACTGCTCTCGTACGCGGCGAGCGCCACACGAAGTACCGCCACGGCATCACGGCCGTCCCACCACAGCGGTCCCTTACCATCGCGTAACCAGCGAAGCCAGTGCCGACCCGAATCGCGGAAGCTACTCGCCCAATCGTCATCGAGAGCGTGGTGCGAGCGCATCTCGCCGTCGAGGTAGACCTCGAAGCTTGGTTGTTGCAAGCCCCGTCCGGTGCAGCGGTTCACGCGGGCAAAGCCCCGTTGGCCGGTCACCTCCCAACGCTCGTCGTTGGTGTAGTAGTCCGAACGCAGGTACATGTCCACGGCCAACGTAATGTCCCATACGCCGCGCACCCCGTTCTCGTGTTCCCAGACGATCGTCGTCGGCGCGTCGAGCGCGAGACCAGGTAGCACCTCGGTCGAACCAATCCAGGCCCGTACCTCGCGGATCGGTCCGAACAACCAGAGCGCCGTCGAGAACTTGTGCCAGCCGTCATCGAAGACCAGTATCCCGCGGCCCTGTTTAGCCTGGTCAAACTGCCATTGGTAGGTGTCACCGGGCACCTCCCATCCACCGCGCCCCGAGGCGACCATCTTGAGGTGGTAGCCACTGATCGGGCCGAGTTCTCCCGAGTCGATGACGTGCTTCAGACGAATCAGCGGTTCGTAGAACAAATAGTTCTCCATCACGCGAAGTTGCCGACCGTGCTCGTGCGCCGCCTCAAGCATGCGAGACGCACTTGCCAAGTCGGTCGTAAACGGTTTCTGCACGTTCACGTGCCAACCCAGCGCCAGACACTCGAGGACGCCCTGTTCGTGCAGGGCAATGGGCAACAGCACCTCCGCGGCGTCCACCGCGACGCCGCTCGCACCCAACTCGGCGATCGACGAGAAGGTCGGCACGCCGGGCCAGTCGCTCGACCGTTCGAGTCGCCGCGCCTCGCTGGGGTCGACGAGCGCGACCACTTCCACATCGTCGTTGTCCACGTACGCCAGTCGGTTGAGGTCGTAGATGCGACCGAGGCCAACGAAGGCAACGCGCGGCCGATGCTTCAGCGACGTAAAGGTCATCGTCGTCCTGCTCACTCGCGTCGCTCGTCGAATCGAGGGGTCACAAGCGTGGCCCCGTTCGCGCTCGCTCATGCGTCCGTTGCACGCGCCAACGGGCGTAACGGCCGCGACCCGCGAGGAGGTGGTGGTCTGACGGCGCTTCCTCGTGCACCTGAGCGACGAGTGGGGACGACGACAACCCGAGCGCGCCGAGCACCATGACCACGAGCGACGCAACCTCCAGGGTGAGGTACCACGCACCGCCACGCAAACTCTCACCGTAGAGCACACTGCCCACGATGATCGAAACAAACGGATTCACGAGGATGAGCGTCGATTGGGACGCGGCGAACGGTCCGACTTGGAACGCCGCCTGCATGACGAGGAACGAACCGAGCCCTAGCACCGCGAGCGCGTAGATCTGCCACGAACTAAAGAGCGGGCCCCAGCCGGCCACGAGCCGATCAGTCATCGATTTGGTAATCGCAGCCAGCAAGGCGAAACCAACCGACGCACCCGCGCCGAGTGACAGCGCTCGGCGAAGGGGCGACCCTTTGGAACCGACCGCGACCAGCGTGAGCACCACGCCCACCACGATCGCGCTCGTGACGAGCCACGTCGCGCCGTTGGGCACGCGCGTGCCCAGGCGCGGCGACGCAAACGCCAGAAAGAGTCCCAACCCCAATCCAGTCGCGCCGGCGGCGACGAGGTCGCGTCCGCGCAGTGGCGTCCGGTACCAGAGCCACAGTACGAGCACGAGAATGACAAGTTCACTGACCATGAGCGGCTGTACGACGTTGAGGGAGCCCACGTGCAGCGCGACCGCCTGACTGGCGTAACCGCCGGCCATGACAACGAAACCAAGTAACCAGATTGGACGCTGAATCATGTGGCGCACGAGACCGAGCGTCGGGCCACGCTGCTCGGGGGCGTCCTCGACCCCCAATCGCTGACAGATGCTGGCCACCGCGTTGGCGGTAGCGGCCACGAGGGCGAGGAAGACGACCACCCCTGAAGCCTACGGCCCTGACCAACCCGACTTTCTGCGCGCCCGCGCTGCCTTGTCGTGGCGAGTGGCGACCTAGATTGAGGGTGAGCATTGGAGGACCATGCCCTTTGACCTAGAGAAACTGCTCACCTCGCGACACGGCGAGAATTTCGAACTCCACGCGAAGTACCTGAACCCCCAGTTGACCAAGGTCGTCAAGACCCTGGGATTCGACCGCTTCTACGAGCACGGTGAGGGTTGTTACCTGATTGACGAAGACGACACGCGCTACCTGGACATGCTGAGCGGCTTCGGCGTCTTCGCCCTCGGACGTAGCCACCCCGTCATCAAGGACGCACTCAACCAGGCGATCGCCGCCGATCTGCCCAACATGGTCCAAATCGACTGTGCGCTGCTTCCGGGCCTGCTCGCCGAGCAGCTGGTCCAGCGCAGTCCCGCCAACATCGAGCGGGCGTTCTTCTGCAACTCGGGTGCCGAGGCCGTTGAGGCGTCGATCAAGTTCGCGCGAGCGAGCACGGGTCGCAACCGGGTGCTCTATTTCTCCCACGCCTATCACGGACTCACTATGGGCGCGTTGTCACTCAACGGATCGGCGGACTTCAAGGACGGCTTCGGCTTGCTACTGCCCGGAGCCAGTGAGGTCCCCTTCGGCGACGTCGACGCGCTCAAGAAGGAACTCCGTGGCGGCGACGTGGCGGCGCTCATCGCCGAACCCATCCAGGGCAAGGGCGTCTACGAACTCGAAGGCGAGCAGTGGCGAGCGGTCGAACACGCGGTGCGCGAGGCCGGCGCCCTGTTCATCTGCGACGAGGTGCAAACGGGAATCGGTCGAACCGGAAGGTTCTTCGCCTTCGAGCACTACGGTTTGACGCCCGACATCATCACGGTCTCCAAGGCGCTCTCGGGTGGCTACGTGCCGGTCGCGGCGATGTTGACGAGCGACAAGATCCTGCGTGGCACCTACAGCTCAATGGAGCGAGCCATGGTGCACTCGACCACGTTCAAGGGCAACCAGTTGGCGATGGTCGCGGGACTCGCCACTCTTCAGGTCTTTGACGACGAAGGAATCGTCGCCCACGCCGCCGCTATGGGCGAACTCTGGAAGTCAAAGCTCGGCGCGCTGGCACTCGAACACGACTTCATCCACGACGTCCGCGGCCAAGGCCAGATGATCGGCATCGAATTCGGAGCCCCGAGTGCGCGCCGGGCACGCCGGCGCTACCGCGTCGTCGAGTCAGCACGTACCGCGATGTTCTCCCAGACTCTCGTCGTGCCGCTGTTTCACCGTCACCACATACTCACCCAGGTCGCCGCCGACAGCGTGAACGTGATCAAACTCCTGCCACCACTCATTGCTGGCGAGGCCGAGATCGACCTCTTTGTCAACGCACTCGCTGAGTTGCTCGGCGACGCCGAGCGCTCGAGTGGTTGGCTCGTCGACTTCGGACTCACGATGGCCAAGGGCACCTTCAAGCGCACGCGCACGAAGTCGAGCTCGACCAAAGAGACCCGATGAGTTCGGACCTTCATCCAGGGGATCGCGTGGTGGTTACCGGAGCGGCGGGATTCATCGGTTCGGCCGTCACGCGCGCACTAGTCGCTCGAGGCGCGCACGTGGTGACCTTACTCGAGCCCGGCGCCAGCCGCTCGAATCTCGACGGTCTGGACGTGGAGCAGCTCGAAGCAGATATCACCAAACCGCAGAGCCTGACGGGGGTCTTTGACGGCGCGCGGTTCTGCTTCCACCTCGCGGCAAAATTCGGCTTCTGGCCCACTGATCCGTCGTCGTTCTACGCGGTGAACGTCCAGGGCAGCCGCAACGTCGTCCGCGAAGCAACCAACGCCGGAGTCGAGCGCATTGTCTACACCTCAACGGTGGCGACGCTCGGGCTGTGGCGCACGAAGGCAGGAACGCCATCGACCGAAGACGACTTCGCTGACCTCAGCCACCTCTACGGCAACTACAAGCAGACCAAGTACGTGGCCGAACACGAGGTTCTGCGCCTCGCCGCCCAGGGTGCGCCAGTCGTGCTGGTGCTACCCACCATGCCCCACGGTCCCTACGACCACCGGCCCACGCCCTCGGGCAAGGTTGTGCTTGACTACCTCAACGGCGCGATCCCCGGCTACGTGGATACCGCTATGAACGTCGCGCACGTCGACGACCTCGCCGCCGGACACGTGCTCGCACTCGAGAAGGGGCGCCAGGGTCGCAGCTACATCTGCGGAGGCGAGAACATTACGATGTCCCAGCTCCTTGACATACTCTCGGACGTCACCGGACTCGCCAGCGCGCAACGAAAGTTTCCCTCCGTGTTTCCGATCATCGCGGGCTACGCGTCGCAGTTCCTCGAGGGCTCGATCTTGCACCGCGAACCCCGCGTCCCGCTCGAAGCAGCCCAGATGGCCAGTACGACTATGACCTTTGACGACACGCGCGCACGCACCGAGCTTGGTTACCAGTCACGCAGCGCCGCCCTCGCCCTCTACGAATCGGCTCGTTGGTTCGTTGAACACGGTTACGTGAAGACCGAGCGGGTGAATCAACTCGCGTGGAACCCGCCCGCGGACCAAACAGCACGTCGCAGTTGATTGTTCGACCTCGCTCTCGGTCCTGTCTGGATTCGCGGACGAACAATTTTTCGTACGTCCTCGTACACTGAGTTGCGTGGCCAAGGCCTTTAACCTCGATGACGCGCACCGGTCGCGCCCACCCAAGGAACCGGCGAAGGTCGCCATCCTTCGCGCCGCGTCGGAACTCCTCGCCGAGCGCGGGCTGCGCCAGATGACGATCGAGGAAGTCGCGGCCCGGGCGGGCGTGGGTAAGTCGACCATTTACCGGCGATGGCCCTCGAAGGGGAGTCTCGCCCTCGAAGCGTTTCTCGAGAGCTTTCTGTCCACGCAGCCAGCCGTCAACACCGGGACTCTCGAGGGGGATCTCCATAAGGCGCTGAGCGCCTGGGTCGCGACCGTCGACGGCACGGCGACCGGTCGTGCTCTCGCAAGCTTGATCGCCGAAGTGCAGCTCGACCCCGAATTGGGCTTCGCGTGGCGCGAGAACTTCCTTGAGGTCGTTCGCGCCCAACACCGACAAATCGTGGTGCACGCCATCAGCCGGGGCGAGATACCGAGGGATTCCGACGCCAATCTTGTCATCGACATGCTGTTTGGACCCGCCTACCACCGTCTCATGCACGGACACCTCGCCCTGTCGAGCGAGTTTGTGGCGGGCGACGTCGCCATGGTGGTCGCGGGCGCCAAGGCGGGGGCTGCGGTTCCACCGAAGCCGTCCCGGCTGGATTGAATCGGCGAAGGTTTCGCCTTCAAGCGATCTGGCACCAACAGCCCCAAAGCCTGTCGTGCGCCACCGCCGACGCGGTAACTAACGCTCCTCGTGGGTCGCCACAATCACCGCTCGCGCAATCGCCTGACTGAAGAGATTGAATCCCAGGTACGCCGGGGTCGCCGTCGAGGGTAGACCCAGACTCTTGGCACCTAGAGCGTGCACGGCGACGTAGTAATGATGCACCCCGTGGCCGCGTGGTGGTGCCGCACCCACGAAACGACGCAGGCCCGCGTCATTGGCCAACTGCACCGCACCAACGGGCAGGCCGGTACCATTCTCGTCACCCGCTCCGGCTGCCAGTGACGTCGTCGACGCCGGAATATCGGCGACCGCCCAGTGCCAGAAACCCGACGCGGTGGGCGCATCGGGGTCAAAGACGGTCAGCGCGAAACTCTCGGTTCGCTCGGGAAAACCACTCCAGGAAAGTTGGGGCGACGTGTCAGAGCCGTCAAGACCCATGAGCCCGCTCAGCTGGGGCGACGCGAGTGGCCCTCCGTCAACGAAGTCGGCCGACGTGAGTGTGAAAGTAGCCAGTGCGGGCAAGTCGTCGTAGGGATTACGGGTCACGGTGAGCTCCTTTGTCCATCACCCTCAATGTACCGCCGCACCGATGTCGTGACGAGCCGCGCGCTAGACCAGCGCAGTGCCTGCGCGACTCAGCCCGTTAGTTCTGAAGAGCCTTCATGAGTGCGCTGGATTTTCCCGCCGTACTTCGGCGCAAGAGTCGAAGTTCACCCTTGCTGAGCGACAACGACGTCGGAAAGACTGTGACCGCCCACGCTTTAGCGTCGACTTCTGCCGAGGCGTAGATGGGAGTCTCCATCTTCTTACCCAGTGTCACCACACTGTTGGCAATGCCTTTGGCGGTGATGCCGAACGCGCCCGCCACCGCGACAATCTCGGTCACCACTTTTGGCGCGCCACCCAGCTCACGCGCGGCGATGACGATGATCCCCGCCAACGTCACCGCTCCCACGAACAACGCAAACCAGAAATGGGCGAGGACCCGGCGAACTAGTCGCACCGTTCGACTCAGTGCGGCTTCACCAGCGGCGACGTAGCTCTCCGGCGTCAGCAATCCCGAGGACGATTCGGCCCCGATTAGCAGATCGAGCCACGCGTCACCTTGATCCAGCAACCCGCGAAGGAGTACTTCCACGTCGTGACTGGTCGTCGTGCGCGGCCGAAGTTCACGCTCGCCCTTGGACGCCGGACGAAAGACCACGCCCACGAGATCACTCCACTTCTCAATTGAGGCGCTCACGATCGTCGCCGAATCATCAGGAAGACTCGATCCCAGGGTAGTGAGCCAACCCTGAAGCTTCGCCACGCGTCCTGGATCCAACTGTTTGACGATTGCGATCACTTGCTCACTCGAATCCGCCGCCACCGTGCTCGGAGGAGCCGAGCGTGACCTGCGCCGCGCCGTGGCGGACCCCGGCTCCCGAATCGGCGGATTCGCGGTGTCACGAAGACTTCGACCGAGTTCGTACGCCAGACTCACCTCACGTCCCATCGTGGCGAAGTACTTGAGTAGCCCGTAGTGAAACGTCTGCAGCCGAGCGTGCAATTCGATTTCGTTCGTGACACTGAGGCGCGGGAGTGCTGGTTGCGGGGCCGACGGCGATGGTTTCAGAGCCTTCAACTGCGCCAGGAGTGACGACAAGCGAACCCGCTCGAGCGCGACACGTTGCGCTGGTGCCAACTCGTGCTCGGTGGGTAACCGCTCCTGATGAGTGACCGATCCCGAGCTCAGGCGCCCGTAGAGCAGCGCAACGGTCCAGCCAGCCTCGAGCGCGAGCAGGACCGCTCTCTCGGGCGTCGCCGTCGTGCTCGTGGCCGCAGTGGTCGATTTGGTATCGGAGCTGGCGATTTGGTGATGGTACTGCGTAGGCCCGGTTTCTGCTCGAAAAATCGGCCCGCCGCCAAAATGCGGTCCGGCGGGCCCGCTGGAGTAATACTTCTTCTATGAGCATCACTCTCGTGCCCGCTTCCGACGAACTCGACGAGGTCCTGCCCTCCGAGCGCCTGCTCGCCAACGGGATGGCTATTCCTGAGTTACGCGCCTCCTTTCGTCACATCGAGAACTGGCGAAACGCCCGCGCGGTGCTCATGGTCTGGCTCTGGACGGCCCTGATCGCCTGGGGCGGCGTGCACTGGGGCGTCGTGGCGGCCATCGTGGCCTTCATCCTCATGGGTCCGATGCACGCCCGTTTTGCGATTCTGATGCACGAGAGCGCGCACCGGTTGCTCTTTGCCAAGAAGAGCGTCAACGATTTCGTGGGCACCTGGCTCATCGCCTACCCCGCCTTCGTTCCCATTTCGCTCTACCGTCGCAGCCACTTCGCCCACCACCGTGAGGAGTTCGGCCCCGACGAACCCGACATCGCCTTCTACCGTGGCTACCCGTGCGAGCGGCGCGATCTTCGGCGGCGTCTGGTGCGCGACGCCGTTGGCATTTCGGGTTACAAGAACTTCGTCGCCCTCCTAGGAGCCGTCGTCAAACCTGCGAGTCGACGCGTCGCCTCCTCGATCCTCGGCGTCCAGGTGGTGATGTTCGCACTGTTCTGGCTCTTCACCGGCGCCTGGTGGTCGTACCTCGTGTTCTGGTGGTTGCCGTGGATGACCCAGTGGCGGGTGTTGAACCGGCTCCGGGCCATCGCCGAACACGGCGGCATGGGCAAGAGTAGCGACCGGCGACTCACGACCCACAACGTTCGCCAGACCTGGCTGGCCCGGTTCTGGTTCGTGCCCTACAACACGGGATGGCACCTCGCTCACCACGTCGACATGGGCGTGCCCTGGCACAACCTGCCCGCCTATCACCGCGAGCTGCAGCGAGCGGGCTACGTCACCGACAGCATCACCTTCAAGAACTATTTGGAACTGTGGCGGGCAGCGACGACGCCAGCAGTGAACGCCGCCGAACGCGACGACATCAGTTTCTAGCCGGCACGACCTCCACCCGCACTCGCGACGGAGTCCTGTCAGGACGTCGCGAGCGCGAACGACGTCGCGGCCCGTAGCGAGAGCCCGGTCAGCGACACGCTGAAGCGATACCGTCCCGCGCGCACGCGCACGTCCGGGTGACCGGAGCGCTGGTCCCAAGTCAGCACGTCACGATACGTTGCTCCAGGAGCGAGTACTCGTTGAAGAAGATAGAACGGACACGGTGCGGGACCACCTCCGAACCAGCACGACCCCCACACGGTCGTGCCCGCGACGTTGGTCAATAGGAAGTTCGGCGAGGTCGGACCGGTCACGAAGGAGCACGCCGACGAGCCGCGATTTCGCAGCG
>Ga0181516_10001542_pt1 | contig 17483 bp, 21 predicted proteins | sample PEATcosm2014_Bin_25_FD_121104 | JGI IMG/M metagenome (GOLD analysis project Ga0181516, IMG submission 121104) | Peatland microbial communities from MTU Mesocosm Facility, Houghton, MI, USA - PEATcosm2014_Bin01_10_metaG | ecosystem: Environmental > Terrestrial > Soil > Wetlands > Peat | place... | reverse complement strand
GCTTCGAGCGCCATCTTCTCGTACGCGGAGCGGCAGAGGTAGTTCGAGCGGCCCTTCATCAGCGAGAAGGTGAACTGCCAGGGGAGGATCTCCGCGAGCATCGGCAGATCCTTTTCCACGATCTGCTCCTGGAGCGCGATATTCGCGGTGACGATGACGACACGCTTTTGCTCGGTGGCGGCCCGGTAGCTCGCCGGCACGCAGTACGCGACGCTCTTGCCTGTTCCACACGGCGCTTCACTGAGCAGGTGTCCGCGCTCGCGAATCGAGCTGTCGACGGCCCGCGCGAGCGCGATCTGGCCCTCGCGCGGCTGGTAGCCGTCGCCCCAGGAGCGCGCGAGGTAGCCGCTGGGGCCAAACGTCGCATCGATGTAGCTGTCCGCGCTCGGGATGTCTTCCCACATGAGCGAATTCACGATGGCCGTCCCCTTCGTTCCCACTCACCCCAAGCGTCGAGCAGCGTCCGGACGAGCCGCTGCGACTCTTCCGTCGTGGCCTGTCGCCATCGCGGCGTGTCAACCCGGCCCAAGACGCGGATTACGCGGCCATCATGCAACCCGGCGGAAGCCACGAAGTCGCCGCCGGGCTGCATGTGGCTTGTTCTTCAGGCGAACGGATCTTCGCCACCGATGGGGGCGCCCGAAAGCTCGGCCACGAGAGCGCGCGCAGCCGCTTCGTCCTCGGCGCGGACCTCACTCACCTTCTTCGCGTAGGGGAACCGGGCGAGAAAGGGGATAACGCCCTTGTCCTTGTCGAGCACCTTGAGCTTCTCGATCAGCTCGGCAGCCGTCGCCTTCGAGATCGCTCCGCCGTTCGAACCGTTCGGCGGAGGCGGAGGCGGAGGTGGCGGAGACGCAGGCGCAGGCGCAGCAGCCGCTTTGTTCGAACCGTTGCTCTGCGACGCCTTGCCTTCCTTGCCATCCTTGCCCGCTGGCTGCTTGACGTCATCGGTCACCGCCGCCCCTTCCTCTTCGGTCTTGTTCGTCAGTTCTTCCACGTCGAGAAGCGGAACGGTTCCGTTGATCCAGTTGTCTTCGTTCTTCGGGTCCTGGTAGCCGCAGGCCGCGCGGATGGCGGGCGTGATCTCGGCGTCCGGCAAAATGGCGTAGGTGGTCTTCGTGTCGCCCTTGGCGCCGTGGCGCTTGATCTCGAAGAGGCATTTTCCGAGCGTGTACTTGTCCTTGAGCGCGATCACCTGCTGGACCGTCGTGAAGTTCATGTCGAAGAGCCGCATCTCCATCGGAGTGGCGTTCTTCAGCCGAACGACGTAGACGTTCATTGCGTAGCGCGTCGTCTTCTTCCGCCCGAGCGCCTTGCTCGTCTTGTCGTCCCAGGGCTCGTACGTGTTGGTCTTCTCGTTGAAGCAGATGTCCCTGTGGTACGGCTCCCCGCAGAAGGCGACCACCGCCGAGTCCCCGTCGTTCTCCAGCCGGAGGAACGTCGAGGATCCCTGCTTCTCCATTGCCTCCTTGGTGCTCGCCCAACCTTTTCCACTGGCCATGATGTTTTCTCCTCAGCCTTCGGGCCGCTCGCGAGGACCGCTCGCACAGTGCCACTTCGGCTCGTTGACGCGGAGGGTAGGCTTGCCCAAAAAGACGGTCAAGATTTTTCCCAAAAATTGTTGACCATGTGGTTCCGCGAGAGCAGAGTCGCTAGCTCACCAGTGAGCTCGGGCTCGGACCCATTCGCGAGATCGAGCTGAAGGTTGAAAAGGGGAAATAGAGATGGTCGCTCACATCATCTGCGCCGATCCGCCGTGGCCGTTCGAAGACAAGCTGCCGGGCGAGGCCCGTGGCGCCAAGAAGCACTACAAACTGCTTGGCATCAGCGAGATCATGCGCATGCCGCTGCCACGCATCGCGGACCATGCCGTGCTCTTTCTCTGGCGGGTGAGCTCGATGGTGCCCGAGGCGTACGACGTCGTTCGCGCCTGGGGGTTTCTCCCCAAGAGCGAGATTGTCTGGAACAAGACCGACGGCAAGGGGTCTCTCTCGCTCGGCATGGGCCGCATCGTGCGCGGCAGCCACGAGACGTGCATCGTGGCCGTCCGCGGCAAGGGCATCGAGCCGCAGAGCAAGAAAGAAAAGACAAGCTTTCTGGCGCCGCGAGGCAAGCATTCGGAGAAGCCGGAGGAGTTCTACCAGCTCGTCGAACGGCTCTACCCGCTGGAGCTCTGGCCCGAGCCGCACGTCGAGCTCTTCGCGCGACGACGAAGACGCGGATGGCTCAGCTTTGGCGATGAGCTGCCACCCGAGGTGACCACGGCGTGGGGAACGACAGCGGACGCGCGCGCGCAGGGCTGGCCGTGCATCCTCTGCAAGGGCACCGGCGAAACGCACGACCAGGAGGGCGTCTCCATGGCCTGCCCTGTGGCAGGAGAAGCGTGGCATACGCTGCCTCTGCCCGCGGTCGTGGGGGCGGCGGCCGAACAGGACGAGCCCATGGTGGACCCTACGCCTTCGACGCCTCCGCGGGAGGTCGCGATCCCGGTGGCGTTCCTGGGCCAGGCCGACAACGAGCCAGGGGAAGGAGCGCGAAAAAGGCGTCGAAAGACCGCCGTCAGCGTCGAGGACGGTGACCGCATTCGCTTCGACGTCGTGACCCATGATCGCTTCGAGATCTCGATCAACGATCTCGTGGAGCCGCCGGCTCGTCGCAGTGGTTCCTGGAAGTCGGTGATTCGTTCGGTTCGCGAGGTCGAAGCGGCTGCGAAGGGCAGCGATCACGCCCGGAACACTCCAGCGGCTGCGACGCTCTCGACCATGCCGGAGAATCTCTCCGCCCTCGCCGGACGGCTCGAAAAGATGGGCTACAGCGTGCCTCTGCCGGAGCTTTCGGCCATGACCCCCCTTCATCGCAGCGTGGCGCAGTCCTTTGCAGAGCAGGGGGGCGATCCGCCGAGCTTTCTCGTTCCGTACCAGCACGAGGCATTCTAGCCGTGGACCGCGTTCGCGCGGTCGTCTCGTCCGAAATCATCCTCCCGAACCTGCCCATCCGCTCCATCGAGCGGCTTCGCTTCGCGCTCTCGTACCCGCATCCCGAGTACGTGAAGATGCGCCGGCTCGGGAAGAAGGGCGAGGGGGTCCCCACCCGGTACGGGTGCATGATCGAGGCCCCCGACGGGACCATCCGGGCTCCGCGCGGCGCCGTCGACGTCGTGCGCGCGATGCTGGCCGAAGACGGCCTGCGTCCGGAGTTCGAAGACTGGCGATCGCGCGGAGACGCCATCGGTCCATTGCCCGCCGTTCCGTCGCGCGACTACCAGCGCACGGGCGTCGTGCGACTCGAAACCAAGACGCAGGGCGTGATCGTCCTTCCTTGCGGTGGCGGCAAGACGCGGCTCGGTGTGTCCGCAATCGCGCGACTCGGGCGCACGACGATCGTGCTGGCTCATACGGGGGATCTTCTCGACCAGTGGCGAGAAGAGATCCGGAGCGCGTTCGGCATCGAGGCAGGCGTCGTCGATGACCAGCACAAGGAGATCGATCGTCCGATCGTCGTGGCGAGCATCTTCTCGCTTTTGCCGATGCTCCAGGCCGACCCGGCTATCGGCGCGCGTTTCGGCTTTGTGCTCGTGGACGAGTGCCACCACGCCCCTGCGGTGACCATCCAGTCCATTCTGCGCCTGCTTCCCGCGCGCTACCGGCTCGGCCTCACGGCCACCTACGACCGAGAGGATGGCCACACGCAGCTCGTCGGCTGGTCGTTCGGGCCGAAGCTCCTCGTGAAGATGGCGCAGGAGCTGATCCGGGACGGCTTTCTCATGAGACCCGAGATCGTCGAGATCCCCACGGACTTTGAATTCGAGATGCCCGACGTCGGCGATCCCAGGCGGCTCGTGAAGCTCGATCGCGCGCTCGTTTCGGATGCGGCTCGAAACGATCTCATCGTTTCGATCGTGGCGCGTGAGGTACGAGCGGGCGAATCCGTTCTCGTCCTCTCCAACCGAAAGGGGCACTGTCGTCTGCTCGGCAAGATGCTGGCTCACGCCGGTGTGCCTCCACAGATCGTGCTCGGATCGACCCCCAAGAAGAAGAGAAAGGCAGCGATCGAAGCGATGCGTACGGGCGAAGAGTCGCTCGTCATCGCCACCTCGCTCGCCGACGAAGGCCTCAACATCCAGCGTCTCTCGCGCATCGTCCTGGCGTTTCCCGAGCGCGCCAGGGGCCGAACGACCCAGCGCGTCGGTCGGCTCATGCGCGTCTGGGGCAAGGTGCCGATCCTCTACGACGTCGTCGACGAGAAGGTGGATACGCTCGCGCGCCGTGCGGGCGAACGTCGGCGCGCCTACCGAAGTCTGGGACTCATTCCATGAGCGACGAACCGCTCTTCGAACGCTACAAGAACGAGGTCCGCGCGCGGCTCTCGCTCCGGGAGCTCGTCGAGGAAGCCAAACCCAAGCACCTGCGCGCGACCGGCGCATCGAGCCTCATCTGCTGCTCGCCGCTCCGGCCCGACAAGCATCCGAGCTTCTCCGTGTTCGAGGGTGGAGGCGGCGAGTACGTCGCCTTCGACCACGCGACGCGCGAAAGCTTCGACCTCTACGCCTTCATCGAGCAGCGCGAAGGTCTGGCGTTCGCCGAGGCCGTCAAGTGGGCGGGCGAACGGGTCGGGCTGCCATGGGACGCCTACAAGCGCGAACACGGCGAGGCCGGTCACGCGCCTCCGCCGCCCGGCATCTCGCAGGAGGAGTGGGACAAGGCGCGTGACAAGGTCCTCGCGCTCGATGAGCGGCAGCTCGTCGCCAACATGCAGCAGGCGATGGTCGACATCGCGCACGGGATCTTCCTGTCGACCAAGCTGCCGGCGTACGTCGAGGAGCGCTGGGGCATCAGCCCGGACACGCAGAAGCAGTTCATGCTCGGGTTCATCCCGCACGGCTTCGCGCACCTCCTGGAGGATCTCCACGAGCGGGAAGCGTTTCCGTATTCGCGCTCGAAGCTGATCAAGACGGGCTGGTTCGTGCCGCGGGCGCGCGTCCCGGGCGATCCCGATCCCGAGCTTCGGTGCATCTTCGATGGGCGCCTGCTCTACCCCTACCTCTTCCGTGGCAAATGCCGGTACGCCGCGGCGCGCATCATCTACGAGCAGACCATCGAGGACTCCTACTGGGAGACGCACTCGTGGGAGCGTGCGAAATTCAAGAAGGCGCTCGTCGCCGGTCCATCGCATCCGAGCGTCTCGACCTACGTCCAGAACGACATCCTCTACAACGCCGACAACCTCTACCGGAGCCGGTCGGGCTTCAAGCGGATCGTCATCGTCGAGGGACCGAGCGACTGCATGACGATGGTCGAGCACGGCTACGACTGCGTCGCGCCAGTCACCACCAGCGTGCGCGTCGAGGACATCCCCGTGCTCGTCGAGAGCGTCGCGAAGTACGAAGAGGTCGTCCTGGCGACCGACACCGACGTGACGCCAGACGGTCGGAGGCCTGGGCTCGAAGGGGCGCTCCGGATGGCCCCGGCGCTGCTCCGGGGAGGCCGGCGCGTGCGTCTGCTCGTGCTGCCCTTGGCCAAGGGCCAGACGAAGATGGACCCGGCCGCATGGGCGCTCCAGTGGAAGCAGGCTGGCAAACTGGGAAACCCCTTCGAAGAGCTGATGACGTCTCTGCCCACGGTGGCCGGAGCGCTCGTCCAGTTTCTCGATCCGGACACGACCGCCGCGCAGCTTCCCGAGGCCCTCACTCCCATCGTCAAGCTCGCGCGGGACGCCCGGTGCTCGCGCGCCGAGATGGAGGAGATCGCACGCCTGACGCGCAAGCGGCTCAAGGACAACTTCACCAAGACCGCGATCCTTCAGGCGATGGGCGAGGTCGGAGAACGCATCGACAAGGCCGAGAAGCCGATCGAATCGGACGACGAAATCCAAACGCTCGGTCTCGAAGGGGCCGTCATCGAACGCGGCGGCTTCGACGAACCCGACCGCACCTGCTGCTACGAGACCATGACCAAGACCGGCCCGGTGGTCATCTCGAACTTCATCTTGCAGCCCGAGCGCATCATCGTTTCCCGATCCGGAGAGGAGATGCTGGAGGTCTCCGTGTACACGGACCTCGGGAAGAAGCTCGTCCACCGCTGGATGGTCCCGAGCAGCGCCTGGGTGAGCAAGCGCGAATTCAAGAGCGCCTTCTCCGCCGTGACGCTGGGAATGAGCTTCTCGGGTTCGGAGGACAACGTGCAGGGCATCCGAAAGCTCGTCGCCGAACGGGCGGCCCGGCTCAACGTGCCTCGCATCCGAAGCGAATCGGTCATCGGCCTGCACGAGACCCACGCCGGCCTACGGCTCGTTCTCGTCGAAGAGACGTGGGACGAGCACGGCCCCATGGCCAATCCAGACATCATTTACGTTCCCGAAGAGGCCCCGCCTCCGCTCGCACGCACCATCAAGACGGACGGAGCTCAGGATCCTGCGGATGTGGACGCCTTTGTGAAGCGCGCTGTCGAGCTCATTTTTTCGCTCAACGACCCTGTGAAGATCACCACCATCTGCGCGTGGGTGCTCGGCTGCTACTTTTTGCCGCAGATCCGCGAGATGAACGGAGGCAAGGCCTCCATCCTCAACGTCTTTGGATCACCGGGGAGCGGAAAGACAACGCTCATGCACAAGGTCATCAACATGACCTTGCTGCCCTTCGGCAGCTCGTACGAGCCCACTCGTCCTGCACAGACCAAGTTCCCCACGATGGAACTTCTTTCGTGGGCCAACATCTTCTGCGCTCCCTTCGATGAGTTCAGGCAGGCCGAGGCGCACTCGTCCTTCGATGGGCTTCTGCGGACCGGCTTCTCGGGAGGATCCGAGAGCCGGGGCCGATCGGGAATGACCTCGCGCGGTTTTTCGCTCCTTGGTGCCGCTCAAGTATCTGGAGAGCAGCGTCTGAGCATCGACACGGCGATGTGCGAACGGCTCATCATGGTCTGCCTCGATCGGACCACCATCGAGCGTCGCGACACCTCCTGTCTTCACGAGGTTCTCGGCATGGACGAGAGGTGGCGCGTCGCCACAGACATCCTCCAGTGGCGAATGAAAATCCCACGCGAGGCCATCACGGAGTGGTGGAGCCAGTCCGCCGCTACGGCGCGCGCAGCCATCGAAGAAGCGAAGCTGAAAGGGACCACCTTGAGGGCGCTCGACACCTGCGTCGAGATGGCCTTCCGGATGCGCGTCCTTGGCGAGTGGCTCAGCTGGCGCGCTCAGCAGCGCGTGATCAACGTGGAGCTGGCGCCACTCGACCAGGTGCTTCGGAAGATTTTCGAGACGCGCGATGAGCTCCCCGACGGCGGCTCGTCTGCCAGCAAGTCGCTGATCGCGCATGCCCTGGAGCGCGCAAGCGATTACGCGATCTCGGGAGCGTTCCAGGAGGGGCACGGGTGGCGCGTCTGCCTGAAAAACGATCGACGCATGCTTGTCGTGCACCCGGGAGTCATGGCCATCGTCTTGGCCCGCGAAGAGCACTCGCGCGGTCGACCCGATCCCACCAACGGGCTTTCGGCTCTGCGGCAGTCCGCCAAGGAAGAGTACGAACGCGGAGGGGACATGGGCTGGCTCGTCAACCCATCCTTTCCCTACCGCATGGGATCGAAGGACGACATTGGAGGGCATAGCGGCGAAACGGTGCGATCCAGGTGCTGGCTCATCGACATCGCGAAGGCATACGAGCAGGCCGGTCTGCTTCTCGATTGGCCCGGCGAGGTCGCGACATGGGGTGGGCACAAGAAGAAGTCTCCGCCGCCGCCGCCAGGAACGATTGGTCTCTGGAAGAGGACCAGCATGGACGTCATCGCGGAGGGAGCTGACGAATAAGTCGCGGAGGTCTTCGTCCCGCTTGGCAGCCCGCTTGTCGCTGCGATCGATTCGAAGGGAACAGAAGGGAACGCGATCAGCTTGTAGGGATCAATCTCGTGATCCCTTCCTAAACTTATACAATTCCAATACTTATCTTCTCTTTTTATGGAAGGGATCAAGGGATCAGAAGAAAAATAGAGACTAAATAAGAGAATTCTCCCCGGTAAATGTAGGACAAACGACCACCACAGAGACACACACAGATCTCCATTTCGTATAAGCGTCTCTAGTCAGCGATCCGTTGCCTTCCGATCCCTTCGTCATAAGTGTTGAAAACCAAAAAGAAAACCTGCTGATCCCTTTCGATCGAGGGTCCCGATCCCTTCCACGAATCCGATCCCTTCGTCCCCCCTCCTGGAGTGATCCCATGCCCATTGCCCGTCCGCCCGACGTCGTGTGTGACAAGTGGGAGCCGACAACGCTCGGCTCGAAAGCTTGCCGGTACTACCTGAGGCCCAACACCCACTACCCGGACGTCGACCTGGAGAAGTCGGGTCCAGTCCCGTCGGGACTCTGTCGACTTCCAAGCGAGATGCTCTGTGTCGAGTGGGTACGGAGAAACGGGACCCCGGAGCAGCAGAGCGCTCTTCGGGTCCCACCGCTCGCCGTCAAGCTGGCACCTCCCCCTGCGCCGAAGAGAGCCCTCCTGCGCACCCCCTTCGGGGGGGTCGATGTCGCGCTCCCGGAGGGCTTCAAGCCGGCCAAGGGGATTGACCCGCAAGGCATCGAGGCCCTCGAACGCTCCGGGGTCGAGGTCGAACTGTCGGCACCCTACCTCGGCGAGAAGCGCCGCCTGGCCATCGTTCCGAGCCGCACGGGGCGCGGCGACCGGGACGAGATCACGTTCCGGGAAGCCGCGACCCTCCGGCTCATCGTGGACGCGTTCCCGGGCGCTCACGTGGTGGGCTACACGGCCGCTGCTGCTGCCGCTACCGCCGCGAACGCATCCCAGAACGGTCCTGGTCTGGACCCGCCCCTGGATCTCTTAGGCAGGCCCGCGGCGAGGAGGGTCGGAGGCGGCTGGATCGACGAGGCCGGGGTCTTTCTTCCTGAGAAGCCCCTGCTGGAGTACCCGCTCACAGGCACGCGCTGCTCGATCTGCGGCGAGCCCCAGCACATGACTCCCGGCGGCGAGAGCTGCATCCACGGCCATGGCGGAGCTGCGCCCGTGGACGACATCCAGGACAAGCCCGCTCCGCCCGCGGAGGATCCCCTCTCATGAGCCTTCCTCTGCTGCCCTCGAAGTTGCCTGTCTTCACGAACGAGCACCTCTCGGTCTCCAGGCTCAAGCGCTACGAGGACTGTCCACAGGCGTTCGACTTCCAGTACATCCACAAGTCGGACGAGCGGGCGCCCCGCGGGGCTGCCCCCGAGTTTGGAACGGTTCTTCACGACGCCCTGGAGCGCACGTACACGTGGGTCGTCGAGGAGGAGTTCACGGGCCTTCTCCCCGAGGAGATCGTCACGGACTGCTACCGGAAGGCCTGGGCCGAGAGCGGCATGACGGGCCTCGAACTCTACCAGGAGGGACTCGACATCATGCGCGCCTATGCGCGCGACGTCGGGCTCGTCGACCACATGAACATCCTGGCCATCGAGAAGGAATTCAACCTGCTCGTGGGTCCAGGCGGGATGTGTCGCCTCGTCGAAGCGAGCGAGAAAGAGTACTGGCGCCACGTGCCGGGGCACTTCGTCATCAACGGCTACATCGATCGCGTCGATCGAGCGAGCGGCACGCGCGTCGAGGTCGTCGACTACAAGAGCAACCGCATGCTCTTCACGCGCGAGGAGATCGACCACGACCTCCAGATGTCGATCTACGGCCTGGTCTGCCAAAAGCTCTATCCATGGGCCGATGAGATCGGGTTCGCGTTTCACATGATCCGCCACGGCGTCATCCAGCGGACGAGCCGGACCCAGCTCCAGCTATCGGCGGTCGCCGACTACGTCATCGCGCTCGGGATCCGGAGCGAGGTCGGCCCCTACCCGGCCAGGGTCAACATGAACTGCGGCTACTGCGACCATCGTGTTCGCTGCCCCGAGTATGCGGCGCTCCTCACGAGCAAGGTCGAGCGCGTTCCGGTGAGCGACGGGCAGCTGGAGACGCTCGCAGCCGAGAGAGAGCGCGTCGCCAAGATCGCCAAGGCGGCGTACGCACGAAAGGAGGAGCTCGACGGCGTCCTCAAGAACAAGCTCGCCGCGAACGATGGAGAGCCGCTCATCCTCAACAAGGTCGTCTACCGATTGCTCCAGTACTCGGACACGAGCTACGCAGCGCAGCCCATCATCGAACTCTTTCAGAAAAGCGGCCTGGATCCGACACCCGCTCTCTCCGTCGACACCAAGGCGCTCAATGCGCTATTGGATCTCATCGAGGCCAACGATTCCGTTCCGAAGAAGGTGCGCGATTTCTTGCGCGTGCGCGTGGCGGCAAAGGCCGTCAAGATACCCCAGAAGCCACGCATCGACGCCCGACCCCTCAAGACGACCCCGCGATGACGCTCTCGACTCTCCTTCGCCGCGCCCGAAAGAAGAAGGGCATCTCGGTTCGGCAGCTCGCCGATGCCGTGGGCGTGTCCCCTTCGTTTCTTTCTCGCATCGAGAACGGGAGCCACGCGCGCATGTCCGTCAAACGCCTGTCGGTCCTCGCTCGGGAGCTTGGTGTTACGCTCGATGAGATCTGCGTTGCTGCCGGAAAGATCCCGCCTGAGGTCGAACGTTTCGTCCTCTCCAACCTGCCCGTCGTTCGTCGCGCGATGGCGCGCCGGGCTGCCTGAAAGGAGCTCTCGCCGCCATGCCGTTCAAGTTTGCCATCGGTCAGCTCGTCACCTGGAAGTACGCGCCCGCCACGGCCGTCACCGTCTCGTCGCGAAGTCTCTTCGACAACGGGACGACGGTGGTGCTGAAGTACGTCATCTTTCTCGACACCGTTCGGCCCACCGAGGTGTTCGAGGACGAGCTGATGGGGGCCTGAGCCATGGGGCTCCTGTCGGATTCGAAGTGCGAGCACGCGGTTGCCACCGGACCGGATCGACGCGGATGTTGACATCGATCCCGGACGGATTCATCCTCTGAGTCCTCCTGGTTGAGCGACGCGAGCGCTCCGAAGCCCCGGCAGGCCCCCCCCCCTCGCCGGGGTTTCGTTTGGGCAGCGCGCCACGATGAGGCCTCCACCCCATGAAGTCTCTCGCCGAACAGCTCGCGCCGCTGCGAGCCACCGTTTCGCCCGAGCCCGCACGAAACCGGTGAAGTGGATGCCGCCCGCGGGCGTGTGCTCGGGGTTGTTCGCGCGACACTGACGCCCAAATTCCGGATGGGTGATGCAGATGTCTCCATGGTGAGCGCGGCACTCTGTGGAGAGCGTGGGATTCGACTTGCTGAGAACGTCACACGCCTGCGGAATAGGGCGCCTGGCCCAGCTGAGGTCCAGGCTTGACGGGATCGATCCGCGGTATAGGTTAGGCGCACGTCGATCTCGACGTTGGTCTCGATGCCAATGAGCACAACGTCTTCTTGGAGCACGTCCACCATCATGGTGCTCTCGATGGATAGGAAGTTTCTCTTGGGATCCTGAAGCAGATCCACCTGATGGTCGTCGATGGCCTCCCTGAACCGCGCACGGAATCGGTGGAGCATCGGCGGCTCCAGGCCGAGGTCGACGCCTTCGTCACGAAGTTTTCGGACGAGCGCCAGTACCTCCATGAGCTCGGGCCCCGGTTGAGTCACTGGTGGCACTCCTTGGAGGACGCCATGGTGAGCGACTTTGCGCTGCACGAGTAGATTCCGACGCGCGAGACGGTGAGCGTGTCCGGATCGAGCGTAACGATTGCGCAGGCGCGATTCTCAATCTGAACCGGCGCCTGTCGAGATTCACGTTCCACGATCTCTCGTTCGAGCTGCCAAAGTCCGACCTTCGCGATCGAAAGTCCCATCATGACGACGCATGCCGCGAGAACCAGCCCGATCATGATGAGGTCGCCGCCGTCCTTTCCGCGAAGCACTTCGAGCAGATCGACCGCGCCGTGAAGTTCGAACGCTTCCCAGGGCCGAGCTGTCCGCCTCCGTCCGGCTTGTGCGGCATGAGCGGGGCGCCGCACGGGCAGTCGTAGGGCGCGAAGTGCGGGAGCTTGTCGTCGCGCGTCTGGTAGACGGCGCCGCAGCCGCCCGCGTCCGGCGCGCAGGTGACGTCGCCCTGCCACGGTTCGGCTCCATGGGTGTCGCATCGCAAAAATCGGATCCGGTCCTTCATGGCGCTTCCAGTGCGGCGCGCGCATCGTCGATGAAGCTGCTTGCAGCCGCCTCGTCCGCATCGTGAGACGGCATGTCGGAGTCCGAGGACAGCACCGTTTCGAGATGATCGACCGCCGTGGTCGCGAGAAGCCTCGCCTCGCTGAGCTTTTCTTGGAGCTGATGAGCCTTCTGTCCGAACGCGTCGCGCTGCGCGATGGCCTCGTCGAGCTGGACCTGGAGGGAGGACTGGGTGCGCCCGAAGGATTCGGTGATCTCGTCGAAGCGGTGGATCTTTTCGCGCTGCTCACGGTTCTTGGCGGCCAGGTCGTCGCGCTCCATCTCCAGCGACGTGATGCGCGCCTTGGCTTCCAGGCCTGCCTCGGCGTCCTCGATCAGCCGCTGAACGACGATTCTTGCCAGCTCTCCCGGAAGAACCGTGGCCACGCGGGTGGTCCCAACGAAAAGAATGCCACCCTCGATACGGTAGTCGGTCATGGCTCTCTCCGAGCAGCGCGCCGGGTCAACGTGGCGCGCGACCTCTTGGGATTCTTGATTGCGTGCTCGACTTCCAGGCGCGTGAGCTCGGCAAGACTTCGAAAGGCTACAGCCACAGGGTCTGGCAGCCGAACCACGTCGAAAGTTCGCGAACGCTTCTTGGGCTTTCTCATCCTGATTTCTCCCCGGATTCTGCCACGACCTTGGCCATCTGCTCGGGATGGATGCGCTCTCCGCACCATGGGCAGAAGTTGAGCACGATGCTCCCCGTTCGCGCGCTAGGCCTGTACGTCACGCCGAGGATTCGCGCCCTCGTACCGGGGGGATCCCCGTCCAACCAGCCGGCCATCGGCGAGAGGCCCTTGGTCGTGCTGTTGTCGAGCGCGCCCGTCATGGCGAGCTTCATTCCGTCGCACCAGCGCGGAATACGTCCCCCGATGGGAGCCCCACACTTCGTGACGGCAGTTTCGGGCTTGCCGGTCATGAACATCGGCCCCCATGCCGGAGTAGTAGCGCGCGCTCGATGAAGTCGGTCGGTGGCTTCACGCCGTGCCTTTCGATGTAGTGCACGTAGCCTTCGGGCCAGACGTAGACGCCGTCCGTGAGCTCGCGGTTGCCCATCTCTTGCTCGGGGATTCCGCACTCGAAGCGGCACCAGGAGAAGCCGAAGAACCGATCCCGGACCGAGCCACTCCTCAGGTACGCGATCACGATCAGCCTCTCCGCCGGACTCCAGTTCGCATCGACGAGCAGATGCGGGTTGGGAAGGTCGTCGAGAAAGGATTCCTTCCAGAAGCCGATGCGCCTCATCGCGACGCCCGCTTGGGCTTGAACTGCCTCTCCAGCGCGGTGCGAATGACTTCGCTGCGCGAAGGCTTGTAGCCGGAGGTCTTCTTCGCTCGCTCCTGGGCCTCCGTGATGGCGTCAAAGAGCGCCCTGGGGATGCGGAAGCCCACGTATACGTCCTGCGCCGAGGCGTCGCTCATGCGAGATGGACTGTACGCCGCGCTTCGTTGTTTGACAAGTTGAACGCACGCCGCTACCTTCTTCCCGTGACGTCGCCGCTCGATCGCGCCCTTCAGCTCGTTGCAAAAGCGACGGATCCCGCTGTCTCGGAGGAGGAGGCCCGCACGATCGCGCTCGTAGCCGTGCGCCACATTGCACAGCACGAGCTCTTGCGGGTCGCGCCCCAGACGCCACGGACCACCTACCCAGCTCCGCCCACGCCTGGGCCTCCATTCTCTTCCGAAGAAGCTGTCGCGGAGGCTGTGCGCAGATGGGTGGAACGGGCTCGCGCCCCCCGTGGAGCTGCTCACTCCCCGCCGTCAGGGGACGCGAGCGTGCCCTGGTTTGAGCGCTTGCCCACGTCCATCACGATCATGACGGACAGGGAGTGCTGCGTCTGCCATCAACCCTGTCCGGCAGGAACGACCGTCTGGGCCATCCGGGTAACGACCCACGTAGCGCTCGGCGCCACGCCGTGGATGACGGCGGTCGTATGCCATCTCGAATGCCGGGATCGGCTCCCCAAGGAGGAGCATTGCCAGCGTTGCGGCCGAGTCGTTCTGCCCGAGGATCGCTACCACCGGGCCGACGGATCGATCTTCCATCTGCGCTGCGCGGCCCGATCCGGGACCGAGGGAGGGACGAGGCCATGAGCGACAGCAAGACGGAGAAGAACGAAACGGAGACGCTCCGACCTCTGCCTGGCGGCGTCGCGCTCCATCGGCATGGCGAGCACGCGTGCCTCGTCCCGTACACCCCCGTTCGAGAGGGTGAAGATCTCCGCGGCAAGCCGGTGTTCATGGCGCGGGGGGACGGCGCCTACGAACGGTTCGACGCAGGAGGCGGAGTGGTTCATGGCCCAACCCAAGGGTGGCGCTCTCTGTACGCCTTCTTGATAGATGGTCGGGTTCCTCGGTAGCGCGCTCTCAGGAGAAGACATGACGAACCAACAGCGGGCAAGAGAGTTTCTGTTCGAGTGGCTCGGTGTCGACCATCGTAACGATTGCCGAGGCAGCTCAATCGATCCCGAAACAGGGATGTGCGACGCATGCAGGAGACGTGTGCAACCACCCGCGAAGATGGTCGCGGCGCTCGTCGGCGTGCTCGACGCGGTGACTAACGAACGGAGGGACCTCGGATGGGCCGCGCGACGGGGGCGGCTGGGCGAGCCGCCGCCCGCGAAGCAGTCGGATGATGAGGCTCCGAGTCTGGCCGACATGCAGGCACACGGTGGCGGCTTTGGCGGGAGCGACTGAAAGGAGCGCCATTCGATGAATCACGTCGACCAGTCGACCGAGGAAGCCTTCGGCAAGGTCGGGCCGAAGTATCCGATCAAGCTCGATGGGGTCGCAGGGGAGTTTCTGCACTTCAGGTCGGGCAAGATTCTCTTTGTCCCGGATCACACAAGACTCGTGAAGTGGCTCACTACCCTGCGCGCTGCTCGAAAGCCGAGGCGTACGCGGAAGGGGAGGCTCTGGAAGCTCAGACGGGGCACACCTTCCGGTCGGCCGGACGGGACACGTGGCCGGCGTCACTGGCCGAGCTGCGCGCCGCGTTCGCGTCGGGGCGAGTGCCGCGAGGTCAGGACAAGTACGACGGGGAGCTGGAGGCGTGCCGTGTCTGCCGGCTCTGAGAGGAACGCCATGTGCGATGATCAAAACGAGAGGCTAGCGAGGGCTCTGTTCAGGGCGTTCGACGAGCACGTGATCGTGCCTCCCAAGCTGGAGGCGAGGCTGCTCACTTACATGCGGATGCTTGTCCGGGAAATCGACGACGACCTGCCCAAGATGGATCGTAAGCCTACCAAGTAGGCGCTCGAATTGAGACGCGGCGGTACGGACGGGACACAGAGGAAAGTGCGCGCGTGCTGAGGAAACGTAATGCCCACTAAGATCGCCGGACGGTGGATAATGCGCGCTCGGAGGAAAACATGAGCGAAGACACGTCAGACGGATTCGCGGATCAGCCGAGACCGATGTACCGATGCCTCGGGTGCGGTTTCAATGTCGAGCGCGAAGACGCTCGTAAGGGAGCGCACGAAGGTCACACCAGGTTCGGCTACCGAGCGAAGTGCGACACGTGCATCAAGTGCGAGGCGTGCCCCGACATGCGGGAGAGCTACCGACGAGGTTTTGACGCCGGGATGGACACGTTGCGGCGTCGAGTCGAGTCAACGATTCGTGGGCGCTAGGCTCAGTCCTTTGCGCGCGAGAGGACGACCATGAAGAAAGCAGTCACCTACGCTCTCAACTTCGGTGGCGACGACGAGACGCCGGAACCCATCCCCGAGCAACATGCCGAGGTGCGTCACCCGTCTCACCTGGCGTCGGCGCTTGCCGAGGATTGGTGGAACCGAGACGGTCAGACGAGTGACGAGGAGGTGGGCATCACCATCACATGGGACGATGGGTCGAGCGACACGTTCGACGTCGACATCGAGCACGAGGTCTCGTTCCACGCCTTCAAGCGGCCTGAGAAAGCAGCGGAGTCGGCTTGAGGGTAATGCGCGCGAGCACACGAGAAACGGAAGAAAGGAGAGGCGATGAGGATCTACGTGGCATCGAGTTGGAGGAATGAGGCGAAGCAGCAGGAGACCGTACGCCGGCTCAGAGGCTCGGGACACGTGGTCTACGACTTCCGTAATCCGGCACCTGGCGACAGTGGCTTCGGTTGGCGTCAGTGCGCGACACCGGAGCAGCTCTCGTACCCGAGGCGCTTTCGCGATGAGGTGCTGACGCACCCGATCGCGATTGCTGGGTTCGGGCTCGACATGAACGCGCTACGCACCGCCGATGCGACGGTGCTCGTGCTTCCGTGCGGACGCTCAGCGCATCTGGAGCTGGGCTACGCCGTGGGGGCGAAGCAGCGAACGCTCGTCCTGCTCGATGATCCGATGAGCGAGCCCGAGCTGATGTACCTCATGTGCTCCGACATCTGCGTGACCCTGGATGAGGTCATCGAGAAACTCGCCCCGCGGTGTGGGCACCTGCTACAGCAGAAAACCGGGCCTGAGTTGTGCGCGCGAGGACGGAAGCCGTGACGGAATACGAGCGGGTGAGGAACCTGAAGCTGGCCACGGTGTGGCGAAAGACCATCACGTCGGCCGCCCACTACAGCATCACGCAGACCGGTCCTCACCTCACGCTGACGAAGAGGCTCGACGTGCTGCGTCGGGCACTGGAGGCGGCGTACGATGCTGGCGCGAAGAGTGCGCGTGCGGAACGATAGAGTCCTGCGCCCGAGTAACGCCGCGCAATGATGCGCGCGAGGACCGACGAAACGAGGGAAGGGAACGGCGATGACTGAGAACCTGAGGTGGGACCGTAGGAGTGAGCTTCCCGACGACGTCTGCGCTGCGATGCGCGACGTACTCACCGAGGCGCTGCGCCAGGCCGCTCGAACCGAGGACCCCGGTGACGGCAGCATGGTCTTCCTCGACGCCGAGAAGAACATCGGCAAGGGCATGTGGGACGGCGGCTGGAAACTTCAATCCTCGTTCGTCGAGGACGTCCGGATGAACGACAAGCCGTTCGTCATCGTCCACGCCTACCACCACAGCCAGGTCACGAAGGGGTCCGTGTCCGCCGACGTCGTCAGGACGCCGGAGGACCGCCGGTACCTCGGGCAGCAACGCCTCGACTCGATGATCCGCCGACGCGACGATCTGACCGCTGCGATCGACAAGCTCACCGCGGAGCTGGACGCCACCACGCCGGTAGAGCCCTACACGCCCGGACCGCGGCAGGTGATCGCGATGTTCGCTATGTACGGCGGTGGGCTTCGCAGTCGGAACCCTGTCGGCGCGGCGGCGATCGATGAGGCGGTGAAGGAGGTCGAACGCGTACTCGGACAGGCGGCTTTCGACACGAGCGGCGACCCTGCGCGCGAGGACGGAGGAGATGATGGTG
>Ga0181516_10001541_pt1 | contig 17495 bp, 7 predicted proteins | sample PEATcosm2014_Bin_25_FD_121104 | JGI IMG/M metagenome (GOLD analysis project Ga0181516, IMG submission 121104) | Peatland microbial communities from MTU Mesocosm Facility, Houghton, MI, USA - PEATcosm2014_Bin01_10_metaG | ecosystem: Environmental > Terrestrial > Soil > Wetlands > Peat | place... | reverse complement strand
CCGCGCCACACGCAAGTGGGGAAGAATCGTTTTCATCGGCGAAGGCGGAACGGTAGAGTTCAATCCTTCGCCCGACATCATTCACGACCAGAAGACGATCTATGGATCGTGGGTGACTTCCACATGGCTGATGGAGGAGTTAGTCGAGCGGTTGGTTCGGTGGAACCTGCATCCCGCCGATATCATCACGCACAGATTCGCACTGGACAAGGCCGCCGATGCCTATGCTTTAATGGCCTCCGGTAAGTGCGGCAAAGTCGCCGTCTGCCAGGATGAAGAGATGACTTCGAGAGGAACAAGTGTGCGCTGAGGATTGAAGATGAGTGACGTCAACAAGGCAGAGCGGACCGCGTGGGAATGGAGACTCAAAGAGTGCTTGCCGCTATTTGGCCATCGCAACTGGATCGCCGTTGCCGATACGGCATATCCTTCCCAGGCGAATCCGGGGATTGAGACCATGGCCACCGGCGCTGATCAAATTGACGTCGTGCGGACTGCTTCGCAGGCAATTGGCGTGTGCAGTCACGTCCGGGCAAACATCTGCACGGACCTCGAAATTGGCTTTGTCACGGAGTGCGATGCTCCGGGAATCGCGCCCTGCCGGCGCCAGCTCGATGACCTATTCCCAGCCTCCGCCAGGAAGCAGCTCCCGCATGAGAAGATCATCGCCAGGCTTGATCGCTGCGCCCGGCTTTTTCGCATTCTGATTGTCAAAACAACCATGGCCCTTCCCTATACTTCGGTCTTCTTCGAACTTGACTGCGGCTATTGGAACGCCGACGCTCGGCTCCGCAATGCTATTGAAGCCTTCGAAGTCAGAGGTGAGTAGGCATGTCTCTCGAGCATGTGGAGCATTCGAGCGGAACCTCAAGGCGCGATGGAATCTTTCCATCCAGGCAGTTGCTGCCATAGTCGCCGTTCCACAGTATCGACCCAGCTCTTTCAAAGCGGTTAACTCAGTCAGGAGATAGATCAATGCAGCGTAGAGACTTTTGCAAACTGATCGCGGCCGCGGCTGCGGCCAAGACGGTGCCCCTCGGGGCGCAAACCGGTGAAGCAGCGCAGGCGCCTGCATTCCACGACTTCAACAGCTACTCCGAAGACTACGCGAAATTCTGCGCAATCCCGCCAGATCAGCGACAGTTCTATGCACTCGAGAACGGCCAATTTGTGAAGCAAGGCCTCGACGAGAAGACCTGGAAGGCCACGGCATGGGGCGAACCGCCGGTACTGCCCATTCCCGGAGGCTCCTGGGATGGAGTTCCCATGGAATCTCCAATCCCTGACCTCAGCGGCGAGGGTCCGTACAAGCCCACTTGGGACTCCCTGCTCCAGTATGACGCTCCGGAGTGGTATCGCGACGCCAAGTTCGGCATCTGGGCCCATTGGAGTCCCCAGTGCGTACCCGAAGCAGGCGACTGGTATGGGCGCAATATGTACATGGAAGGATCCGAACAATACAAGTACCATCTCGAACACTACGGGCACCCCTCCAAATTTGGGTACAAGGACCTTTGCGCTCAGTGGACCCTCCTCAACTGGGAGCCTGAAGAGCTCATTCAGCGCTACAAGAAAGCCGGAGCAAAGCTGTTCATCGCGCTCGCGAATCACCATGACGGCTTCGACGCCTGGGACTCCAAGCACCAGCCATGGAACGCGGCGACCCACGGTCCGCATCGCGATGTCGTCGGTGCCTGGGCCACTGCAGCTCGCAAGCAGGACATGCGCTTCGGCGTCACCGTTCACCAGGCCCGCAACTGGTGGTGGTTCCAGACCGCACACGGCGCAGACGCCAACGGGCCGCACGCGGGCGTTGCCTACGATGGCGACCTCACCGCTGCACAAGGGAAAGATCAGTGGTGGCAAAGCCTGGACCCGCAGCGCCTCTATGGCGTTAAGCACCCGTTCAACGCGCTGCCCGACGTCTCCTATGTCAAGAACTTCTACGACCGCACCCGCGACCTGATCGATCAGCACGACCCCGACCTGCTCTACTTCGACAATTCCCTCTTCCCGCTCGGCTGGGGCGGCATGAATATCGGATCATATTTCTACAATCACAATCTGAAGACACACAGCGGAAAACAGGAAGGCGTCATCAACATCAAGGAGGTTCCGGATCGCCTCGCCAAAGCCGTCATCGCCGACTATGAACGCGGCCTTACCAGCAAGATCATGGAGTACGCCTGGCAATCGGAGACCTGCATCGGCGACTGGCACTACAAGCGCAAGCTTTTCGACAAGCCCGGAGAATACGGCGGCTATCTGCAGCCGCGCGACGTAATTCACTGGCTTATCGACACTGTAAGTAAGAACGGTACGTTCATCCTGAACGTGCCCGGCAAACCTGACGGCACCATTGACTCGAAGGAAATGGCGGTAATCGAGAAGATCGCCGACTGGATGCAAGTCAATGGCGAAGCAATCTACGCGACGCGGCCGTGGAAGGTCTCCGGAGAAGGACCGAACACCGTGAAGAGCGGCTCATTCCAGGGCGACAGCATCAGTAATCTCGGCGTCAAGGATATCCGTTTCACCCGCAACAAGGCCAATACCGTGATCTACGCAATCGTGCTTGGCTGGCCAACCGAGCCGGTCGTCGTGCGGTCGCTTGGCACTTCCTCGGCTACCGGTCCGGGGAAGGTAGCCAACGTTCAGCTAATTGGCACAGATGAGAAGCTTGCGTGGAGGCAGACGGCCGAGGGACTCCGCGTCGAACTGCCGAAGCGCTATCAACCTAAAACCGATTTTGCCGCGGCGTTGAAAGTGTCGCTCACTTAGCGATCGCGATTCAGCGAGTCAGGTAATTGTAGCTATGCTTAGCAGGCGGAAGTTTTGCATATTGTTGGGCGGTGCGCCACTTTGTTTCAGTGGAGTGGCCCGCTCCACAGCGATGGCGTTTGACCCCTCGCAGGCATCCCCGGACCTTGAGGCGGATTTCATCTCGCCACCCAATTCGGCACGTCCCTATGTCTTGTGGATGTGGATGGGATGCAATGTAAGCAAGACTGGAATCACGCGAGACCTCGAAGCGATGCAGGCAGCGGGAATTGGCGGGGCTACCATCTTCAGCCTCGCCGACACGCTTACTCCATGGTCGGGAGTCATTCGCAACAGCCCGACCCCTGACATCGTCGCCTTTACCGAGCCGTGGTGGGCAATGATTCATTACGCCTGCGTAGAAGCCAAGAGGCTGGGCCTGGAGCTGATCCTGCATAACTGTGCCGGATATGAAAGCAGCGGCGGCACCTGGATCACTCCGGAGTTATCCATGCAGGAACTTGTATGGGCGGAGCAACGCGTTCAGGGAGGCTCCAGGTTCTCAGGGATACTGCAGCGGCCTCTCGTCCCCATGACTCCCGGCAATCCATTTCCAAAGGTCTATATACCATCGCTGGACAGGATCGATGTACCCCAGATTGAGGCAAAGCGGACTTACTTTCGCGATGTTGCCGTGCTGGCCGTTCCCGCGGAAGGTCACATCGACGCGCAACGCGTGATCGATCTGTCCGGCAAGATGAACGCCAATGGAGAGATCGCCTGGGATGTGCCGGAAGGAAACTGGACGCTCTACAGATTCGGACACACCACAACAGGCGCGATGATTCAGCCCGCGCAATGGGCAGCCATGGGGCTCGAATGCGACAAGATGAACAGCGAAGCGGTGACGTTCCACGTGCAGCATGTAATCGCCGAAATGAAGAAGCACCTTGGCGGCCTGGTGGGCAATCCCCTGACGACGTTCTACTGCGACAGCTACGAAGCCGGAACTCCAACCTGGACTCCGAAGATGCGGCAGGAATTCCAATCGCGCCGGGGCTACGATCTCACCCAGTGGCTGCCGGTGCTGGCCGGACGCACTGTAGGCAGCGATGAAGAGTCCGCGCGCTTCAAAGAGGACATGAAGCGGACGATTCACGATCTATACAGGGATTGCTACTGGGCGACGCCCGGGCCCCTGGCGCATGCTGCCGGGCTCAAGTTCGCGGCCGAGCCCTACGAGGGACCTTGGGAGATCGATGAAGTTGTAAAGTACCTGGATCTTCCCACAGTCGAATTCTGGACGACCAACAACCGTTTCTCACCGTCGGACCTGGAGCCGGTGGTAAAAGCTGCACACGCCGAAAACAGCCGGCTTATCAGCGCAGAGTCCTTTACCAGCGCGCCGGAATTCGCCCAGTGGCGGGAACACCCGGCGTGGCTTAAGCCGATTGGCGATGCCGCATTCTGCGCCGGCGTGAACCGCATCAACGTGCATCACTTTGTGCAGCAGCCATGGGGCGAAAAATATCAACCGGGCAACGCCATGGGACGGTGGGGTATCCACCTGGGCCGCAACCAGACGTGGTGGAAACCGGGAAAGGCCTGGATCGCCTACTTGTGGCGCTGCCAGTCGCTCCTGCAGAAAGGCGCGTATGTTGCCCCATCCGCAGATTCGGCGGTGAGCTTCACATCGGAAACGCCCGGCATGGATCTGCAGAGCATTCATCGCAGAGACGGCGACACCGACATCTACTTTGTCGCCAACGTCTCCACTTCCGAAGGAAACGTCCACTGTTCCTTTCCATCGACCCGGAAACAGCCTGAACTTTGGGATCCCGTCGCGGGCACGATGCGCGACCTTTCCGAATTCGATCAAACTGGTGAAGCAACCAGGCTGCCACTGCATTTTGCAGCTTGCCAGAGCTACTTCGTTCTCTTTCGCAAGTCGGTTGTGAGCACGGCGGCAAAGCGCCCGAACCTTCCAAGATTCGCGGTCATCGCCAAAATTGAAGGCAGCTGGGATCTGCTTTTCGATCCGTCGCGGGGCGGTCCTGCAACGGTGAGCTTTGAAACCCTCGAGGACTGGACCACGAGAAAGGAAGAGGGAATCAAATATTACTCCGGCACCGCTACTTACAAAAAAACAATCGACATTCCTGGCATGAAAAGCGGGCAGCGAGTCTACCTCGACCTGGGAACGGTGAAACACATCGCGGACGTCTCGCTCAACGGAGAAAAACTGGGCGTGGTTTGGACAGCCCCATGGCGTATCGACATCAGCGGGGCCGCTCGTCCAGGGAAGAACCTGCTGGAAATCGCGGTCTCCAATGTCTGGGCCAATCGCCTGATCGGCGACGAGCAGCAGCCGCCCGACATGGTATGGCAACAAGGAGACCCGGAGCTGAAGGGAGGATCTTTCCTGAAGGAGTTTCCCGAGTGGTTTCTCAAAAATGCGAAGCGTCCTTCAGCCGGACGATATACCTTCACCACCTGGAATTACTTCTCCAAAGACTCCGCTCTCGAGCCCTCCGGTCTGATCGGGCCGGTGACGCTCTTATCGGAGTAACCACTCATTCGCCGACGCCGGCCTGCCATTGAGGACCGCATCAAGTGATTCTTCGACGAGAGTTTCTGCACACGTTCTTTGCGCTTTGGTGCGCCCGGGCGTCAACGGCTGTCGCTGCAAAGATCGGCATCCTGCCTGGTGCGCGTCAAACCCGCAATTCCGAAGGGGCGACGACCGGACTGCGCCAGCCTCCCCGCAGAGATGTATCCCTGCGCTCAAATTCATTGGCCGTTACCCTTGATGCCGAAGACGGACTGCCGTTTCGATACGATTTCAACGGAGAATCCATCTGGGGCGAGGACATTGGAACACCCATCACGGCGATTCTTTGCCGGCTGCAGCCGAGGAACTACAACACGGTCACTCTGAAAGCTGCTTCTTTTACGCGGACAGCACACGGCGTTGTGTTTCGTTTCGAAGTGCCCTGGCAAAAGCAGAATGGCGCGAGCTTTTCGCTGCGATATTCAATCGAGGATGCGTCCATAGTCTTGACGATGGAAGATGTAGTGGAGCGCCCCGGCTTCGAGCTGATCGAAGTGGGCTTGCCCAACCTGGCTACGGTGAGAGAGCGCGACGAAGCAGCGTGGATTGCGCAGGGACGCGACGGCGGTTCCTTCGCGAGGATCGCGGAAGCGAAGCCATATCGATTTGAGGACGACGAGTACTTCGGACGCATCAGCACTCAGCTTCCCGTTGGGATGGTCGGAAAAGGTCATATTGGCTGCGTCATGGAAGTGTCGGCTTTCATGGATGGGACGGAGACTTCAGTCGCGGTGGTTGGGGCACAGCGTAGCGCCAGGATTGGCACGATCCAGGTACACCGAGTGCACGGCGGCCGCTGCTACAACATGAACAATGGCGGCGACGCAGTTTGCGGATCGGCGCACACTCCGAACCTGCTTGTCGCGCAGCCTTCGCGATCGAGGTTCGACTTCTACCGCGTAGACGAGCCCGCGATCCCATGGTTCCCTGCCGCAAAGCTCCTGCAAGCGCGGATGCCTCTGCGCCCCACGACCTACTTCGACGACAAGTTTCTGTTTATGATCGCGGGCAAGATGAAAATCGAGCCGGAACCACGGACGACATTCGCACAGAGCGCGAAGCTGATTCGCGACATCGCGCGACTCACGGATTATGCGCCCCTTGTAGCCTACATCAGTGGATGGGTATACGACGGACAGGACACCGGGTACCCGTCGGAGGACGTGGTCAACGCCAGCCTGGGCAGCTATGAGCAGTTGATGAAGCTGATGACAGACAACCTGCCACTAGACGTAAATGCGAGCGTCAATGTGAACTACGATGACGCCTACAAGAGCAGCCCCCAGTTCGATCCTTCCTTCATCGCACATGGACCCGATGGCGCAATCTGGAAGAGCCGCTCTTGGGACGGAGAGGATTCCTACATCGTCGGAATGGCGAAGTATGTGCGCGGTGGATGGGCCCGGCGGCGGATCGAGGCGACGATGGCTCGATATCGTTTGCGCGATGCGATGCTGATTGACGCTCTTTCCTGGTTTACCATTCGCAATGACTGGGATCCGGCGCACCCCGCGAGCGGCTACAAGAACCTGGTCGAAGGCAAATGGGAAATCATCAAGGAGTTCCGTCGTCGTGGGGTGAATGTTACTTCGGAGCAATTCCGCTATCCTATGCTCGGCAAGTTGGCGCTCACGGTGAACGGGCCTGAGCCGGGCGCCTGCCCGTTCGGCGGACAACAAGTCCCATTGACATCGATCATCTTTCGCCAGGCAGCGATCTTCGGGGCATCCGGAGATGGATCGTTGCAGCCGCAGCAAAACCTCTTCTGGAACAGTCGTCCGGGCGTCTGGTATGAAAACAAGACCGACCGCAAGACTATTACCGATTTCTACTATCTTGTAGTGTTGCCCTATAACAAAATCCACCTTCTCGACGTTCAGTCGTACTCCATAAACGGCTCAGTGCGCGAACTGCGGCTGGAGCAAAAGTCGAAGATAACCATGGACTCCGCAGGTACATCGTATGCCGTCGAATGGAACGGCGCGACCATCGCCGGCAACGACACGACGACCTGCCCAGTGGATCCGAATCGCATTGCATTCTATTCACGATCGGGTGCCCGGTTGCAGTACCCGATGCCTGCAGATTGGCGAGCCGGGGAAATCACTGCCCGCTCTCTTACGGTGAACGGACGCCAATCATTTCCCGTCCGCGTTGACGAGGACAATATTCTCGTGGAGGCCCCGGCTCGGGTTCCGGTCATCGTGTATGCAAGCAAACAGGCAATTTCCTCGCCTGAGTCCGGCGAATCGATGGCGGCTGCGAGCACGAAGGATTGTGCGCATGCGTGATTCTGCCCGGGGGAAGGGTCAGTGCTCGCGGAATGTAGTAGGTTGTGTTTGCGGTAAGCAGTAACGAATTGCTTTCATCCTTGCCACAGACGATCCTCTGCGCATGTGCGGCGAAGGCGCCAACCATCAAGGCAAAACAACGAGAACCCTCTCAACCTCTTCATGGGAACAACTGTGTCGATTCAGATTCGCGGGTCGTCCGGATCCAAGGAGGAGGCTTTTGAGCAATCATGTTCCCTGCCCTGACTTAACGTCAGAACCCGACCAGTATCTCGCACTCTCTTATATGGCGCTCAGCGACGGCCGCACCACCAAAACACGCGCCTCGCCAGTGCGGCGCCACACATTTGCAGAAGGCACATAACGCACTGGGCTCGCCAGACCGTTGATTTATAGTCTGGCGATAGCCTACAGCCCTTTCTATAAGTAATGCTTATTCAGCAGAGTCGGAAGATATTTATTCCGCTTTCCCAAATGAGCCATCTTTGTAAATCTCTTGAATGAAATCGAATGCTTCCTTGTTCTTGCCGTCTTCCGAGATCAATCCCTTGCGGTTGTAACCGTCCTGAAGCAGTGGGATATTCCGTGTGGGCGAGCGAAAGTCCACAAGCACCCACGGAGCGAAGCCCCGTATCTGTGGGATTTTGGAAAGCATGACGAAGTTGTGGCGATAGAAGTCGAGTTGGAATTCTTCGGTCCAGCGCTGGTCCTTGGGACCATGGTTTCCGGCCTTGGCCTCGGCGCCAAACTCACTGATGATTATGGGTTTCTGCGGAAGTTCAAACTTGATGTTATCTGCTTGGGGGGGCGTGTAAGTGTACCACCCCACGTAGTTGTTGACCCCGACTACATCCAGTGCCTGGGCCAACGGGTCAGTGAGGATCTTCGTATCCCCCGGCGATTGGGGCTGGAGAAGGGCCGCTGTGACCAGGCGGGTCGAGTCGAGTCTGTGGGCCTCAACAACAAGGTTCTTGAGAAACTCTGTCCGTGTGGAGTTGTCCGGCGTCTCATTCGCCACCGACCAGAGAATCACGGATGCCTTATCGCGGTCGCGCCGGATCATCTCGTGCAGCATTGCATCGGCCTTGACATAGACGTTTGGCTTGTCGTATGAGATGTGCTGCCAAATCGGAATCTCAGACCAGACCATAATGCCTTCGCGATCTGCCATTCGTTCCATGCGCTCGTCATGGGGATAGTGGCAAAGCCGTACAAAGTTCGCGTGCAGGTCCTTGAGGAACCCGAATATAGTCTCGACGTCTTTGTCTGAATTCACACGCCCGGAACGCCCCACTGCTTCAGCATGGGCGTTCACGCCGCGCAGGAATACCGGCTTTCCATTCAGCAATATCAGGGTTCCATCGACGCGAATGTCGCGGAAACCGATATCGTCGCTCACCCTGTCCTCGCCCGCCTCGATCTGCACCTTGTAAAGCCTTGGGCTTTCGGGCGACCACAGACTGAGATTCCTGGCGGGAATGTCGAAGTCTGCACGCCCGTTAGCGTCGGTTTTCACCGTGTCGACCAATCCGGCCTCTGGAATTCTGATGGTCACAGGCATTCCCTCGGTCGCTGCATCGACGTGGACATAGCCTGCAAGTCCATCCATGGTGACCGGCTTGAGATGCACATCGAAATCATCGACAAAGGCCTTGGGTACCTCTACAAGCGACACGTCACGGGTCAGTCCGCCATAGTTATACCAATCGGCAACTAAGCTTGGAATGCCGTCCACGAGGCGCGTGGAGTCCACTGCGATGACGACGAAGTTTTTGCCGGAATGCAAAGCGGCAGTAACTTCGCAATCAAAGGGCGTGAAGCCGCCCTCGTGATCGCAGATTCTCTTTTGATTGACCCAGACATAGGAGCGATAGTTAGCCGCACCGATGTGCAGAAAGGCTCGCATCTCCGGCTTCGGCTGGAAGTCAAAGTCGCGCTGATACCAGAGCACGCCCTCATATCGAAACAACTTCGGGTCCTGCGTATTCCAGTCTCCAGGAACCTTGATTATTGGCGCGTTGGAGAAATCGTATTCCTGCCCCTTTCGTTCGCCGATCAAAGCGGGATGTTCGTTGAGGCCATAGCCGTTGTCGCGCACGGCGCCGTCAGGGCCATAGAGACTTCTTCCGATCGGATCTACGAGGTAGTGCCAGTCTCCATTCAGGCTGGTTGAGTGACGGTGATCGACAGCAACGATAAGAGTGTTCAAGGGCTGCTGCGCAATAGTGGGGACCGCGCAAAGACTCGCGAGGATCAATGTCCCGAAGAAGATGAGGCGACTACGAGGAGCGCAAATTTGTCTTGAATGCCAGTTCATATTTATCTCTCCAATAGGCAAGTGGACCGAAGCCGCAAAAAGCGGCAGAATGTTAGGCAGTTTCAGCTCGCAATTACGGAGATATCCAGTTAAGTGGACACGGAGGGGCGACGACCGTCTTCGGCCACACCGATCAGGAGACGCGGCGCCCATCTTATCAACTCGATGCAGAACTTCGGCGCACCAACCTTGCACCGAAACAGATAGCAAGGTTGGTGTGCCGGGTTGTTGATGCGTGATTAGAATGTCACCTTGGCGCCCAACTGCATCTGCCTGTTCGGATAAGCTCCGTTCAGTCTGCCGAAGGACGATCCGCTTGTCGCGGTCGTGCCCAGCGAACTGTAGTTGCAGTGGTTAAAGGCGTTGAAAGCATCTGCCTGGAACTTGAAGTTGACCCGCTCGGTGATGACGAACCCCTTGGTGAAGGTCAGGTCCACCTGCTGCAGCGAAGGAAGCTCAACCTGTCCGACGCCTGCGTTTCCGAAAGCATTGCCAGGCGCCGCTGTCCATGCGGCCTGGTTGAGCCATTGAGCCTGGTGATTGGCCAGGGCGAAGCGGTTTCCCTTGGCGTAGAGTGCCGAGCCGGCAACGAAATTTGCGCGGCGGGTTCCAAGTGTCGGGGCGCTTCCGGTGATTGAGTAGTAAGGACCGCTCTGATAGCGATAAACTCCGGTCAATTGCACGCCGCCGATTGCCTCGCGAACCAGGATGTTTTTGCCGGTGAAGTTCGGCAACTGCCAGGTCACCGTGTTGATGAATGCGTGTCTGCGGTCGATGCTAAGCGGGCCGTAGTTGTATTGAAGATTCTGCCAATTCTCCAGTCCGGTATTGTTTGTCGATGAATCGCCCAGAGTCTTTCCAAATGTATAGCCGCTTGTGAAGGTCAACTCTCCAGTGCGCTTGGTGAGATATGCCTGCAGCGCATTGTAGTTGGAGTTGGAATCGCTGCGGTTCTGAGAGATTGAAGTGAAGCCCTTGTAGGGATTGAAGTAATTCGTGTTGTAGCTGGTATTTGCGGACACCTGGGCAGGAGTGGGCGCGTTGACATTCGGCGTGCGCACCAGGTGATGCCCCACATTGCCGACGTAGGTGGTCTCGAGAAGCATACCCCAGGGCAATTCGCGCTGAATGCCTAGGCTGTAATCCTCAACGTAAGAGTTCTTCAGCCTCGGGTCGATCGCGGAGATGCCGCCCTGCAATGCGGTGTTGTTGGGTGTGCCACCGGAGATGTTGGCGAGATTTGCATTGTCGAATTCGACGCTCTGCAACCAAGGTTGAACGTTGACCTGGCTGAAGGTTACGTTTCCTTCCACGCGGTAGTAGAACATGCCGAAGCCTCCGCGGACCGAAGTCTTTGAATCGGGAGCATAGGCAAAGCCAACGCGTGGGCCGAACGCGCCTTTCATGTCGTAGAACCCGCGCGGGGCGCCCAGCGGAATCTGCGGAAAAGCCGCAGTGTTCACATTGGGCACGCGAATTGTCTGATCGGAAGGCACGCCGCCGCCCGCGCGAACCAGGCCGTCGTACGGGTTGCCCGAGCCGGGAACGACCTTTCCATTGGTCAGCACCGTGATGACCTTGGTCGGATCATAGACGGTGGGGTCGAAGTTCGACATGTTGTTGCCCTGCGCGTAGAGCGGACGGATCAACTGCCAACGCACGCCGTACTCGAGACTGACCTTGCGGGTAGCCTTCCACGTGTCCTGCGCGAACGCTTCCGGCTGGTTGAAGCGGAAGTGACCGGTCGGATCGGCGCTTGCCTCGGTGTATGCCTGGAAGTTGCCCAACAGAGCGTCTGCCAGCGCATTGCCAGTGGTCATTGTGCTGCTGCTGGTTGAGAAGTTGATCTGGCCGTCGTATTGCGGGCGTCCATTCTGGTCGACACGGTTGCGAATGTAGATTCCGCCGAACTTGAACAGGTGGTTGCCCTTGATGATCGACATGGTATCTGCAAGCTGAATGTCGGTGGTTGGAGAGTGCAATGCGAAGTTCGGACCCTGGAACGATGCGAAGTTCTGAATCGTCACATAGGGGATGCCGGTAGGATACGGGCCCGCGCCGGGGAAGAGCTTGTTGAACTGGAAGCCGTAAGTAGAGCGCTTCCAATTCACTCCGTAAGGAGGAATGTTCTGCGAAACCCAACTAAAGTTCACGGTTGCCTGGTTGATCATGGTCGGCTTGATGGTCCAGGTCTCGGACGCGAGGTAGCTCTGGCCGGGACGGTTGCGTGTGGTCGGCGTCGTGGGCAGGTTGCTGCTGGAGAAGGTTCCGAACGGATCGATCAAGCTGTTCGCGTCGTTGATCCATCTTCCAAACAGATTGTGTTTGGCATTGATGGTGTAGTCGAACCTCGCGATATCTTCGCGGTAGTTGAGCGGATTGAGCGGAATCAGGGTCAGGTTGTTGGTGGCGCCCGTCTGATCGGTGTAAGTCCCAAGCTTGTTCATCGTTGTGAAGACGTTGGCAATGGCCTTGCCGTCGACCGTCATCAAGGATGCGATGTTGTTGTTGGGGATCGGGGTTGTTGTCCCAGGAAAATTAAGCTGAGCAACGCCGGCGAAGTTTCCCGCAAGTTGCGCGGAACTCGGCGTGGTCTGCACAGAGGGCGACTGCTGCTGGCGAAGCCGCTTCCATTCCTCACCCACGAAGAAGAACAACTTGTCCTTCACAATCGGGCCGCCGACAAAGTAGCCGAAGTTGTTGTAAACCAACTGCGTCTTGATTGCGCTGAAGTACGGCCGCGCGTCAAGATCGTTGTTGCGGAGGTATTCGACTGCGCCTCCGTGCCATTGGTTGGTGCCACCCTTGGTGACGATGTTGAATGCCGGTCCGGAGGTTCTGCCGAATTCCGCGGAGAAGTTGGAGGTCTCGATCTTGACTTCCTTGATGAAGTCGGGGCTCACGTTGTTGATCAAACTTCCGTTGCTTCCCGAGGCCTGGTTGAATGCGCCGTCTACTGTCAAATTTGCAGAGTCGGCCCGGTTGCCGTTCACAACCTGGTTGGTGGAGTTCAGGCCGGTGGTAACCGCGAAGATATCCGGATTTGTTACGACCGCGCCAGGAATCAGCGTAAGCACCTGAGTGTAGTTGCGCCCGTTTAGCGGAAGTGCTTCCACTTCTTTCGTGTCAATGACGTGGGCAAGTTCGCCGCTGGTGGTATTCAGCGTTTCACCGGCGATCGCGGTCACCGTAACTTCTTCGGTTACCGAGCCGACCTGCAATTGGAAGTTGGCGGACAGGTGAGCATCCGCGATGACGGAGAGGCCAGTCTGTTTTGCCGAGCCGTAGCCCGTCTTTTTCACTTCCACCGAGTAATCGCCGATGGGCAAGTTGGTGACAACATAGAATCCGTTGTCGTCTGAGGCTGAGGTATGGACCGCCCCCGTCCCGCCATTTGTGATGGTGATTGTAGCGCCGGGAATGATGGCTCCGGTAGCGTCGGTCACGGTGCCGGCGATCTGCCCGAGTGAGGTTTGTGCGTGGAGCGAGATGCTGAAGCCGATGAAAAGCAAGAACACCGGCACAGTCAGCTTGAGAAATCTTTGCAACATACTGCCTCCAAAATGTGGATTTACGCCTGGACAAGATGTTCAAAAGCGAACATTTCAGCCATGGCTGACTTGCTGTGCAGTCACTTCCTAATCGATATCTTGATTTGGCTGTGACCAGATTATCCAATCGATGATCAGCCTTTTTAACAAGCTGAAGATTCGAGATTGAAGTTCACCCTGCAATGATCGAAACTTGTCAGGAAGCCAATTCGCAGGAACTCTGAATCGCCATTGAAAGCCATCCAGCCTTCCTTGGTTCCCTAATGAGTTCGTCAGGATCGAGTAAACGATACGCTCACGGGATAACACCATGTACCCGCCAAAAGTACTGTTTCCCTATTTCTCTTGCGGACTGCGGGCACGCGGGGCAATTCGACCGGAACGTGCTTTCTTTGTGGCACTTGCAGTCTTGCTCACTTCCGATCTCGATTTCAAATGAGGCAGTTTGGCCCGCCTGCCGTGCTTGCCGGAACAGGAATCTTAAGGGGGAAGCAGGCTGATACACTTCTGGACAGATGTTCCCGTCAGGTGAATTCAGGTCGTTCCCGGAAATGTGGGCCCCGATGGCGCACTCCTCGTGGAATCGGCAGAATCAAGTTGATCTCGATATCGAGAAGCAACGGGCTCTCGCTTGCCCCTCGCAGCATCGCCTTCGCGCATCGGCGAGTATTACTCGTCAGGCCGCTAACGGCTCGTTGCCACGGGTAGTCAGTGCGTCTTCTTCAGGGCGCGACAATCCTCTGGGAAAGGCTAGATTTGCACCCTCTGCGCCGAGCGCCACGATCAAGAGAGTTTCTACTTGGCTTTGTGCGCTTTGGGGATTGACCGCACTTATTGCAAATCCTGAGCAAGTGCATTCCCAGGCATCTGCTCGCGACGGCTCCATCACAACCTGGCCGGGGAACTACGTCGTCGATTCGTGGCAGATGCGAGACGGGTTGCCAGGGCAGTCCGTAAGCTCATTCAGTGAAACCCCCGACGGCTACCTTTGGGTCGGCACCAGCGGCGGCTTGGTGCGATTCGATGGCTCTCGGTTCCGCACCTACACAAGCCAGAACGTGCCGGCTCTTCGAGACGATAGCATCTTGCGACTGTTGACCTCGCGGGATGGGAGCCTGTGGATCGGAACCGACGGAGGCGGCCTGGTCCAATTCAGCGCCGGCAAGTTCCGGAACTACGTTGCGAACGGAATCCCGGGAAGCGACTTTGTCCGCGGACTCTATCAAAGTTCCAACCAAGTCATCTTGGTAGCCACCGACGGCGGTCTCTTTCGGGTGCAAGGAGACCGCCTTGAACGCGCCAATCGGGAACTTGGCATTTCCAACCTCAGTGTGAACTCCGTCCTGGAGGACCATCTGGGACGCATATGGGTGGGTGGAGGGCAACTTTTCGTCAGCGATCACGGCAAAGCCCTCGAGTACGTCCTTCAGCGAAACGGTAGTCCAAGCTATGTAAAGTCCCTCCTGGAAACTCACGATGGTTCGATCTGGGTTGGGACTGTGGAGGGCCTCTACCGCCTCTCGCCCGGGGAGATGAGGTTCACCCGAGTGCCTGGTGTGGCGGGGACCGTTCGTTCCATGCGCCAAGACGGGAACGGAGATTTATGGATAGGCGCCGTCTCGGCAGGTCTTTACCTGATACGCGACGGAAAAGTTACTCGGCTGGCCGAGCGAGAGACTCACATCGACACCACCGTTTTTTCAATTTTCGGCGACAGCGACCAGAACATTTGGATCGGAACTAGAAATGGGATGACGCGTCTCAGCCGGTCATCCGTGCGGGTCGTCGAATTTCCGGGCAACCTGGACTCGGATTTCGGGACGGTTTCCCTGGATGAAGATGGGAGTCTGTGGGCCGCCTCCTCTCAGCTGGTTCATGTTCAGGGCAAGAACGCAAAACCCTGGCACTTTGCCGGGATGGAAGGCATTCGCATTCGCAATGTCCTTCGCGACCGAGACCGGTCGCTCTGGATTGGAACGGATGGGTATGGCCTGTATCACCTTACGCCTTCGGCCATTGACCATTTCGATATCGGGCGAGGTCTGGTCAACAACTACGTGCGAAGTCTGACCCAAGCCAGGGACGGAAGTATATGGATCGGAACCGACTATGGCGTAAATCATCTTGATGGCAAAGGCATTCATAGCTTTAACTCGCAAAATGGACTGGCATATGACAGCATCCGCTCGATCGTCGAGGATCGGGCGGGAGATCTCTGGATTGGCACCGATCACGGCCTCAGCCATCTAAGAGGAGGTGCGTTCCTCGACGATGCGGCGACCCGTGCCCTAAGCAAGCAGAAGGTTTGGTCCATATTTCAGGATTCCGATGGCGGCATGTGGTTCGGGACCCGGGGAGCAGGGCTGTTCAGTTACTTGCATGGACGCATCACACAATACGGCACCACAAGAGGATTGGTCAGCAATAGCATCTATTGCATTCTAGAAGACGCGAAGAAGCGGCTTTGGCTCAGCACTCCGAATGCCGTCATGCTGGTGGATCGCGAGGAACTGACTCTCCAGGCAGATAACCAGGTCCGGCCCATTTCGATGCGGATTTATTCCGCAAACCGGGGCGGCAGCACTATGCAGTTATACGGAGGCACGCAGTCTTCCGGGACGATTACGCGCGAAGGCGACGGCTGTTTTCCCGCGACCCACGGTTTGTGGATCGTGCATCCCAGTCGGGATTCCGAATCGCGCCTGGCGCACATAAGCATCGAGTCCATTGCCGTGGATGGACGGAGCATTCCGCCGGCGAATTTCGTTGACCTGGCTGCAGCCAGCAAAAGAATCGAGATCGCGTACGCCCTTGTATCGCTTAGCCAGCAAGACGAATGGCGTTCCCGATACAAGCTGGACGGTTTCGATCGGGACTGGGTCCTTGCTGATCCGAATCAGAGAATCGCCACGTACACCAACATTCCGCCAGGGCGCTATACGTTCGAAATTGAGTCCTGGGAGACTGACCGCACTGGATACAGGGCAAGCGCGCGTTTGAATATTGTGAAACATCAATTCCTCAATCAAACCTTGTGGTTCCGATCGGCTTGCGTGCTGGCATCGATCCTGTTGCTCTTTCTGGCTTACTATATCCGTTTGAAGCAGCTGAAGGGCAGGTTTAACACCGTCATTAAGGAAAGAACACGAATCGCACGCGAAATACATGACACCCTCTTGCAAGGATGTGCCAGTGTTTCTGCCCTTCTCCGTGTTGCTATTAACGATGACATACAGGACCCCGACTCCCATCTTCACCTCATTCAGTATGCGTCCACTCAAATCGAGGCCACCATGGATGAGGCGCGTCAAGCCGTCGCAGGGCTGAGGGCGGAGGACCAGATAGCCAGCGGATTAGTTGAGTCTGTTCGACGTATGACGGAGAGAAGTTCTCGCGAACACGGAATTGACTCCACGCTCGTGGTCAACGGGGCGCCGTTCGACATGAATCCGGGAACCGCTCGTTCGATCACCATGGTCGCTAGGGAGGCCGTCTTCAATGCAATCCTGCACGCAAACCCGCAATCCATCCAAGTGAAGCTTGACTTCTCCTCGGATGCGCTGGAACTTATTGTGACCGACGACGGGCAAGGCTTCGAAGTTGCTGATTCGCAGTCTGAAGAGCACTATGGAATTCAGGGTATGAGGGAGCGGATCGCTGTATTCGGAGGAACGATGAGTATCAACAGCACCCCGCAAGAGGGTACATCGGTGCTCATATGTTTGCCTCGCGCTGGCATCCAGAGCGCCCTTCCGCCTGCTGGGGTAGGAAGTCTGCCACATTTCTCGGAGTGAGCTGAAATGCAGAAATCGGAGATTACTGCCAAGCCGATTGAAGTCCTCATTGTCGATGACCATCCCATCATGCGGGTTGGCATAGCCGCGATGATTTCCAAATACAAAGAGATGAAAGTAGTAGGCTTCGCGGGGAGCGGCGAAGAAGCGCTCCAGAGGTTTGCCGAGCTT
>Ga0181516_10001540_pt1 | contig 17501 bp, 13 predicted proteins | sample PEATcosm2014_Bin_25_FD_121104 | JGI IMG/M metagenome (GOLD analysis project Ga0181516, IMG submission 121104) | Peatland microbial communities from MTU Mesocosm Facility, Houghton, MI, USA - PEATcosm2014_Bin01_10_metaG | ecosystem: Environmental > Terrestrial > Soil > Wetlands > Peat | place... | reverse complement strand
TCTCAATCGCGGTGACTCCGCCGAGCCCAAGCATTGCGCTCGGCACCACGCAACCGTTCACGGCCACCGGTACCTACTCCGACAACTCAACGCAGAATTTGACCACGCAGGTCAGCTGGACCTCGGCCACGATCTCGGTTGCGACGATCAGCAACGCCATCGGCTCCGATGGTGTTGCCCGCTCCGTCGCGACCGGCACCAGCGGCATCACGGCCGCCATGGGGCACGTCACTTCCGCTCCGATCAGCCTGACCGTCTCGCCCGCCACGCTGGTCTCAATCGCGGTGACTCCGCCGAGCCCAAGCATTGCGCTCGGCACCACGCAACCGTTCACCGCCACCGGTACCTACTCCGACAACTCGACCCAGAATCTGAGCACTCAGGTCACCTGGGCCTCCGCCACGGGCTCGGTCGCGACGATCAGCAATGCCATCGGCTCCAATGGTCTGGCGAGTTCCGTCGCGACCGGCACCAGCGGCATCACGGCCACCCTGGGCGGCATCGGTTCCGCGCCGGTCACCTTGACGATATCGCCTGCCACGCTGGTATCGATCGCGGTCAGCTCGCTCAGGCCCAAGATCGCCCTGGGCATCACTCGTCCGCTCACGGCAACGGGCACGTATACGGATGACTCGACCCAGGACCTGACGAGCACGGCGACCTGGTTGTCCAGCGCCCCCTCGAACCTCTCCATCAGCAATGCCTCCGGCTCCCAAGGCGAAGCCACCGGCCTGGCTACCGGCGCCGCCTCCGCCAGCGCGTCCGTGGGCACAGTGACATCTCCATCCTTGGCGTTGAACGTGACCATCGCACAATATGCCTATGCGGCGAACTCGCTCGACAACACCGTGTCGCAGTACGCCATTGATGCGGGCGGTGCGCTGAGCGCCTTGACGCCGGCAACAGTCGGTGTGGGGGCAACTCCGCTCTCCATCACCGTCGATCCGACCGGCCGCTATGCCTATGTGGCGAATGCCAACAACGGCACCATGTCGCAGTTCATGGTAGGAGCGGGCGGTGCGCTCAGCCCCCTGACGCCGGCCACTGTCGCTGGGGTATCCGATCCCGCCTCCGTCACCGTCGATCCGACCGGCCGCTATGCCTATGTGGCGAATTCCAACGACAGCACCGTGTCGCAGTTCCTGATCGGGGCGGGCGGGGCACTCGGTGCCATGACGCCGGCAACGGTCGGCTCGGGGCAGCGTCCCTCTTCGGTCTCCGTGGATCCGACCGGCCGCTATGTCTACGTGGGTAATGTCACCGATAACACCGTGTCGCAATACACGATTGATGCGGGCGGCGCGCTCAGCGCCATGACGCCGGCCACGATTGGTGCGGGACAGGACCCATTCTCCGTCACGGTCGATCCGACCGGCCGCTATGTCTACGCAGCGAATGCCGGTGACAACACCGTATCGCAGTACACCATCGGGGCGGGCGGCGCGCTCAGCGCCATGACCTCGCCAACGGTAGGGGCGGGAATGGCGCCATACTTCATCACCGTCGATCCGACCGGCCGCTATGTCTATGCGGCGAATGCCAACAACGGCACCGTGTCGCAGTACACGATTGGTGCCGGCGGCGCGCTCAGCGCCATGTCGCCGGCAATGGTCAGCGCGGGACTGGCTCCGCACGCCGTTACGGTCGATCCGACCGGACGCTATGCCTATGTTTCGAATGACGGTGATAACGACGTGTTTCAGTACTCGATTGGTTCTGGCGGCGCGCTGAGTGCCATGTCCACGGTCGGCGCGGGGATGGGTCCTTACTCCTTCACTACGACTGACTGAAGTAGAAATAAAGATGTCTTTGTAACCCAGGACACCATTTTGGAGGGAACATGAAAGCCGTTCTGCTCTACGAATATGGGGGTCCTGAGAATCTGAAATATGAGGACAGCGTTCGTGACCCAACGCTGGCGGACGATTCGGTGCTGGTCGAGGCCGTCGCTGCCAGCGTAAACCCAATTGATTGGAAGATTCGATCAGGTGCGCGGCAGAAGGATTTCCCCCTGAGCCTGCCGGCGATCCTGGGCCGGGACGTGAGCGGGGTGGTACGCGCCGTGGGCGCCAATATTCGCACCTTCAAGCCCGGCGATCGGGTGCTCGCATTCGCGGAAGCAACCTACGCTGAACTCGTTGCGGTAAAGGGCGCATCACTGACACATTTGCCGGAGGGCTTGAATCTGGTCGACGCGGCAGCGATTCCCCTGGTCGCATTAACAGGCGATCAGCTGGTACGGCACGCGCTTCGCGCTCAACGTGGGCAGACGATAATCGTCAGTGGTGCGCTTGGAAGTGTAGGTCGGGCCGCCGTGCACACTGCGCAGAAACTCGGCCTGCAAGTCATTGCCGGCGTGCGCGCACGTCAATTGTCGGAAGCGCGGTCGCTCGGGACCGCCGATACCCTGGCCATTGACGACGACTCGGCGATAGCCAAGTTTGCGATGGTGGATGGCGTTGCCGACACGGTAGGGGGTGAGGTTGCGGCAAAATTATTCAGTAAAGTAAGAAATGGCGGCAACTTCGGCTACGCATCGGTGCTTCCCGACGGAGTTCCCCAAAGCAATCCTACCGTCAGCGTTACCCGGGTGTTCGCGCGTCCCGATGCATCGAAGGTCCGAGAGTTTGCCGATGACGTGCGCGACGGCGCTTTTCATTTGCCGGTTAGTCTCCGACTGCCGCTGCGCGATGCCGCGCGCGCACACGCATTAGCGCAGGGAGGCGGCGCGGGCAAGATCATACTGGTCTGTCGAGACCAGGACTCATCGAACAATTGACGCTGGAAAAACCAGCTCATTGTTATCTTTCTCGCCAACTCACCAATAACAGGGACAGTGCGGCAGCATGGAACAGGAGGGCGGCCGGCACAATATATGAGAGTTGCCAGATAAGCATGGTCGAGCCCGTGATCGCCCAGGAGGCGATCAGGTAACTGGCGGCCACGGGTTTGGACACCGACCAGGTCAGACGCCAGAAGACGGCACTAACGGCCGCGAGCGCGATCATGCCTTTGATTAGCGCCATGCCTCGAAGCAACCGTGCGAGAGCGGGATCAGCATGCAAATAGCCACTGGGGTCCCCCAGCCACGCGGCGATTCCGACGGCCATTACACATCCCAAGACAAGACCGCCGCGCAGCAACCAGACGACAGTCGATGGAGCAGCGGACGCCAAGCGACTCGCGGCGAGACCAAGACTTCGCCCGAAAGGAACCGCTCGGCTGGGCAATGATGATCGCAGAATCGATTGGGCCACGACAGTACTCTAAACGCAGGACTATGGAACCGGCACCACGCCCGTTCGAATCTTAGCGCAGTGAGATCTAGAGCGTCTCACTCATTCGGCCTCGCTGGAGGAGATCGCAAATCACTTCGGGCAGCATTGGCTTGGTCAAGTGATGATCAAATCCCGCTTCCAGGGCAAGCCGCCGATCGCGTTCCTGTGCCCACCCGGTCACCGCGATGAGCGTCGCACGCTGTCCTGACGGTCGTTGCCGAATGGCGCGCACCACCTCGAGACCGGACATTTGCGGCATTCCGACATCGAGCAAAGCCGCATCCGGATCCACCCGGGCGAAGGCTGCCAGAGCCTCGGCCCCGTTGTAGGCGACGTGGGCCTCGTATCCCTCGAGGCGCAGTAGTTCGGCGAGACTATCGGCCGCGTCCACGTCGTCGTCTGCAATCAAGATGCAGCGCTTCATCTCCCCCTTAGCAGGCGTGGGCGAAGCCGCCGAAGGCTCGGGGCCGCCTCCACGTTCGCTGACGATGCAGCTGCCCGGCAGATGAACGATGACTTCTGTTCCATGGCCTAGGCCAGCGCTCACCGCCCGAATAGTCCCGCCGTGAAGCTCGATGAGTCCGCGCGCAAGCGCGAGCCCGATGCCGAGCCCACCTTGCGACTGCTCCAAGGCCGCCGGTACTTGAGAAAACATTTCGAAGATCTGAAATTGCTGCTGCTGGGTCAGGCCCATGCCGTTGTCCTTGACCCGGATCACGAAGTCGGGACCCTCGCGCTGGGCGCTCACCAGTATCTGACCCTCGGGATCCGTGTACTTCGCCGCATTGGTGAGCAAGTTGCCGAGTACCTGGGCAATGCGCACAGGGTCGATATTAAGTATCACAGGCGTGGACGGCAGCGATTTCTTCAGACGGTGACGCTTGGCTTCAAGGTGTGGGCGCGCCGCTTCCAACGCGGTGTCCATCACAATCGATAACAGTTCGCTCGACTTGCGTAGCAGCAAAGTCCCGCGACCGATTCGCGAAACGTCCAGAAGGTCATCGAGGAGTAGCGACATGTGTTGCACTTGACGCTCGATGATGGCGTGGCTCCAGCGTCGCTGAGCATCGGTCGAATTCGTGGCGGCAGCGATCCGCACGCCTTGGCGGATCGGGGCGAGAGGATTGCGTAATTCGTGTGCCAGAGTTGCCAGAAATTCGTCCTTGCGGCGGTCAGCCTCGTGAAGCGTCTCCTCGTACTTCTTGCGCCCGGTAATGTTCGTGAACCAGACGGCCACTGAGCCCTGCAGTGGTGCCGCCAGAACGTTGTACCAACGGACGCCCTGATTGCTCGCAGCGGTCTGCATCTCGAACTCGCATTGCGCACCGCTCTCGAGCACGCTGACATATCGAGCGAACAGCCCCGGCGGCTCCCAAGCCGTGGGCAAAACCCTGCCGATATCCCTTCCGATCAGCTCCGACACCTCCCGCCCCAATGCGCGAGCGGCCGCTGGATTGAGGTAAGTCCACGTAAAATCGACTATCAGTCCGTCACTGCGACGTATCGGCGTAAGAATGGTGAATGGGACGACGGAGGACTCGAGTGCAACTGAGAAGCGCCTTTCGTTCTTGGTTGCGGCCGCCCGGGCGCGTTCCCGCTCCACCACCGCGGCCGCGCTCGCCGCGCACACCTCGGCCAGCCGCTTCTCCCGCTCGCAGTGCTCGAGTGATTCGGCACGCATCACCGAAAGCACCCCCAAGAGTTCACCCTGCGCACTGCGCAGCGGGATACTCTGCAATCCTGGCAGGTTTTCCTCAGCGGCCATCGCGCGGTGGCGGTCGAAAATGGATCCCTGAAGCTGCCTCTGGATTGCCTCGTCGGTGAAACCTGCCTGGGCTACCGACTGACAGGCGCCGTTCTCGGCGTTATTGAGTGAGACGATCCCGTGACGCGCTTCATAGAGCTCCAGCGTCACATCCAGAAGCGACTGCAAGGCGGCCGGGAGATCATCCCCGGTGGCCACCAGGTTTTGGCTGAAGGTGTGGAGTCGGCTCACATCCTGCAGTTGCTCCTTCAAGCCGTCCTGCGCGCGTTGCAGCAGCTCATCCATCTGCTTGCGTTCGGTGATATCGACCGCCACCCCGCGGGCGACACGGAGCACGCCGGTGGTGGTCGCTTCGAGCTCAACGCGAATCAGGACCCAGCGGATTTCCCCGTCTAGCCGCGTAATCTTCTGCTCACGCTCATAGCGAAACTCGCGGCGAGCGATATGCTCCTGCATGACTCGCTGGCTTTCCTCGACATGATCGACGCGCAGACCGCCAAGCCAACGCGCAAGGTCGATTTCACCCGGCGTGACGTCGCGACCGAGCATTTGACAGAGGCTCCAGGAGACAAAAGCCTTACCTGTCTCGAAATTCAATTCAAAGATGCCGACACCGGTGTTCCTTTGAGCCAGATCGAGCCGTTGTTCCGCTAACGCCGCGCGGGTGGTGGTGAAGTGCAGGCGATTGCCGCAGGCGACGACTAGCAGGCCGCTCGCGGCGAAGATCAACACCGCCGCAACATCAGGGGTAGAGTGAATCGCAAACGTGTCCATCGGCGATACGAGCAAGAGACCATCGACGACGCCCACGAGCAGAACGAGCAACGCCGGACCTCGGCCAAGAAAAATGACCGCGCAGACTAAAGCCAGGAGAAAAAACAGAAACGGCGTTTGGCCACCAACCAAGGGTAAGATCAGCCACTGCAATAGTGCAGCGAATCCGGCAACTGCGGCCGCGACGGTGTAGGACAAATAAGGCGAGGCGATAAGTTTCTTGGCCACACGCATGGACGTGCTGCTATCACTCGCAGTGCTGGAAATATGAGCGCCCCTCATAGAGGATTAGAATTTTACGCAGTCCGAACACCACTCCGCGGCTTATTTCTGTCGGACAAGGCAGCGGCGTCGCGCCACATCGGGGGGTTGGACGCCTTGCGCCGAAAGGCCCATAGAATCAATCGACTGCGTCAACGCTCCTCGGATCACCCGGGGATGGAGCCCTCCGGCTGCAGGGCAACCCGGATTACTCGAGCGCTTCAAGGATCAGCGTGTCGGACGCCAAGCTCGCGCCGGAGTTGCGAGACTTGCGCTGCGGATACGGCCGAGGCGCCGTTCCCCCAGCTGGTGCGAATGAAAGTCGCCAGCGCGGCGATATCGATGTCATCGTAGCGCCAGGCGAAGCCCGGCATGGCCAGTCCCGCCGGTGCGGCATCGGTTGCCGGTGTCCTGGCACCATTCAAAATGACGGCGACCAGCGAGGATGGATCGGTATTCAATACCGTGGGATTCCCCGCCAGCGTTGGAAAAGTGAGGCGCTCGCCGCCGCCGGTCAGTCGATGGCAAGCGGCGCAGCTGTCCATGTAGATGCGCCCTCCGGCGGATCGCTCGGCCCCCGCCATGACCGTGCGAATCGTCGCGTCATTGGCGGCGAAGCGCGCGCGTTCTCCAGGGGCCGGCGAAAGTGACTTCAAATAGGCCGCGATGGCCGCGACGTCCTCCTCGGTCATGTACTGCGTGCTGTGCCGCACCACATCGGTCATCGATCCCGTGACTGCGGACTGCTCGTTGTGTCCGGACTTGAGCAGCGAGGCGATCGAAGCCGCGCTCCAGCGTCCGAGCCCGTCGCCCTCATTGCCGCGCAGATTGATCGGCGAGCTGCCGTCGAGCCCCGTTCCCGAGAGGTAGAGGTTGGTCGTGCCGCGAACGTCCTTTTCTTCGAAAAACAGTCCACGGGGAGTGTGGCAAGTGCCGCAATGCGCCAAACCCTCTACCAGGTAGGCGCCGCGGTTCCACTGCTCGTCCTTTGACGAGTCCGTCGCGAAGCGCGAGGGATCGTGGAACACGCTGTTCCAAAGCGCCAGTGGCCAGCGAAGATTCAGCGGCCACCGGATATCGCTTATGCGTGACGCTTCGTGCACCGGTGCTACGCCAGACTGCAGATACGCCAGCAGGTCCTGCAGGTCTTCGTCCGTCGTACGGGCATACGCTGTGTAGGGCATGGCGGGATACAGCCGGGTGCCATCGGGGCGCACCCCGAAGCGCATGACGCGGATAAAGTCTTCGAGAGAATAGTTGCCAATCCCGGTCTTTGGATCGGGGGTAATGTTGGAGGAGTACACCGCTCCGATCGGCGTGGAGAGTTTCAACCCGCCCGCAAACGGTTGGCCGCCGCTGCGAGTGTGGCAAAAGGCGCAATCGCCGAGCACCGCGATGTAGGCACCATGCGCGGTATCCGGCCGCCTTTGCGCCAGCGCCGGACCCAACGCGGGATCGGGTCGGTGCGCCACTGTGACGACGACTGCCCCCACCGCCAACACCAGGAACGCGATCGCGACGACCACCCAGGACCCAGCGCGTCGGATGGCGCTCATACGCGCACTAAGGGCCCAGGGCTCTTGAGATACGCCGAGCGAATATTCGCCGCCGACCAGTAGGCGAGGGCGCCCACCAGGCCCGTGGGGTTGTAGCCGATGCCATGGGCGAAGACATTGGCGCCCAGGACGAACAGGTTTGAGACGTCCCAGCTTTGCAGGTACTTGTTGACGACGCTGGTCTTCGGATCCGCACCCATCGCCGTGCCGCCGTTGATATGCGTGCTCTGGTAGGCGCGCGTATCCCAAGTGTCGCCGCGCTTGAGCACGCGGCCGGACATCGACTTCGCTCCCATGGCCTTGCCGATCTGAGAGAGACGTTCACCGAAGAATTCGGACATCCGCAGATCATTGTCCTGCCAGTTCAGCGTCATCCGTAGCAGTGGGGTGCCGTACGCGTCGCGGTAGGTCGGATCGAGATCCAGAAAACAGCCGCGGTATGCCATGTTGCTGAGTTGGGCCTCGATGCGGCCCGAGTGGAGAAAATTCTCCTTCACCGCGGCCTTCCAGCCGCTACCCCAGCGTGGAGAACCGGAGGGCAGGGGGATGCCACGCACCGGCCCATTGCCCGTCTGGCGACCCCATGTCACCCCGCCGCCGATGAAACCTTGCGGGCCGTGATCGAAGTTGTCGGCATAGAAGTCCTCTATTGCCTGTCCCACGCCACCCGCGCCCATGAACTGGTTGATGTAGACGCTCTGATCGAAGAACAGGTTGACGCTGTTGAGCAGTTGATAGCAGAAGTTTCGTCCCACCGTACCCTGACCGGTATCGGGATCATAGGGCTTGCCGATTCCCGACGAGAGCATCAAACGGACGTTGTGCAGATGAAAGGCGGCCAGGATGACAAGGCTTGCCGGCTGCTCAACCTCGTGGCCCTCGGCGTCCACATAGGTCACGCCGGTAGCCACCTTGCCGGTGCGGTCGGTATTGACCTTCAGCACGTGAGCATGGGTGCGCAGCGCGAAATTCGGCATGCGATACAGCGCCGGCAGAATCGTCGTCTGCGGAGAGGCCTTGGAGTAGTTGATGCAGCCATAGTCGCTGCAAAGCCACAGAAATTGCAGGGTCCGAGCTGACAGCCGTAGGGATTGGTGTATGGCCGCGAGGCGTTGGCAGCCGGTAGTGGATAGGGGTGATAACCCAGTTCGCGTGTCGCCTTGGCGAACAACGCACTGGTCGGCGGATCCGTTAACGGTGGTAGCGGAAACTCACGCGATCGCGGTGCCTCAAACGGATTGCCACCCTCGAGCATCCGGCCCTGGATATTGCCCGCCTTACCGGAGGTGCCGCAGACAGCCTCGAAGCGATCAAAATGTGGCTCCAGTTCGGCAAATGTGATGCCCCAGTCCTGCAGCGTCATGCCGGCGGGAATGAAGTGCGCGCCGTAGCGCTCGGTGACGTGACTCTTGAGGCGCAGTTCCTGCGGCATGACTCGCGAGTGCACGCCTGACCAGTGAATGCCGGCGCCACCCACGCCCGTGCCGGGCTTGAACGAACCGATCTGACGATAGGGCACCGCGCGGTCGTTCTTACTATGACGGATGGTGACCGTGGTTTTGGACAGATTCTGCAGCAGGCCGTTGCGGGCTGACTGGGCGATCTCGTCGACGACCTTGGGGTACGCCCAGTTGGGCACCGTGGCAGCATCCTCGCCACGCTCGAGCGCGAGCACGTTGAGGCCCGCTTGGGCGAGCTCGATCCCCATGATCGCGCCGGTCCAGCCGAAGCCGACGATCACGACATCGACCGGTTTGTTGCTCGCTGTCATCAGCCCCGCTTCCCATACATGCTGACCGGTCCGTACGGATAGGGTTTGGCCTCTCCAACCCATTCAAGATAGTCGGCGCGCACACCGGGATATCCGATCATTTTCCACGCCGCCATGTCCTTGTTGCCGCCATACATAGGATCGCCGAAGTAGCCCTCCATCACGTTCTTCAGCAGAAAGCCGGAAAAGAACGTCGTCAGGGACAACTCGGTAGAGGTGAGGCCGCCCTTTTCGATTTGCTTCAGGACATCTTCCTGCTGAGCTGCTGTCAGCGCGGCGAACGCGTTATTCAGGTGCTGCCGACACAGCTCGTCGATGGCCTTGATGCCAAGGCGATACTGCTGTTTGGGTGTGAGCTGCGACTGATAGCCGAATTCCGGTGCCGCTTCAAAGAACGGACCCTGCATATACCAGATCGCCCCATCGGCCCATGGCGTGCCCATCTGCCGATCGATGTATTGTGGTACGCCAAGTTCGACCGCCGAGGGCCCATGTTCGTCGGCCGGAATCAGACGCGCGCACCCCGCATTGATGAAGCTCCACTCATCCGGAGTGAAAAACGCCGGCCGGTAGGTGGGTTCCGTCGGGTGATTGGGAGCCGGTGCACTGCGCTGCGCATCGTCTGCCTCTGGGGACTGGGCTGCCACTCGAGTCGGAACCAATGCCGCAAGCGGCGTGAGCGCGATGCCACCCGTCAGGAATTCCCGGCGGCTCGTCTTACCGTCATTTGCAGACATGGGTCAGCTCCTCCATGACAATACGCCGCACAATCGTGAAGATACAGCGAAGTGCCCGCCTCGCCTATCCTTGCTGCTTCGCGTCCGCCGCCTGCGGACCGGGGGCCCGCCATGCACTCAACAAGGGTGCGCATGCTTTTTGTGCCAGAATGCCGGTCTGTCGCTGTGATGCGTTAAAGAGGGCGTTGGTGCAACAATTTCGGACGCCATGTGGGGTGAGTCGTGGGCGTAACTGAGCTGGTTATCGTCCTGGCGCTGTTGCAGTACTTATTCTTCGGCATGCTGGTCAGTCGCGCGCGAACGCGTTACGGTGTCAAAGCGCCGGCGGTCACCGGCGATCCGATCTTCGAACGCCACCTTCGCGTCCAGATGAACACTCTGGAGTTGCTGATTATTTTCCTACCCGCGCTGTGGATCGCCAGCGCCTACGTCGCACCCCCTTGGATCGGAGCGCTTGGCGCGATGTACCTCGCTGGCCGATTCCTCTATCTTCGGGGCTATGTGCGAGCAGCCGAGAGGCGCGCTCTGGGGTTTGGTCTCAGCGCGCTCCCCATCCTCATCTTGTTGGCAATTGACCTGTGTGGCGCACTTCGCGGCCTGTTCGGACTTTGAAACCTCGCCTGCCGCGCCCGATCTCAGCGACCACTGCCGACCGGCGTGGCTCGCAGAACTGAAGACGCCGCGATCATGGGCTGACATCGGCCAGATTCCCTTCATAGGCCGACCCGGGCAGCGCATCGCAAGACTTCACGCGGACCGGTCTTGGGTTGCGCAGGCTCGTAGTCCAGTGCTCACCGAATACTGAGCTGTAACACGCGTCCATGTCGACTTTGAGCCGCTCCACGTCCAATCTCTCCCACATGTCGGTGCTGACATCGCTCTTGCTGACCGCGAGAAAGGTGATTTCCTCTCGCGCTGGAAGCACTCGATTCTCAACCATGTTAATGGAGACGCGGCGGATTGCATCAAGACTGCCCCCGATGGCGCAGCAGCGCTGCAGCAGCTCGCGCCCAGAGCGCACGGTCTGGCCGTTGTAGCGCACCACCAGCTTCTCGAGCGTGGCGGGGCCGATCCCGGCGTTCCTGACGTCAAAATGAATGATGGCCTGCCCATTTTTCTCATTACCGTGAATCGTCTCAATGTAGGGCCAGGAATTCGCCGTGACCAGGCGCTGCATGTTCGCTTCGTTCTGAATCGCGATGATGATCGACCCAACCGACAAAGCGAGGACGCTCAATGTGAGCGCAAGATCAATCGCGCGGTGTCCGACCTTCGGCGCATGCGCATGTACCTCTGGATCCAGCTCCATCTTAGGACCTCGACTGATTGCTTGCCGCAAAGCAATATCGCTGCTAGCAATTCGATACTACCTGCCCATCGGATGGCGGGAAAGTCCCAGGGGATGTCCTCGAGACTTTATGTTCGCCAACGCACAGACGGCCCAACGACGCACGCCGTAATTTGAGCCGATCATTCACTGCCGGAGTGCATACACTTTTCGCGTTGCGCCCAGAGGGCAGGCCATACGATCGTCGCTCAGTGGCCTGCCAATCTATCTATAACTGTGGACTCAGCAATGCGAACATTTTCAATCGATGTGATTCTTCGTTCCCCCAGCGCGCCGATACGCGCCGCTCTGCTGCGGCGCTGCACATAATGTCCGGCACCGCCGTCACCCCGTTCCACACTGACACGGCGTGGAACTCATGAGCGTTCATGCGGAAGTGTCTCCCAAAGGCGCTCCCCCGACGCTCGATCAGTCCCACTGCGACAGCGAACCGATCCATATTCCCGGCGCGGTCCAGCCACATGGTGCATTGCTCGCGGCGTTGGCGGAGGGGCTGCTCGTGACACATGCCAGCGCCAACCTCGCGGCGATTCTCGGCCTCCCTGCCGAAGCGGTGCTCGGGCGCTCGCTCGAAAACGCGCTTGGCGATGCAGCCTGCCGGGCGCTGCTCGACGCCGGTACGGCCGGAGCGTTGACACCGGAACAAGTGCATTCCCTGTCCCTCCCGGACGGGAGAATGCTGTACCTGCGAGCACACCGAACCGGCCGACACATCTGCGTGGACATCGAGCCGCTAAAGTTTGAACCTTTGGATAGACGGCCAATCTTCATGGCACGGTCGACGGTGAGGACGTTCGAGCATGCGGCCAGCGTTGTCGAACTCTGCGAACTCGCGGTTCAAGGATTGAGGGCTATCAGCGGCTACGACCGGGTAATGGCTTACCGCTTTTGCGAGGACGGCCATGGTGAAGTGATCGCCGAGGCCCGCGAGTCGTCGCTCGAAGCCTACTTGGGGCAGCACTATCCGGCGTCCGACATTCCGCCGCAGGCCCGGCGACTGTACCTGCGTCAGCGCGTTGGCGCGATCGCCAATTCCAGCTACACGCCGGTGCCGCTGTGTACTGATTCAACGCTGGATGACGGCACACCGCTCGACCTCACGCACAGCGCTCTGCGTAGCGCCTCGCCCATCCACTGCGAATACATGCGCAACATGCACACCGCGGCGAGTCTGACGATCGGACTCGCGTATGGGCCCGATCTCTGGGGCATGCTGGTGTGCCACAACTCAAGGCCGCGTTGGCCGGGCTTCGAACTGCGGGCGGCCGCGGAGTTGATCGGCCAGGTCGTGTCGCTGCTACTCGTCAGCACGGGGGAAGCGGAACATCTTGCCCAGCGTCTCGAACGCAATGCCATCCTGCACGCGCTGGTCGATCGGCTCGCGGCACCGGTGCCGCTGCCGGAAGCGTTCGCCGCGGCAGAAGCCGAGTTGCTGCACCTCGTGGCTGCGACCGGAGCCATGGTGCGCCTGTCCGGCAGTTTTCTCTCCTTCGGGCGCACGCCTTCGCTTTCCGCCACCAAATCTGCCCTCGCGCTGCTGCAGTCCTCGGCGGGCGGCGATCCAGTGGCAGTCGACGACCTGGGGGCCCGCTATCCTGAACTCGCCAGCAGCATCAGCGAGGCTAGCGGCGCGTTGCTGTTACCGCTCGCTACTGGCGACGACGATTTGATCCTCTGGTTCCGCCCGGAGCTGCAGCGAACCATCGTCTGGGGCGGCAATCCAGCCGAGCACGCGACCCAGAAACTGGCTAGCGCACGGATCTCCCCGCGAACCTCTTTCGCAGCATGGAAGGAAACAGTGAAGGGCCATTGCGCAACCTGGACCAAGGCCGATCTGGCTCAGGCTCGCGAGGTGCGCAACGCGGTCGCAGCCGAGATAGCGAAGCGGGCCAAGTCGGCACTGCGGGAGAGCCAGGCTCAACTCGAACTAATCGTCGAACATTCCAGCGATGTCATCATGCTCATCGGCCTCGACGGCATGCGGCGTTACGTTTCACCCGCTGCCGAACGCTTGCTCGGCTGGCGCCCGGGAGAGATGGTTGGAAGCGCGACCCTGCTCGGGAGCACGGTCGGGGAGTTCGTCCATCCCGATGACCAACAGGCTTTCATGGACTCTCGTAAAGCCCTGCTGGCGAGCCGTGGCGGTGAAAATGCAGTTTCCTTTCGCCATTTGCGCCGCGATGGCTCGTGGATTTGGGTCGATAGCCGCGCCCGATTTCGCATGAGCGCCGACGGCTCGGGTCCAACAGGTATTGTTGTCGTCCTGCGCGATGCGACGGATCGCATGGCGTTAGAGATTAAGCTCAAGGCCGCGCTGCAACAAATGGAGCGGATAGCCGCAACGGATGGACTGACGGGTCTCGCCAACCGCCGGCAATTTGACGGCGTTGCCGATGAGGAATGGCGGCGGTGCGCGCGAGAGCATCAGCCGCTCTCCGTGCTGATGCTGGATGCCGATCACTTCAAGCTCTTTAACGATCGATATGGTCACCTCGTGGGCGATGGTTGTCTACGCGCCATTGCCTCCCAACTCGCGGCCACTGCTCGGCGGCCGGGAGACCTTGCGGCACGCTACGGCGGGGAGGAGTTCCTGCTCCTGATGCCGCACACGGATCCGGCCGGCGCACTGTGTGTCGCTGAAGATATTCGCAAGCGCGTCCTGGATCTCGCCATAGCGCATGAAGGGGGGCCCGCCCCCGGTGTCGTAACCGTCAGCATCGGCGTCGCGACAGCGTGGCCTAGAGATCCCGGGAGCAGCCCAAGGAACGTCAGCGCGTTGCTGGTAGCGGCCGATAATGCGCTGTACCGAGCGAAGAGAAGTGGACGAAATAGGGTCGTGATCGCCGGGGAGTAGACGTTCCCGGAATAAAACCACAGCCGTCCGAGTCTTCTCTCCTGAACCCCTCGTCAGGAGAGCCTCAATGTCAGATGATTCAACGATCCAGTCCCGCCGCAACGCTTTGAAATGCATGGCCTATGGGGGTGCGGGCACTTTGTTCATGCTCTCCGGGGGCGTCTTCACCCCCGTCGACCTGGCCATGGCGTCGGACAGTAAGTTGGAGGTCAAGAAACTCGGTCGGCCGCTCTTCGTTCAGATTAGCGATACCCATATCGGATTTAACAAGGACGCCAACCCGGACGTCAACGGAACTCTGACCAAGTCAATCCTGCTCGTGAACGCGATGGCCGAGCAACCCGAACTCATCATCCACACCGGCGATATCACTCACCTGTCCAAGGCCGCCGAGTTTGATCTCGCGCAGCAGATGCTCGGTCAACTTCGAGTCACCGACCTGCACACCGTGCCGGGGGAGCACGATACTGCGGATTCCGAGGTCAGCGAATATTTCGCGCGTTTTGGCAGGGCTTCCAACAACAAGGGCTATTACAGCTTTGATCACGCCGGCGTGCACTTTGTCGGCCTCATCAACGTGTTGGATTTCAAGGCCAATGGACTTGGAACCCTCGGGCACGATCAGCTCGAATGGGTGGAACATGACTTGAAGACGCGCTCATCGAGTACACCCGTCGTTGTATTCGCTCACATGCCGTTATGGACGGTATACGAACCCTGGGGATGGGGCACAGGGGACTCAGATCAACTCCTGGGATATTTACGCCGATTTGGCTCGGTGACGGTATTGAACGGACACATCCACCAGATCGTGCAGAGGGTGGAAGGGCATATCACATTCCACACGGCGCGATCGACGGCTTACCCGCAGCCGGCGCCGGGTGTTGGCGGCGGCCCGGGCCCACTCAAAGTACCCACAGATGAGTTGCCGAAAATGCTCGGCGTCTCCAGCGCCACGCTCAGTAAGCACCCACGTTCGCTGATCCTCGCCGATGAGACCCTTGGCTGAGAGTCCGGTACGGAAAATCGATGAAAGCATTACTCCTAACGGTCTTTCTTGCGGTGCCACTCGTCGCGATGATGTCGGTTGCGTGCGCGTCCGACACGCCAATCAGTTCTGCCATTGCGGGCGATGCGACGCGGGGCAAAGCGCTGTATCAGGCGTGCCAAGCCTGTCACTCCATTGAGGACAACGACTTGGGGCCCAAGCATCGCGGCGTTGTCGGACGCAAGGCCGGCAGTATCGCGGACTACAACTACTCCCCGGCGCTAAAGAACTCCGGACTGGTCTGGGATGCCGCCACCATCGATCGCTGGCTCTCCAATCCCAGCGAACTGGTCCCCGGAACCAAGATGTTCTTCAAGATCGATGATGCCCAGAGCCGCGCAGACGTCATCGCATACCTCGCAGAATTGAAATGACGGGCGACTTGCAGCGACGCTTGGCCGTCTTGGCGGCAGGCGGCGGCTGAAGGAGGCCGCTTCACGCTGTCACTGCGGCACCGTGGTTTCGCTCCACCGGCCTGAATGTCATCGCCATCATCACCGCGACGATCCCGAACCCCCACGCCGCGAGATACAGCGCGCCGTAGCTGCCGAACGTGTCGTAGAGCCATCCGCCCAACACCGGGCCGGTTGACATGCCGAGGCTCCCCGCCATCGCGGTGCCGCCGATTACTGTACCCATCATGCGCAGCGGAAAGTTCTCGCGTGCCAGCACCGCGTACAGCGGCATCACACCGCCATAGGTGAATCCGAATAGCACCGCCACTGTGTAGAACACGCCTAGGGAAATGGCAAAGTAGTACGACGCCGCAAAGAATGCCTGCATCAAGAGGCCGGCGATCAGCGTGCGACGCGCACCGAAGCGGTCACCCGCGAGCCCGAAGGCGATGCGCCCGCCGAGACCCGCTAGGCCTTCCACGCTATAGATCGTCACCGCCGTGATCAGGGGGATGCCGCAGGTCACGGCATAGCTCACCGTGTGGATGATGGGCCCGGAGTGCGTTGCGCAGCAGAAGAAATTGGTAAGCATCAGCACGATGAACTGCGGCGAACGGATGAGCTGCCTGATCGGCATTCGGGACTCCTCGCTCGCAGGATCGCCGCTTTGCGCGGCTGCGCGCTCAACCCCCGGCGGGCGGCGTACCAGCAGCGAAAGCGGCACCAGGGCGGCCACCACCAGCATCGCCACGATCTGCAGTACCCGCCGCCAGTCGTGTGAGCTCGCGAGCCAGGCGACCCAGGGCGACATCGTCAGGGGCGCGACGCCGAATCCCGCTGATACCAGTGATACGGCCAGACTCCGCTGCGTAGTGAACCAGCCGGTCACGCAGGCCATGATCGGCGCGAAGATCGCTGAGGTGGCCAAGCCCACCAGCACTCCAAACGCAAATTGAAACCCGGTGAGTGATAGCGCCATGCTCGCGAACGCGAGGCCGGCGCCCAGCAGAAGAGATCCGATCAGGCAGGTCCAGCGAGCGCCAATCCGATCGCTCAAGACGCCCCAGGCGGCGCTGCCAACTGCCATTGCGAGGAATCCGACAGTCATTGCAGCCGACACGCCGGTGGTAGACCACCCCGTGTTGGCTGCGATCGGCCGCAGCAGCACGGGGAGCGAGAACATTGCGCCGAGCGCGATGCAGCCCATGACGGCACCGGCCGTGACGATCACCCAGCGGTAACGAGGTTCGACCATAAGCCCCCTTGGTGGTGATCTTAGGACTCTGCGCAGGAAGGCGGCAACCGGTACCGGCGCGCCAACACAGGGCGCACGCGCTACGGGCGGCTGGGTAGGCTATGGGCGTGCGATCCCAAAGTGTGAGTCCGTTCAGCATTCGTACAGCTCAAGTACGCAATGATACTGATCGGGGCGTGGCGCCCGTCGATCAATACTGTACGGAGCATATTCAATGAGAATGTGGATTAAACCAGTGCTGTCTGGCTTCTTGCTGGCAGTCTGTGGCGCTGTGTCGCTTGCCGCCCACGCTGACCTGCCGGGCGCGCATCCGGCGTACCTTCACGCGCTGACCGACCTGCGCACGGCGCGATGGATGCTTGAGCATCGGCCCGGGGATGCGGCCGTCAGCGGGCGAGAGGACGAGGCGATCACCGAGATCGATGCGGCCATCGGTGAGATCAAGCGCGCTGCGATCGA
>Ga0181516_10001539_pt1 | contig 17501 bp, 31 predicted proteins | sample PEATcosm2014_Bin_25_FD_121104 | JGI IMG/M metagenome (GOLD analysis project Ga0181516, IMG submission 121104) | Peatland microbial communities from MTU Mesocosm Facility, Houghton, MI, USA - PEATcosm2014_Bin01_10_metaG | ecosystem: Environmental > Terrestrial > Soil > Wetlands > Peat | place... | reverse complement strand
CCTTTATCTCCACCCTCACCCACACCTGCATGCCCTCCACGGACACCAGCCACAGGTTCTTCCTCCTGGGATGACGCATCGGGAAGTCGCTCATGAGGTGGGGTGGAGCTTCCAGTACCGCACCGCCTGGTACGAGCACTGCAGTGACTTGCTGATCTGATTCACGGTCATCCCCTTGTCGAGCATCTCCAGCGCCTGTGGCTTCAGGTGGCCCCAGAGAGAGCGCCCAGGGGCCGTGTGGTGCTGGGCCGTGGCCTTGCGGCCCTTCGTGGGAGGCTCCCAGTACCCGTCCGCCAGGTGCACCACCTCCTCCACGCTGTCGTAGCCACGGGCACGGCACTCCTTGTTCATCTTTGCCTTGAGAGCCTTGTCCGGATCCTCCAGAAAGTCGGCAAGGCTGCCGCACTTCCCCTCACGGGCAAGGGCCTCGAGGCGGTGAAAGAGAGAGACGAACCCATGGAAGGGCTTGAAGTTCGGGCGTTGCATCAGATGTTCCTCGCCTCCCTGGTGTACCAGCCCTTCTCCCACAGGTCGTTCACCTGCTTGAAGAACGCATCGAAGCGGGGAGCGCAGGCCTCGAGCGACCACTGGTCACGAGCCCAGAGCCACACATCGTTCCGGTCAAGGGAACGGGCCCTCTGCACCGCCTCCAGCCAGTCCCCAAGCGTGTTGCACCTGTAGCCGGACACCCCGTGCTTCACCGTCTCCGTGAACGCCCCGTAGCCCTGGGCGATGAGCGGCGTGCCGCACAGCATTGCCTCGGCCCCAGACCCTCCGAACGGCTCCACGAAGGTCGTGGGCATCAGCATGCAGCGGGCATCCCCAACCAGCGCAATGCGGGCGCTCCCAGACACCACACCCCTGTACTCCACATGCCTGCTCACCCAGTGCTCGGACAGCGACTTCAACTGGTCCGCAATCAGCCCCTTGAAGTTGCCCTGCCCTGCGAAGACGAACACCCCAGGCCTGTCCTCCTCGTGGTGCACACGGATCATCTCCACGATGGTGGCCATGCCCTTGCACTCCTCGATGCGCCCCATGTAGAGGAAGTAGTCACCAGCACCTGTACCAACGGGCCAGTCGGCCAGATCGTAGAAGTTGGGCACCACCGCCTGATAGAGCTTGTTCAGGCCGTTGTCCTTCCCGTAGGCGGCCTCGTCACGACCCATGTGGTAGTGGCGCCACGCCTGCGTCTCAAACACCCTGAACGCACCGAACGGATGGTCCACATAGCCGATGTGCGGCTCGATGTGGCTGCACTGGGGGAACATGTGCACCAGGTCGGGGTGCGAGCGGCCGAAACTGTGCAGGATGATGTCACGGGGCTTCACCCTCGCCTTGAGGGCCTCCTTCAGCCGCTGGTCGAACAACGGGTATCCACGCTCCCCGATGCGGGCATACTCGGCGTGGAACGAGCCCTTCGGCTGAAGCGGATAGTACCGGTCGAACTCTTCCTGCGTCAGCATCTCAACCTTCTCGTCCGCATCCGACTCGGAGAGCGCCGTGACATTGCTGTACTCCACCACCCGCCACGGGTCGTGCAGGGTGTGCATCATCTTCGGGAAGCGACGGCACTTGCCAGTGAAGGCGCATGAGGAATGCCTCGACGAGGGCTTGGAACCGTCGTTGTAGGTGTGGAACAGGCCAGGGATGTGCAGGGTGGGCTTCATGTCAAAAGTCTACGGATATGGATGGGCTCAAGGGGCTCATCGGTCGATTCCAGCGGCTGCAGGTAGCCCATCCAGACCTGGACAAGCCCCAGCCCGAAGAGCAGACCGTCCGTGAGGAACGTCACGACGCCTCCTCCTCGGTGACCACCAGCAGCACCAGGGTCACGATAATCAGCCCAAGAATCCTGAAGTACAGCATCAGAGGTTCCTCGCCACCTGCAGCCAGGGCGGAATGCCCTGCCGCACATAGTCACGCTTCTCCGACTCGGACAGCGTCTCCCACCACGTCAGGATGGTCTCCCGACCCGCCTGGCGCATCTCCGGCAGGATGTCACCAGGCGGGCTCTTGTAGAACGGCTCCTTGTCCTCCGCCACCAGCCACGCATCTATGGCGCACATCCTCCCCTCCTTGTCGGACGGCTCAAGTCCGATCGAGGCGGGGAACCAGTAGGTAAAGGCCTCGGCGGGTTTCATGATGCCAGGGCGTATGGTATCCATAAAGTTAGCCGTTCCTCCGCTTGAATGACAGCACCAGCGCCGCCACCACCACGATGGGCCACAGGGCCGCCAGCAGCACCACCATCCCCACCGCCAGCATCGAGTTCCACAGAGACCCACGGCAGTCGGAGCAGATCTCCTCGTTGTCCCTCACCTCGTAGGCGAACACGCACAGCCACCAGATGCAGGCAAACCCGTAGAGTACAAGTGCGGCAGTCGCCTTCATATATAAGCAGTGTAACCCATGGGTCAACTGGTACTCGTAACACCCTCATAATCAACACCTGTACCAATCCAGTCACAGCATTCACAGATGAGATGAATCTTTACAATCATCTGTGTTTTCGTAACCCCCTGTACACCATCATCACCCATCACCCATTCACACATAACACAGATAACACACATGTTTTAGGAAAAGATATAATCCGTGGTACAGAAATACATTTCGTGTCCGCCGCCAAATAGTTTTTAAACACCTGTGTTATGTGTGTTACCTGTGACTGCGTAAGTAATTGTAAAAACTCCCATGGTGGCGTAAGTAAATTAGGGGGGTAGCCCCATGCAGGGAGGAGGTCAACCCCCCCTCCCCCCTTCGTTCCTAACCTCATGCTATCTGCGGATTTACGGTACAGATGCCCTAGCTAAAGTGTTGGTACAGGTCATGTGATGGTCTGAATCAACGAGATGCGAGCGGTACAGGTGCTGCACAGGAGCGCATCATACCAGCTCCTGTACTGCTCCACCCTCGTGTACCAGGAGATTCACAGGAGATTACAGGTCATCTGTGACATGTGTGAGCCCTTTGGTACAGAACATGTTACAGTACAGTACACGATCACATCACGATGTGCACACCACCAGCACCTGTACCAACGAGTGCTTCACCAGGGCGGGGACAGCTGTACTGGACTGAGATTGAGTCGCAATAAGGAGCTGAACGGAGGGGTTCGGCCTTCCATTACCCGCCAAAACGGTCCTTTTAGACGACAACTGTCGTTTAAGTGCCCCCAATTGGGCGCTATGGTGAGTTGGGTGATGCGCCAGTGACTAAGCAAAGGGCCTCAAACGACCATTTCACTAAGCACTGGAAAAGGTTTGCCAAAACATCTGTACTTAATGTTTTCTTAACACAGATGCTTACGCAGTCACAGGAGAATTTGGGGTAAACCGGCGCCACAATATAGACGTGTGTTTTCTACATACGCTAAAACTAATTAAAACCTATCGCACCTCTACTTTAAAATACTTTACTAAATCATGTGTCTTATTTGTGTTATGTGTGAGTACAGGTGTGTATGTGTTGATTTGGAGGCACTTAGATAACCTACCAAAATCCCCCTCATCTGTGACACCCGTGGCTGGTGTAATTCATGGGTAGGCGACTGGGGTTAACTCATTGTACCATCACTACTTAACACCTATTCTTACATCATTACTTAGTCGTGATAAACTAAGCACAGCACTCAAAACTATGAAAACCCCTACCCTCAGAACCGCATCCGCCTCCCCCGCCGTGGGTACAGGCTCGCCCTCCTCCCTGACAGTCCGACTCGCTTGGGTCAACAACGCCGAGTCGCCCACGGTTTACTCCGTGGTGCTGACCGGTACAGACCTCAGCATCGACGCAGAGGACGGCGTGTACACCGCTTGGTGGTGTCCCGGTGATGACAGTGACGACTGCGATGAACTGGGGGTATTTGCCACGCTCGAGCAGGCTATGGAGGCGTGCGAGGCGACGCTCTCGTACCACGAGCGTGCGGCGCTGATGCTGCAGAGGGAGGACGCAATATGAAATGGGTGCCGAAGGCTAGCCAAGAAGAGGTGGACAAACTGATGGGTCTGCCCGTCTGGTTCAGCGTCTGTGCCGATGAGCCGACCAAGGGTGGCGCTCGACGCTGGGCGCTGTTCCGCAAGCCCTCCGATGGCAAGGGCGGCTGCCCGTGCGAGATGGGCGGCTTCCGGAGCGTTCAGGAGGCTGTGGAGTACGGCAAGGCGTGCGCCGAGAGCGAAGCCCTGCTGGTGGACGAACTGGGCTACGAGCGTGACAACTGGGGCAAGCCCACGATGAGGAAGTACGCCTTGGAAACCGTGGAGGTCGACTTTTGACCTTACATTTACACGAGAACCTGATACCTATACCACATATGTACCTCAACGACATCATACGCACTCTCGACGCAGGGCAGTGGTGCCGAGTGGGCAGCGGTCGTATAATAACCCTCAAGAAGGCTACTGCAGTTGACTGCTTTGGCTGTGCGGTTGCCTACTACGAGACCAATGATACCGGGATGGGTGCCTGCAGGCTGTGCTACTGTGAGAGCATCGGGGGTGAAGTTGTGCGCTCCCCGCTTGGGATTTATGGCTCGTTTGAGGAGGCTGCCGGTGCGGCATACTCCCACGCCCTGGATTGCGTGGTGGATGCGAAAGGCAACCAACCCCTCCTCTTGTCTGACTGCGTAACCCTCGACTTCTAATATGAGCATCGACGAACTCAATCACTGGCTGCCGGACGGATTAAGGACTTCCGACAGCACGACGAAGGTCATCACGCTGATTAAGGTGATACGGGCGGCGACCGGCTGGGGATTACAGGAATCCTTTGAATTCGTGAGGGACGGCGTTGGCATCACCGGAGTTCCCATTGAGGTCACCGAGCAGCAGTTCGACGATATTGCCTACGGGGCGATGGACAAGGCAGGCGTACCCCACTCGCAGCGTTTGGTGCCCCTTCAATGCGTGGAGGTCGACTTCTGATGAACTCGCTGATTGCGTCGGACTACTACAACGAACAGGGCAGGAGGGCTTTCATCCGGTGGTTTATCGGCGTGCAGCGCAGGCAGTCGACACGCCTCTATGTAGGGCTGACCTCGCTGCGCTCCTGCTGGAACAGGAGAGACTACCACGACTCGAAGAGGCAGGCAGAGGGGCTGTGGGAGGATGCCGTGCATCCAGAGGGGCGCCCAGAATTCTGCGTGAGGGACGGGATGGTGACGATAGGCCTGTGGTGGAAGACTCTGGGATGGCACGAGAAGGCGGCGTATTCCTGCCAAGAGGAGGCAATCAAATGAACACCGAACTCAACCGTACCTTCATGGTGTCTGACTTCACCATCCCCGACGATGCGTGGGTCAATGTACTGGGGCTGTGGAGGAGCGATGCCTCTGATGGGTACAAGGTCGGGGAGATGAGGGCACACGAGGGATGGTACTGTCTCTCCTACTGGGATGGTGACCATGACTATCGGATCATCGCCTCCTCGTTCCACTCAAGGCAGGAGGCTGTCGTGTACTGGTACAAGACTGAGTACAGGCGCCCGCTCAACCCCGTGGAGGTCGACTTTTAGTATGAACAACAGCCCCAAGACCGTCAAGTTCGAATGAACCCCAAGGAGGCCTTCATTGCGTGGTACTGCAGTCCGGAGCACCTCTGGGCTACCCCCTTGAGGTGTCAGGCCGAGGATGTCTGGGATCTCTCCGATGGTAGGGCGCCTGAGTGGAGGGCGGCTTGTGTGAGGTACTGGTGGTCCCAACTGCCCTACCACGAGCGCGCCCTGTACCTGGACGGGGGTCTGAAGAGGTGGCTTAGGGAAGAAATAATGCTTACGCAGGATAATATATGAACTGGACCACTACCAGCCGGCTCATCGCAGACTCGTATACGGGCGTCCCCTCGAGGGGGAGCGACAGGTGGCTCTTGGAGAGGATGGGCAGGTGCGACTGGATACTCTGGTACAGTGGCTTCGTGTACGGGGTCACCGGGGAGCGTCCTGTCTGGTATCCCGTGAGCCGGCTGGTGACTCCCGATGGCGACCCGCTGAGGATGCTGGCTGGGAGGCTGCAGAGCGAGTACCTGGACAGGGACGGCTCGTCGTGCCAGGGGGACGCATCGTGGACGGAGTGCCGTGAGGGGCTGGTCAACCTGTGCCTCCGTAACACCTTGGACACGAAGCGGGGTTGTACTATCGTTGTGGATACGCTGGACAGGTGGATTGAGAGGACGGCGGAACGCTGCCCCTTGAAAGCCGTGGAGGTCGACTTCTGATGCCCACATGAACATCTCCGAACTTATGGAGTTGGAGAAGTACGGTCTCCTCGTGTGGAGGCTGGAGCAATCCATTGGTGGGCTTGGCATCCGGTACTCCGTGTGCGAGATGTCCCACGGGCGGTACAGGTGCAGCGAGAGGGAGTTGAGTGGTCGACTTCTCTACACGCTTGAGTACTCCCCGCAGCCGACGGCACGGTGCCCTGAGCGTGAGTGGTATGTGCTGGGCACGATGTTCAGGACGACGCAGGAGGCGGTGGCCGAGTGCCTGCGGCGTGAGAAGGAGCGTTCTGTGCCGAAGATGCCGAAGATGGTGATAATCACCCTGGATTTCTGAACTAAAAACAACACAACATATGAACACACAGTACTTAGTATACCTCGTTTGGGATCTGGCTGCGACCCTCTGGGAAGCGCCCTATAATTACTACTCTTGGACCCCGTGAAGACCCTGAAACTCTCCCGCAACGGCCCGTGGACCATCTCGTCCTGCCCGTGGGCGCTGTACTTCTTATGAGTTGGCTACCGCCACTGACCTACTCTCTGGAGGATGTCCAGATGGCCACGACCGTGAACAACTGGGACAACATCGCCAAGAGCCACAAGGCCCTGAAGGCCAAGTGGGTCATCTCCGACCCCAAGCCCAAGCGCCTCTACAGGGCGTGGTTCTACGAGATGTGCGTGAAGAGGTTTGAAGTCTCCCACTTGGATCAGGAGATGTGCTGGCGGTGGGCTGACCTGGCCTACGATTGCGCTGAGTTCCACAGGAACCCGTGGTACGAGGAGACTAGGGCCATCTTCACCGACCGGAAGGTGGGCGACTGGGTGAACTCGCTCTCCTACCACGACATTGCGATGATGGAGGAGCGGCCCGAGTGGCTGATGCCTGCGCAAAGGATTGAATTCTAGACATATGAACAACACATACAAGACGCTGGTGGTACAGTTGCCGGACTCTCATCCTTGCGTGAGCGAGTTGAGGTCCTGTCTGATCAAGATGGGCAGGCCTGAGATGGCTGCTGAGGTTCGCCTGACCAACCTGGATGCCGTGGGCTACCGGCCCGTGGACGAGGAGCGTGCGGACTGGTACGCAAGCAAGGTGGTCTCGAAGTTGCTGCAGGAGTTCGGGGTGCTGCCGGCCGAGACGAGGCAACCCCGCATCGGGCAGTTGCTTGAGACGGGCGGCGTGTGGCGTGAGGGCCTCGACACGGGAACCTATTGACCTATCACCGATACTATCTATTGGCCAGGGGAGCATAGACTGACGGGGAGATCCCGTCTCGCCTTTCATATGGGGAGTTGAATCTACCCTTGGCCACTCTTTACAATGAAGCCCTACACAATCAAGGTTCTGCCTCCAACGGATGCCACTTCCAGGTGCCCTGTGATACAGGTCTCCTGCGTGGTGCCCCAGCAGTTCATAGGGCCCCTCATCATAAAGGTGAACAGGCACAACAACGAGATGGTTGAGCCGACTTATATGTACAACGACGACGACAAGCCCGTGCAGACCAAGGGCAAGACCCTTGGCAAGGAGATAGAGGCGAACGACCTGGTCCTCGGGGACTGGTGTCTGTGCGAGGGGTGGCACCCCTTCAACGGCGTGTATGTGGGCTCCCTTACCATCCAGCCACGCCAGAATCTAAGTCAGCGCAGCGCCCTGATGTTCATGTCGCTGGAGGACTGGGAGCGCAGGGAAGTGGACAGGAAGTATCCGGAGATGCTCCAGTGCATGTGGTGCTGGGCAAAGGACGGGACGGGAAACGACGATGTTTGCTACTCCTTCAAGTGGCTGGCCAATGTGAACAACATGAGCTCCGAGGGGCGCATGTCCGAGCATCAGAAGGCGCTGATGATCTCCGCAGGGCTTGCGTCATGATCCGGGACGAAGCATGGTGGGAGATGGGAGGGGAGCCCAACTCGTGGGCCGAGGTGGTGCAGCAATGGACCGTGGGGCTGCAGAACGCCAAGGAGACGGGCGATCCGTACCTGATCAAGGTGGCATCCGAGACTCTCGAATACGCACTCAAGCAACTCGCAAGGGAGATTGACTTGACCGAGGAGGGATAATTCTACTGACCAACATATGAAGACATACCAAGGTTCCAAAGACCCGCAGGGGTCGTCAATCATCAATGCGCTGAGCCCAGACTCGTGGGCTCGCCTTGTCCGTGAGAAGGTGGAGATGCCCATCACTCTGGATGTGACGAGGGAGGAGTATGCCAAGTTGCGTGACACGGACCACGAGCGCTCCCGCCGCATCAAGTCGGTGCGTGAGTATGTCATGCCTGGCATCTTCGAGTTCGACGAGAACAGCAACCCACGCCGGCGCAAGGAATTGCTCAAGGGAGTGGCCCTGCTGGGGCTGGACTACGACACGGACGACAAGAGCCCCGTCGAGTTCATCGCCAAGTTGAAGTCCTATGCGACCGGCGACGTGCTGGCCGACAAACTGGGCAGCCTGAACTTCGTGGCGTACAAGACCATCTCCCACACGGAGGCCTATCCGAGGCTGCGTGTGCTGGTGGACTGCGACGGAATCGAGGTGAAGGACTACGCCGCCTCCGTGGACACCATCAGCAAGATACTGGGGATGGACGGGATGCACGACAAGAACTGCGAGAGCCCCGTGCTCCCCATGTCTATGCCCATCCTCTTCAAGGGTGGGGAGATGGAGCAGCCCATCATCAGCAGCCGCATCAACGGCGTGCCGTTCGTGGCGACGATGATTGATGTGCCGCTCGTGGACGACATCAGCGAGTTCGACACCGGCCCCGTGCCTGGCATCCCCGAGGAGGAGGCTACCAAGGCGCTGTCGTTCCTCAGCCCCGACATGGAGTACGGGGAGTGGGTGAAGGTTGGCATGGCCCTCAAGCACCAGTTCGGAGACAAGGGCTTCACCGTGTGGGACGAGTGGAGCAAGAAGGGCAAGGACTACAAACCCCTCGAGATGAAGGCCAAGTGGGAGACGTTCACCGCCTCCTCCAAGGCGGGCCCCAGCATCACCTTCAGGGCGGTGATGGAGTGGGCTACGGCCAAGGGCTGGTCCTACGCCGAGGCGGCGGGCAAGGCCCGTGATGAACTGCTCAAGTGGATGCGTGACCCCGTGCGCACGGAGATGGAGGTGTGGGAGACAGGCACGAAGCGTGCCGCCGCCCTGCCCAAGGAGGAGCACGACATGATGGCACGGAACATCTCGGCCGAACTGCGTGGCCGCTTCAAGGTGGACCGGAAGGCGTCGGAGGTGGCAAAGAAGATAGCCAAGGCCGCATCGCCCAAGAAGGCCCCGCCCAAGTCCCTGCCTGGCTGGGCCCGTGGCTGGGTGCATGTGGGGACTCAGTACAACGAGTTCTACAACTGGAGCCGCAGCAAGCGTGAGCCGTGGAGCGAGAGGGCGTTCAACGCAGCCCACACGAGGCTGATGTATCCCTCCTCCATCATCACCTCGCCCGAGGACACGGCGTTCTTCCCCGTACAGGCGTGGGACTACCTCCTCAACAACGTCCGCATCCCCTCCGTGGACGGCTACCTCTACGACCCCACCCACCCGAACGACAAGGTCGTGACGCAGGACGGGGTGCAGTATGTGAACAAGTACCGTGCCGACTATCAGGAGGCCGAGCCGGCGCTCGAGGCCCAGGCCAAGGCGCTGTGGGATCGCCAGATGGAACTTACCTGCAAGGAGCCCCAGTGCAGGGTTGACCTGACCGACTTCTGCGCCTATCTGGTCCAGCACCCTGGCAAGAAGGTCTACTGGATGCCCCTGCTGCGGGGGCCTGAGGGGTCTGGCAAGTCGGTGATCTGGGAGATCATGCGTGGCTGCCTGGGGCCCTCCAATGTGAAGCACACGAAGGGCCACACGGTCGTGGACACCTCGTGGAGCGACTTCACCGAGGGCTACCAGCTCATCGCCCTCGAGGAACTCAAGGTGCACGGCGCCTCCGGCAAGGCCGGCATGGACAAGTTGAAGGATGTCATCGCCCAGGAGTATGTGGAAACGGTGCGCAAGTACCACGATCCCCGCATGGTGAAGAACATCACCAACTACATTGGCTGCTCCAACGAGTTGGACGCCCTTGTGGTGGACCTGGGCAGCCGGCGCTACGAGGTCATTGAGAGCGCCCTGTTCAGCCCTGCCGAGATCGCCGAGGCCCGCAGGACGCACTACAGCGTGCTGCAGCCCTTCAAGGCGGAGCATCCTGGCGCCTTTCGGTCGATGTTCCTCAACCACAAGATCTCCCCCACCTTCGATCCAACGGGCTGCGCCCCCTCCTCCCAGGCCTTTCTGGACATGGTGGACATGTCCCGCACCCCCCTGGAGAACTTGGTGACCGCCATGCTGTCGAGCGGATCCAATCCCCTGGTCCGGCCGGATATGTGCGTGACCGAGGAGGTGGAGGAGGAGGCCAAGGCCAAGGGCATCACCTGCTGGGGAACGAAGGACATCTGCGCCACGCTGCGCAAGATGGGGTTCGTCAACACCCGTGAGGGTGACCCCCGCTACGTCATGAAGTGCGGCGTGTTTCACATCTGGAGGAAGGCCGAGTGCTCCCCCCAGACCACCGCCCACTACACCGCCTGCATCGCCAGGGCGAAAGGACAACCACTATGAACTGGACATGGGCAAAGGCAATGAAGAGGGTGCGTGGCTCCAAGGGGCGCCTGGCATTCGTAATGTCTCCTGATCACACGAGGCTGTGGGTCAGGAACACCAAGCGGGACTCCCGCAAGCACGTCCTGGTGGAGGTGACGGGGGCTGAGCTCCCCAAGCTCCTTGGGGCGGCCCACGAGAGGGCCAAGCACATTCTCATCAAGGAAGCGGAGTCGGAGACTGGAGCTCCTCCGGCTGCAGTAACCCCTGATGCCCCTGGTCATGCGGCGCCTGGTGTTGCAGCATCTTCGCAAAGCGCAAGCCACCAGGGGACTGACTTACCCGCACAGTAATTAGCAGTATACTTACCATCATGAACAATACACCGGCTACGAACAAGAACTGGAAGAACCCCAACCCCAACGCCAAGCGCACCTGGGACTTTGGGGAGTACAAGGTAGGAGACCTGCGCATCATGCCCAAGGACGGCGCCCCTCCCGTCACCGAGGAGGAGATCCTTCGCATCCAGCACTATGTGCACACCTACGCCGTGCACACGGTGAACGAGCAGGGGGAGAAGAAGCGCTTCCGCACCCGCCGCCTGCCTGGCAACCGTCTGGTGATCGAAAGGGTACGGTGAAGACCGCCAAGCAGTCGTTCAGGGAGTACTGTAAGGCCCACGAGAAGGGGTCGAAGTATGTCAACCTTGCTTGGAAGACTCATGGGGATGCGGATGGACTGCTGAAGGACTGGTGGGACGACCGCCACCTCCCTCCCTTCCACAGGCTTGCCAACAGCGGGATAGGACGCATACCGGCATGGCTGATGAAGGGGAACGTCTGGGCTAGCCTTGGGTACAGGATCATCACGGACACACTCACCTACATGTCCAGGCAGGTGCTGCCACAGAAGTTCTACCAGGTGACCACCGGTGCAAAGTTTACCAAAGTTTCACGTTACCTGAGACTGAATGCTTAGTACATTACTTAGTGCTATGAACAAGACACAACTCAGCGACAGCGAAATCAGAGCCTCGATAGCGAGGTTCTTCGAATTGAGAATGGAGGACTTTATGTCCACACCCAATCAGTTGTTCCAACGGGCAATGGATCAGGTGCTACCACTGGAGAAACGGCGCACGAATGTCAACTACGCCGTCATCAGCAAATCGTTCAAGATGGCGTTTGAGAGCGCCCTCGTGACAGCGCAGGCGAAAGCCACGGAGATGTGGCGTGCCGGCGTGGTGCCGACAGGACCAAAGCCGGAGCCGGAGAAGGTCTACATCGTGAATGAGGTGGAGGTTGAGAAGCCCCTTCCCCCATTGGAGAAGATACTGGCGGGCGTTACGACCGGACAGTTGATGGGTCACGCCATTGACCGGTTCTTGGGCGAGATGAACAAGCCCTCCGCTTCCGTCATCAAACTGAACGGCAACGGCACGAACGGTCACGTCCCCAGCGGACCAACGGGTCAGGTGTTCGACATCCGTGGCAACCCCGTGGTCGAGACCAAGGAGGAGGACAAGCGCAAGCGGGTGCTCGTCTGCGGGATCATTCCCGAGGTGCGCCGCATCGTGGAGGAGAAGACATCCGGCTTCAGCCGCCTGAACATAGCGTATGTCGAGAACGACGACAACAAGGTGCCGACGATCCGAGCCGACCAGATACTGATGATGAGGAAGTTCATCGGGCACCATATGAGCAATATGGCAGCCGAGCGCTACGGCGCCGGACGCATCCGCTACATAGAGGGCGGTCAGTCGGAACTGCTCCGCACGCTCGCAGACCTCAACTCCCAATGACCTATGAAACTCAATCGAGACCAGATGGTCTGCACTGCAGCCGCCATAGCCGCCCTGATGGCTTTGGCTCTAGTCGCATCCCTGTGAACCCCGCACAACTGGACGCAGCCATATGGGCGATGTGCCACTTCAAGTACACCGACCCGAGGATATCGGACATAGCCATCTCCACGGCTATGGCTGGGTTCTACGGACACGACGACGAGGCGGACCAGCGGCACAGGCTGCTGGGCTGCCTCCAGCATTATTACTCCTTGTTCCTCGACGAGATGGGCGAGGAGGAGAAGAAAGCACTGTGGTCGAAGATTCAGGATTTGACCGATGTGTTATGATACTGTTGGGAGGGCATACCGCCCTCCTTTTTAACCAAAACACCAGAACAACATGAGCAAGATAAGCAAGTTAATCAAGTCCAAGCGAGTCATCATCAAGGGCACCAAGGAATTTCCTGGCGCCCGTGGCTCCTATGTCAACGTCCTCGGTCCAGGTCGGACCAAGCAGGATGGCGACCCAAACAACCCCAAGGATCTCCGTTGGGGCATCACCGCCATCCTCGACCCTGTGATCAACGCACAGGACATCGCCAACATCAATGTGGCGATGGCGGAACTCACTCTGGATGCCCAGAAGTTCCACCTCGAGCCGGAGAAGTTCCCTCTCCACGACGGCAAGAAGCGCAATGGCAAGGATGGCTACGAGAAGCATCCCCCGTTCCTGCGCTGCAACAACATGAAGCCGGCGAAGGTCGTCGGGCCGAGGAAGGGACCGGACGGACAGTTCACGCCCATCACCGACCCGCTCGATCCTCGGATCTACTCCGGTGCCTACTACTGCCTGGTCGTGAACCTCTGGGTCTACGATCATCCCACCGGCGGCACGGGAATCTCGGCAAGCGCCGATGTCGTTCAATTCGTTCGTGACGGGGAGCCGTTCGCCCACTCCGCCAGCCTTGACGGGCTGGATGAGTACGAGCAGTCCGCTGACGAACTGACCTAACGGTCACCTACGGGTCAAGGCGTGGTGCGGGAGAGGGGGTTGAGTGAAGCCTTCCTCCAATCTTGCACCGGCAGGTTCAACTCCTGCCACCCGTACATATGCCCAACCTGAAGAAGGATCAGATAGAGCACCAGAAGTGGAAGGACACCTGCCAGGGCAGGATCATCTACTGGCTGACGGGTGCCAACCGCACCGACTGCCTAACTCTGGCCAGGATCATCAGGGACAAGCAGGCTTCGGAGCATAACCTGACCGCCAATGAGATGCAGTTGGGCATCACCTGCTCCGATGTGCTGGGCTTGGGATGGGGTCCCAGCCGCCTTCAGGACCATATGGAACTCCTTGGTGTCAAGGGTACACAGAGGGTCTTCGAGAGGTCGGTGGACACCTATAGGCGCCTGCACCCTGCGGCCGTGAAGGCGTACCAAGACCTCGACCTGGCCCTGCGTGCGGTGTGCCGCACCTACGGTACAGAGGTCAAGTTGTTCAACAACAAGGTACATGTGAAGACGCTGCAGGCCGCCGGCACTTGGGTTATGACCGTCCGAACCCCCTCTGGGCACTCCCTCATCTATGAGAGCCCCCGCCTGGTGAGGAACGATGCCGGCAAGGAGGATGTGATGGTGAGCGGCTGGGCATCGGGCTCCTCCAAGACTTGGGGTGGGAAGGTGCTTGAGGACGTGGTCTGGGACATCTTCAGGGCCCTGAACGAGATTGGCATTCTAAGGGCCTCAGAAGCCCCTGCGAGGAGGGTGCAGGTACTCTCGCCCTCCGAGGCAGAAACAGCATGGTTGCCGCCAGCAGGATTGCCCGAGTGGGCCGCTGGGCTGCCGTTGGAGGGGCTGACGTGACCTTTTTTGCTCCAGACCTGGTATCAGACCCTCTTCGGTGGGCTGTAGGCGCTTGATTGCCGCATAAACCCAGGAGGAGCACCCTTTTATGAAAATAGACATCAAGGAACAGGCCGCCAAGCGCAAGGAAGTCATCGCCACCGGCAAGGTGGAGAAGAGCCTCTACAAGAGCGACAAGCAGCACGGCTTCGGTGGCAAGAAGCACCCGTCGTGGCGCAACGGCCTCCTCACCCCCAAGTGGCTGGAGAGCGCTCCGGCTAGGTTCCAGGACCCTAAGCCGTGATCAAACTCGACGTGATCTCCACTCTCGAGATGGACTCCTGCGAGTTCACCGTGAATGCCACAGACCTCATAGAGGCCTTGGAGAACTTCTGCGAAGGAGACAACAGCATGGTTACTCTGGAGGTGACGGAGGGAGGCCATCTGTTGGTGGGGAGGGCGCCGTCATGAAGGAAGCCACCATAGAGAAGTACCTCTACGACCAGTGCAAGGCACGGGGGTACTGCTGCTACAAGTTTGTCTCTCCGGCGCAGCCTGGCGTGCCGGACAGGGTGGTCATAGGGCGTGGGAGGGTGCTCTTCATCGAGCTGAAGCGCCCAGGCAGGAAGCCCACGCCCCTTCAGGCGCACCACATCAATGAGATCCAGCGCAACGGCGGGTGCGCCATCTGGCTGGACAGCAAGAAGAACATCGACTATGTGCTGGGTGAGTTGGACACACTGCCCAACAACGACCTGCCCGTATGATCGACCCCATCTCAGATGTTCCCCCAGGGGCCCTTGCCTCAGCCTTCCTGGCTCCCTACCAGAAGGAGGCCAGGGACTACCTGCTGAGCCACAGGAAGGCCCAGTTGTGGGTGGGGATGGGCCTTGGCAAGACGGTGGTGACCCTCGATGCGTTCGATACCCTCAGGGGGTATGGGGAAGGAAGGCGCATGCTGGTGGTGGCGCCGCTGAGGGTGGCCACTCTGACATGGCCGCACGAGGTGGGGAAGTTCTACAGCCACCTCAACATCGCCTACGTCCCCAGGAATTGGGCGGCCCTGACCGACCCCAGGTGGCACATCCTCACGGTCAACTACGAGCAGTTGCCCAACCTTGCCAAGAGGATGCAGGCCAGTTGCGATGTCATCCCCTTCGACATCGTGGTCTACGATGAGGCGACCAAGGCCAAGGGCTACCACGGGCCCCGCTCCAAGGGGGGAGAGCGCATCAAGGCGTGGCTCAGGGCCACGGACCATCTGAACTTCAGGCGCTGGAGCCTGACCGGCACCCCCATCCCCAACTCCTATCTTGAGTTGTGGGGCCAGGTCGCCCTCCTAGACCCCGTCCTGCTGGGGCGCTCGTGGACCCAGTACAGGGACACCCTCTTCGACTCGGACTACATGGGCTGGGAGTGGACGCTGAAGAAGGACTCCGAGGCGTACATCCTCGAGAAGATCAAGCCCTTCACCCTCGTGCAGAAGTCGTCCGACTACCTTGATGTGGCCGATACGGTGCTGGAGGACATCGAACTGACCCTCTCCGACGAGGCCAGGGGCATCTACAGGGCCCTGGAGACCGAACTCATCGCCACGCTGTACAAGACGGACAAGGATGTGGTGGCGGCCAACCGTGCCGTGCTGGTGGGGAAGCTCCTCCAGCTCACGGGAGGGGCGATGTACGACAACGACAAGATCGTGCAGGAGATCGACTCCACCAAGGTGGATGCCGTGGTCAAGCTGGTGAAGAAGATGCCCAAGGAGAACATCCTCATCTTCTGCGCCTACAAGCACGAGTACAGCCGCCTTGCCAAGGCCCTAGGGCCCTCCGCCGAGGTGTTCGGGGAGCACCTGGACCAGGTGGAGAGGTGGAACAAGGGTATGATCCGGTATCTCATCGCCCACCCCGCCTCGGCCGGGCACGGCCTCAATTTACAGGACGGGGGACGCACCATTGTATGGTTCACCCTGCCACACTCTCGGGAGTCCTACGACCAGGCCAACGCACGGCTCTGCCGGCGTGGCCAGGTACAGGTGCCGCTCATCTACCGCCTCCTCACCAAGGACACCATCGACGAGGCGGTGGCAGAGACGCTGCGCTGCCGTGGGAAGGTGCAGAACGAACTGCTCGATGTGGTGAAGAACCTGAAGGAGATGCGCTCATGATCATCGACCGCATCTTCGACACCGACCCTGTTGACAACGTCGTGGTTCGCTCCATAGACGGTCAGGGCGTGGCCCACGCCTACCTCATCCGCAGGGAGGGGGGAGGCCTGCGCTGCTCCTGCAAGGGGTGGGACAACCGTGGCAAGTGCAAGCACTGCGAGTTCGTGAAGCCCGTGTTCGGGATGGACTCCGACGAACTGGTATGAGATTACTTCTGGCGCTTCGACCACACCACTAGGGCGGTGACGAAGGCCAGGTAGCAGAGGCAGAAGACTTGCATTTTAGTGTCCACAGATGAGAGACTTGACGGTGTTGTAGATTGAGTGATACCAGGTGACCCACATGGGCTGGGGTCCGGTCTTGGGGTAAGACTTGTCCAGCTCGTCGTCGATGGACGGCATGGCGAAGTGGCAGAAGATGTACGCCCCCAGGGCCACCTCCGCCCAGAACTTCATGGTCTGGAGGTAGCCTGAGAGCCCTGTATTCTCCACGGCCTTGGCGTACAGGGTCTTGGTAGCCTCCACCACCTGCGCCGTTGTGGCCGTGAGCTTGTCGTGGGCGTCGTTCCGGTCCTTGGTGACCGAGACGATGGCCGCATCCTTGTCGGTGATGATCTTCTGGGCGGCCGCAACCTGCTCCAGGGCCCCCTGCAGCTCCTTGTCCTTCTCGGCCGCCAAGGCGTTGGCCTCGTCAACCTTCCCCTGGGCCCGCAGGTCAGCCTCATGCTGGATGGAGGCCATCTGGGCCTCCGAGAGTGGTCCGAAGATGCTGATGAGGTCCTGGTCGGCCCTGCCGGCGAACGACCGGATGGTGTCGAGGTTGGGCTTGTCCTTGGCCGCCTCGACGTTGATGCCGTGGACATACCCTTGGGGGATCTTCTCGGCAAGGGCGGTCTGGGTGGCCT
>Ga0181516_10001537_pt1 | contig 17510 bp, 17 predicted proteins | sample PEATcosm2014_Bin_25_FD_121104 | JGI IMG/M metagenome (GOLD analysis project Ga0181516, IMG submission 121104) | Peatland microbial communities from MTU Mesocosm Facility, Houghton, MI, USA - PEATcosm2014_Bin01_10_metaG | ecosystem: Environmental > Terrestrial > Soil > Wetlands > Peat | place... | reverse complement strand
CGCCCAAGCGGAAATGGCCCTGGAAAAGAGGGGATAAGAGGAGGTACGGGCTTTAGGATCGCGGGGAGAAAGAATATTTCTTCCCGCGATCCTAAAGCCCTTATTTCCTCTATTGTTTGCCTTTTTACTGCACATCTTCTAATGTCCGGGCATGTCGAGAAATAGACGCAAAAACAGGCAGTCGCAGCCTGCTCCAGCCGTGGAAGAACTTTTGTCCTCACGGGTTGTGGCTATACCCAAAGTGCTGTTACCAGAGGCCGTCGAGCCGGAACCTGAATATGTGCCTGAGCCCGCCCTTGTCTTGCAACCACCGGAACCAGAGCCAGAACCGCAACGAGACCCCGTCGTTATTCTGCAAGAGCCATTAAGGGAACCAAAAATTGTGTTAGCGGAACAAAAATCTGAGCCAAAACCGGTGGAATCTAGAATCACGGTCAAGCAAAAGCCTAGATCCGACAGTATTGGCGAAATGTTACGCGCGGCGCGGCTGGAACGCGGCGACGATCTATACCTCATCGCCGATTATCTGCGCATCAAACCGGCCTTTTTGATCGCGCTTGAAAATAGCCGCTATGACGAATTTCCGGCCGATGCCTACATCATTGGTTTTCTAAGAACTTATGCCAATTTCTTGGGCGTCGACGGCAAAGACGCCATTGACCGCTATCGCTATGAAATGGCGGGGCGACGCAAGAAGCCCATTTTGTCGATGCCAACGCCTGTTTCCGAAGGCCGCGCACCTTCCGGCATTTTGATGGTCGGCGCGACGGTTGCTATCTTGTTGATTTACGCTCTTTGGTACGGCTTCTCTTCGGCGAACCGCACGGCTGTCCATATCCAGCCGCCGCTGCCCACGGCTTCCGTTGCGGTTCCAACGGTATCCGCAACCGATTCAAGCGCCGCTGCAGGGTTGACGGCACCCCTAGCTTCGGCACCGCAGGTTGCAGCCCCTGAAACCCCCGTGGCATCCGCAACACCCATAGCGTCAACAATGCCAGTTATCCCCCCGGCATCGCCCGGCATCATGGTTACTGCGGAGAAACCGCCATCAGCGCCTGTGGCCAAAGAAGTCGGCGCGCCTGCCAAACCCGAAAAAGACGCCAAAAGCACAGACGACAAAAAACCGCAAGTTTATGGCGATCCTGCCGTGCCTTCGCGCATTCTTATCCGTGCGACGGATAGCAGTTGGATCATGGTTACCGACGATTCCGGCAAAACCATTTTTGATCATGTACTGAAACCCGGCGAAACCTATAAAGTTCCCAGCAAATCGGGCTTATCCCTCACGACAGGCAACGGCAACGGGATCGTCTTGACTTTAGATGGCAATGCTTTACCGAAAGTTGCTACGGGAGCGCCGCATATGGTGCGCAACATATCGCTTGATCCGGATCGCCTGACCGTCGATCCTGCAACCTCAGACCGCTAAGAAGGCAAAGGAGCAAAACATGTCAGCCGATCTTTCCACCGCCCAAGCTCACCGCCCGTGGCGGCAAGTCATTCGCCGGAAGAGCCGTCAGATCAAAGTCGGCAATGTCTTGATCGGCGGCGACGCGCCCATCAGCGTCCAGTCGATGACCACGACCTTGACCAGCGACGCTGCGGCGACCATCGCGCAAATCAGAACGATAGAAGAAGCGGGCGCCGATCTGGTGCGTGTTTCGTGTCCCGATGAAGCCTCGACGGCGGCGCTGAAAGAAATCGTGCGCGCAGCCAAAATTCCCGTCATCGCCGACATCCATTTTCATTATAAGCGTGGCATCGAAGCGGCGGAAGCGGGCGCGGCCTGTCTGCGCATCAATCCGGGCAATATCGGCTCCGATGATCGCGTGCGCGAAGTCGTTAAGGCCGCTAAAGATCATGGTTGCGCGATGCGTATTGGTGTCAATGCCGGATCGCTGGAGCATGAATTGCTGGAAAAATACGGCGAACCTTGTCCCGATGCGATGGTCGAAAGTGCGCTGCGCCACGCCAAGATTCTTGAAGACCACGACTTCACCAATTTCAAGATCAGCGTCAAAGCGTCGGACGTCTTTTTGGCGGTGGCGGCCTATCAGGCTCTTGCTGAAGCATGTGATTATCCCTTGCATATCGGCATTACCGAAGCGGGCGGCCTGCGCGCCGGAACGGTCAAAAGCTCGATCGGCCTTGGCATGTTGTTGTGGTCTGGCATCGGCGATACGATGCGCGTTTCTCTTTCTGCGGAGCCTGCCGAAGAAGTCCGCGTCGCCTATGAAATGCTGAAATCTCTGGGCTTGCGTAGCCGCGGCGTGACCGTCATTTCCTGCCCGTCCTGCGCGCGCCAGAATTTCAACGTCATCAAGACGGTTGAGGTTTTGGAACAACGCCTTGCGCATATCACCACCCCGATGACGGTGTCGGTGATCGGCTGCGTCGTCAACGGCCCCGGCGAAGCGATGATGACCGATATCGGCTTCACGGGCGGCGGCAAAGGCACGCATCAGGTTTATATCGCCGGTCAAGCCGATCACCGCCTGCACGACGAAGACATCGTCGGGCATCTTGTCGGTCTGGTCGAAAAGAAAGCGGCGGAAATCGAAGCGGACAAGAGCAAGCTGGAAAACGCGGCGGAGTAGATGAGGATTGGCGTTTTCAATGAATGTTTTTTATCTTCCCAGAATATGGAAGATTTGCGTGCCGTTGGTGAAGTAGAACTCTTTGATGCCATAACCACGGAAGACCAAGCGTGCCAACGGGTCCGCGGACAAGACATCGTTCTTGCCGATATGTTTGAGTGTTGCCTGAATGAAAGAGTGTTGAGCGGCGCCGATTCCCTTAAATTGTTGTGCATCAACTCTACGGGGTATGACCTTGTTGATGCTTCTGCGGCGCGGCGAAAGAACATTCTTGTCGCCAATGTGCCGGGTTTTTCCACCGAAGCAGTAGCGGAGCACAGCTTCGCCTTACTCTTGTCCCTTGTTCGGCATATCGCAGATGAAGACAGGGATGCGCACAAGAAACCCTTTCAAATTAACCCGACCGATAAGGAGCACCGCAAATATCTTGGATTCAATTTATTTGGGAAAACGATAGGCATTTACGGAACCGGCGCCATCGGCAGACATGTCGCCAAAATAGCTAAAGGATTTGGCATGAAAGTCATCGGCACCAACCGATCTATGCGTTCCGAAAGCGATATTGAAATCGTGAACTTTGACGAGCTTTTGAAACGTTCCGACATTCTGACATTACATGCTCCACTGAATGCCGATTCAAAAGGCATCATCAACGCAGAAAGCCTGTCGAAGATGAAAGATGGGGTCATCATCATCAACACCGCGCGTGGTGGATGCGTCATTTCCTCTGATTTGGCCGCAGCCTTAAATCAGGGGAAGGTTGGAGGTGCCGGACTCGACATTCTTGATGAGTGGGATTTAACAAACCCTCTTTTGGGCGCTCCCCGTACTATTATCACGCCGCATGCGGCGTGGTTTACCAGTGAGGCCCTTGATAAGATTGGCAATATAATCGTCGAAAATGTAAAATCATATATCATGGGTGCTCCCAAGAACATTGTAATCTCTGCTCGATCATAGTTATAGATAAGTAAATAACAATGAAACCGCCGTTCACCAATCTGTAGATTTTCTCATGTCCCTTACCGAAACTCTTTCCCGCGTTCTCGCGCGCCATGATGAATTGCGCGATGCTTTGTCGAAGCCCGGTCTTGGAACAGATCAATTCGCTAAACTGTCGAAGGAATATGCCGATCTGACGCCTGTGGCTGAGGCGATTATCGATTTAAACCGCGCGCGGCAGGAATTGGCCGAAGCCGAGCACATGCTGTCCGATCCCGATATGCAGGCCGAGGCCAAGCGCGAAATCGAGGTCTTGCGCCCCAAAATTCCGGCGCTTGAGCTGCAAGTCCAGAAAATGCTTCTGCCCAAGAATGCGGCGGACGAACGCAACGCCCTCTTGGAAATTCGCGGCGGCGCGGGCGGGCTTGAAGCCGCGTTATTCGGCGCGCTTTTATTCGAGATGTACCGCAAATACGCCGCGCATCGCGGCTGGCGGTTCGAGGTTCTGGAACTATCCGAAAACGATCTGGGCGGTCTTAAAGAAGGCATCGCGCAAATCAGCGGGCGCGGCGTTTTTGCCCGTTTGAAATTTGAATCCGGCGTGCACCGCGTGCAGCGCGTGCCGCAAACGGAAAATGCGGGCCGCGTGCATACATCAACCGCGACCGTCGCCGTCCTGCCGGAAATGGAAGAAGTCGATGTCGAGGTCAATGATAAAGATTTGAAAATCGACGTTTACCGCTCCTCCGGCGCGGGCGGCCAGCATGTCAACAAGACCGAAAGCGCCGTGCGCATCACCCATTTGCCTACGGGAATCGTCGTAGCGATGCAGGACGAACGCTCGCAGATCAAAAACCGCGCCAAAGCGATGAAAATCCTGCGCGCGCGCATTTTTGACAGGAAAGACGCAGCCATTAAAGCGGCGCATGCAGCCGAACGCAAAAGCCAAGTGGGCACGGGAGACCGTTCCGAACGCATCCGCACCTATAACTTCCCCCAAGGCCGCGTCTCCGATCATCGCATCGAAAAAACTTTGTATAACATTGACGATGTCATCAATGGCCTGGGCCTGGACGAATTTATTGATGCCCTGATCACCCGCGACGAAGCCGAAAGATTGGCAGAGCTGAGCGGACAATGACGCTGGCGGAATTCATCGCAAGCGCAATAGACAAGCTCAAACAAGCAGCTATCGGTAATCCGCAGCTGGATGCGCGGCTGCTTGTAGGACATGCGCTTGGGCTTGATCGCGCGAAATTGCTTAGTCAAGCCGGGCGCGTCTTGGGCGCAGAAGAAATAAGCGCGATAGATAGAATGTTAGTGCGTCGCGTAACCCACGAATCCGTCGCGCGTATCATCGGCCACCGCGAATTTTGGGGGCTTGAATTCGGTCTTAACGAAGCCACTTTGGAGCCGAGACCGGATAGCGAAACTTTGATTGAGGCCGTCTTATCGTCATTCCCGCGAAAGCGGGAATCCAGCGCGAGCGATAGCGAGCATATGAGTCTTTTGTCGCGCAGACGCGCGACGCTGGATTCCCGCTTTCGCGGGAATGACGACATTAGAATCCTTGACCTCGGAACAGGGACGGGTTGCCTTCTTCTGGCTCTGCTGCACGAAATTCCCGTCGCAACCGGCCTCGGCATCGATATCAATCCCCGCGCCGTGGAACGGGCGGCAAAAAACGCCGCCGCGCTCGGGATCGGCAACCGTGCAGAATTTTGCACTGGCAATTGGCTAGCGGGAATAACAGAATTATTCGATATTATCGTCAGCAATCCACCCTATATCCCCACATCCGATATTCGGGCTTTGATGCCGGAGGTGCGTGATCACGACCCGAGGTGTGCTCTCGACGGCGGCGAGGACGGCCTTACTCCGTACCGTTTGTTGATCCCACAACTGAAAAATTTTCTGAATCCGAACGGCATTGCAGCCTTTGAAGTCGGGCAATGCCAAGCGGAACGAGTCGTTGCTTTATTCCAGAAAAATGGATTTACGAATATCACTACGCACAAAGATCTTGGTGGCATCGAGAGATGTGTTACAGCCTATCGACCGTGGTAACAAGATCTTCTAAAAGCCAATCTCCTATACGCTCGAAGCCTATGGCGCGATAGGGACGCACAGCATCCGGTCTATGGGCGAATAAAACAGCGTTGATGGTTCCTTCGCCGTGCATGATTTGTAAAGCGCCAGCCGTAATGGCGCGTGCATAACCTAAATTACGTTTTTCTGGAGGTGTCCAAACAGGGCCGACGCAGCTCCAATCGGACAAAAACCCGCCAACGCCACAAAAACTAACGCGCTCACCGCGGTCTTCCAAAATAAAAAGCTCGCTATCATTTATGCGGCGAGAGATTTCTTCTTGGGCTTTATCAAGCGTTATCTGCCCCGGAGCAAAGCCCCTCGATTCCACATTAAAATCGTGCCGCCACACCGTCAGCAAATCAACATCCGCTTGGCACGCGCGCCGCACCGTAATACCTGGTTTCTTCAAGATTGCGGGGGACGTCATATTCTCGAGCGCCAGAGAAAAGAGCCATTCGCCATCTTTATTTTCTTCTTCGCGAAGCGCTGACGGTGCAATTCCAAGCGACGATAAAAGAAATGTGACTTGATCGGCGGGGCCAAGAAAACATTCGATTTCACGCGGTTGCTTAGCACGGTGCTTGCGCAACGCTTCGGCCAGCGGAGGAATAAAGGAGTGCGCATCAGCAAAAAGCTGAATACTACTAATCCAACTATGTGTCAAAACACCGACGAGAGAGCCTGAATCAAAAACGCCAAAATAATCTGATTGGTATGGCTTTCCTTCGTAGCGCACCCCACCTTTTTTCAAGTTGGAACGCATAAAAAATGCGAACGGCGTGTGCGGTTCTAGAAAGGCGTCAACCCGTTCCTCGTCGCCCGAGACCAACAAACGCGCCGACAGACCCATTCTCACATATCCTGATAATTCGGTCCGCCGCCGCCTTCGGGTACGCACCAGTCGATATTTTGCTTCGGGTCTTTGATGTCGCAGGTCTTGCAATGCACGCAATTGCTGGCGTTGATTTGCAGGTGCGGGTTTTTGCCGTCGCTGTCGTGCACGATCTCGTAGACGCCCGCGGGGCAATAACGCGATTCAGGAGAGTCATAGACCGCAATGTTGACATCGTTCTCAATTTTCCAATCGCGTAGTTTCAAATGCGCGGGCTGGTCTTCTTCGTGATTCACATTGCCCAAAAACACGGATGACAGGCGGTCAAAGCTGATGACGCCGTCGGGCTTGGGATAATCGATCTTCTTGCACTGCGCCGCCGGTTTCAACGCCAGATGATCGGGGTGATGATGAAGCGTCCACGGCGTATGTCCGCGCAAGATCATGCTGTCCAGCGCGCTGTACGCCATGCCGAACAGAAGGCCGTAATGGAACGACGGACGGATATTGCGCACGCTGTTCAGTTCAGGCCAAAGCCAAGACTTCTCTAAACGCGCGCGATAATCCCGAACCTCAACCATATCGGGAACCGCCAGAGCGCCGATCAACGCTTCCGCCGCGACCATGCCCGATTTCATTGAGGTATGGCAGCCTTTGACCTTGGGCACATTCATAAATCCGGCAGTGTCGCCGACCAGTAGACCGCCGGGGAACGTCAAACGCGGGATTGATTGCATGCCGCCTTCGCTGAGCGCACGCGCACCATAGGAAATGCGTTTGCCGCCTTCCAAAAGTTTGCGGATTTTTGGATGCTGCTTGAACCGCTGAAATTCTTCAAACGGTGACATATAGGTGTTTTCGTAATCCAGTCCGATGACGAAGCCGATTGAAACCAGATTATTTTCCCAATGATACAGGAATGAACAGCCATAGGTTTTAGTATCTACCGGCCAGCCGATGGAATGCTGCACATGGCCGGGATGATGCTTGGCGGGTTCGACTTCCCATATTTCCTTGATGCCTATGCCATAGGCTTGAGGATCGACGCCTTCGCGTAAATTGAATTTCTCCGACAGCATTTTGGTCAGCGAGCCGCGGCATCCTTCGGCAAACACCGTCTGCCGCGCGCGCAATTCGACGCCGCGCGTGAACCGGCTGGAAGGCTTGCCATCCTTGCCGATGCCGACATCGCCCGTGGCGACGCCTGCAACCGCGCCTTTTTCATCGTACAAAACTTCGGCTCCGGCAAAACCGGCATAAATTTCAACGCCCATCGCTTCGGCCTGCGCCGCTAGCCATTTGCCCAAACGTCCGATGCTGATGATGTAATTGCCGTGATTGTTCATCGTCGGCGGATTGGGCAGGGGCAAAGCGAGCTTTGATGTGAAGAACAAAAAGCTGTCATGCGTCACGGGAACATCCAGCGGTGCGCCAAGTTCCTTCCAATTGGGCAATAGCTCATTCAGCGCGCGAGGCTCTAAAACAGCGCCGGACAGCAAATGCGCCCCGACCTCAGAGCCTTTTTCGATCACGCAGACGGAAACCTCGCGCTTTTGTTCCTGTGCCAGTTGCTTGAGCCTGATCGCGCAGGACAGACCCGCAAGGCCTGCGCCCACGATCAGCACGTCATAGGACATGACCTCGCGCGGCGTTTGATCTGAATCGGACATGATGTCACCAGCATTGTTCGTTAAACGGAAGATCGACTATACGAACGTAATGGTAACGAAAGGGTTACTGCCCCGTCGGGCCATTCGGACCAGATGGGTCCAGCTTCATATTTATGCCTGGACGCACTTTGGGCGCTGTTTTGCGTTGCAGGCCGCGCGTGTCGCGGGAAGCGCCACGCTCGCGTGTGCGGGCCAATTCGCGCACAGCCTTGTCGCCGAATTCGAGGACCCAATTGACGATGGCGAATGATTTCACGTTGGTTTTTGTCTTTTCCCAATTCACGGACAAATTGGCCGAAGCGCGCATCGGCAGGGCGCTGAAAAATTCAGTAATGGCGCTGATGAGTTCGCCCGCCATCAAATGACGATGCTCGCTTTTAACTTCCTTGTCTTTTTGCGAGGAAAGCTTGACCGCACCGGCGGCAGCACCCGCGCCAGCTTTGCCGCGGCCCCAACTATCAGAATCCCCTTCGCCCGAATCGCCCTTCTTCTTGCGGCGTTCGGCTTCTTCGTTTTCGTCGTCAATTGGGTCAGTCATAAACTATTGTCCCCGCTGATAATTTTATGGATCAATCGTCTTGCCGTCTTTGAGCAGCAAAAAGCTCGTGTCGTAACCTTCAACCGGGCGCTTATTTTCCATGCGGATGATAAGGATCTTGTTGATCTTCAGCAAGAAGTTATGCATCTCATCGGTCGCTTCCCAATCAATAGGGTAGGTGCTGCCGGTATCATAAATAATCTCAAGCCGTTTCTTATCAACGTGATAGCCGACCCAAAGCGGCGTCGCCTCAAAGGGTTCATCGTGGACAAGACAGACTTTCCCACGGGCGTTAACAACGAGGCCAATATTCACGGAACAACGAGCTCCCAACCGAGTCACGGGGTGATTACCCCTTATAGTCGGCTATAGATGGTTAATGTCTGGTGAACACTTCTTGAACCCTATCCTGCTTTACGCCGTGCCTGCATGGCGGCGGCCAAAGTTCCGTCATCAAGATAATCCAGTTCTCCACCGACAGGCAACCCGTGTGCGAGTCTGGAGATAGAAACTTCAGTCGGTGCCAGCCGCTCCGCGACATAATGTGCTGTTGCCTGACCCTCGACTGTTGCATTAAGGGCAAGGATTATCTCTCTGACATCTAACGATTTTACGCGTTCAACCAATTTCTCAATATGCAGGTCGGCGGGGCGCACGCCCTCCAGCGCCGACAGCGTTCCCCCCAGCACATGATAGAGCCCGCGATAGGCATGGCTGCGTTCCAAAGCCCACAAATCCGCCACGTCTTCAACCACGCAGATAAGCCCTCGGTCGCGGCCGGTATCGCGGCAAATCTCACACGGATCGCTGCCGCCCAGATTGCCACAAACACCGCAACCCTTAACATCCTGTGCCGCGCGGGTCATCGCCTCGATCAGGGGCAGCATGACGGCCTCGCGCCGTTTCAGCAGATGCAAAACCATCCGCCGCGCCGACCGAGGCCCAAGGCCCGGTAGCTTGGCAAGATGTTTCATGAGGTGGTCGAGGGGGGACATGGTAAGTAGGGAGCTAGGGGAGAAAGAAGGGGAAGGAAGGGGGGGATAAAGAATTTTTCTAATCCCTAATTCCCTTTTTCCCTATTCTTCTAAAACGGCAACTTGACGCCCGGCGGCAATTTTAAGCCGCCCATCATTTTTTCGGTCTCTTCGGCGATATGCTTTTCGGCCTTGGCTTTGGCGTCGTTGAAGGCGGCGACGATCAGGTCTTCCAGCATTTCTTTTTCTTGCGAGCTGACCAGCTTGGGGTCGATCACGATTTTGCGCGCTTCCGCCTTGCCGTTCAGGGTGACAACAACCATGCCGCCGCCCGATTGGCCGGTGACTTCGACATCGCCAAGCTTGTTCTGCATGTCGGCCATCTTGGCCTGCATATCCTGAACCTGCTTCATCATATTACCGATATTCATCGTCTAATCCTCACTGTCGTTCATAAGAGAATCTCCTTCATGATCATGCGGCGCATCATCGCCGTTTACCGCCGCTGGCGCAACGTTTCTTTGCCGCAAGGCGACCAGTTTGGCTTGCGGAAAAGCCGTAAAAACCGCCTGCATTAAGGGGTGCTCGCGCGCGCGGTCGCGGCGTTTAATCTCGGCCTCGCGGTCTTCCTCAGCCAAACTCGGCGCGCCTTGCGCGGGGGAAATGGACACAACCCAGCGCTGCCTCGTCCACTCGGTCAGGCATTGCCCGACACGCCCTGCCAGATTGGCAGGCGTATCCGCGTTGACGCGTAATTCCAACAAACCTTGATCGCAGCGCACCAGATGCACCTGCGTATAAAGCAGAGCGTGCAATCCCGATTCACGTTTTTCGCCAAACAAAGCGACGATTTCGCGGAAACTCAACGCCTGAGGCTGCTCGACCACTTGCGGTGCGACGGCTGCAACAGAAATACCTCCACCACCCAAAGCCAGTTTCGCCTTAGACGATCCACCGCCGCCCGAAGGAGCCGTTCCATTACCGCTTGCGTTCGTTCCGACCATATCGCGCAACTGCTTCACCAAATCAACAGGCGCAGGCAAATCGGAAGCATACGCAAGCCGGATCAAAACCATTTCGGCAGCCTGCGCTGGATGCGCCGCCATTTGCACTTCATTGATGCCCTTTAGCAGAATTTGCCATGCCCGCGCCAAAGCCGGAATTTTGACATCCCCGGCCTCGGTCAAAAGCTGGCGGTCATATTCGGGCAAACTCGCATCGGCGGCGAATTCGGGAATAACCTGTCCGCGCGTCAGCAAATGCACCAAATCGCACATATCCTGCAAAACCTGCACAGGATCGGAACCGGACAATTGCATCGCGGCGAAAGTTTCCAGCGCCGCTTTCATCTCGCCGCGCAAAATCTGGCGGCAAAGGGCGATGCTTTGCCCACGGTCGGCAAGGCCGAGCATGTCCTTCACATCTGCCGTCGTAATCGCGCCATTGCCGCGCGCAATCGCCTGATCGAGCAAACTTAACCCGTCGCGCACGGAACCGTCTGCCGCCAGGGCGATCATCTTAATCGCTTCGGGCTCGGCTTTGGTTTCTTCCAGAACGGCGATTTTGGCAAAATGCGCGGTCAAGGTTTCGCTGTCGATGCGGCGCAGATCGAAACGCTGGCAGCGCGACAAAACCGTGACGGGGACCTTGCGGATTTCAGTGGTGGCAAAGATGAATTTCGTATGTGGCGGCGGTTCTTCCAGCGTTTTCAGAAGCGCATTAAATGCGTTTTTTGACAACATATGAACTTCGTCGAGGATATAGATTTTGTACCGCGCCGAAACAGGGCCATAACGCACACCGTCGATAATATCGCGGATATCCTCAACGCCCGTGCGCGAGGCCGCGTCCATTTCCATCACATCGACATGACGGTCTTCCATAATCGTGCGGCAAGCATCGCACTTGCCGCAAGGATGTATCGTCGGCCCGCTGGTGCCGTCAACACCGGTGCAATTCAAAGCGCGGGCTATGATGCGCGCGGTGGTCGTTTTGCCGATCCCGCGCACTCCCGTTAGCATCCACGCATGGGGCAGGCGTCCGGCCTCGATGGCGTTGGACAAAGTCCGCACCATGGCCTCTTGGCCTATCAATTCTTCAAAAGTCGCAGGACGGTATTTGCGCGCCAACACACGATAGGCGGGCGAGACATCGGCAGGAGCGTCCGTCGAGAAAAGTTCAGCCATTGTTTTCCGCCTGCGCCGTCAAATTTCCAATGATTTGTCACCCCCTGAAAGCGAGGAAAACGCTAACGGAAAGGGGATTTTTTGATCCCGAAAATCACGGGTGGGAGATTGGCACAACCCAAATCGAAAATGTTACGGCTGCTGCCTTTCGGCCCTGACCGGTTTGGCACCAGATTCGCCCGCACCAACCTCCCACAAGGGTTATAGCAAAGAAATGAGAGAAAGAGAGTCAAATTTTTATACGGAAAACAAATCGATACCAAGGTTAACGAAGTTTTGTGTCGAGAGAAAAAGCGGCTCAGGAAGCTGATTTGTTTCAAACCATTCCCAACCTAGGCATTTTTCTGGCTCCATCACGACAGGCTCTCCTGAAAGACAATCGCACACCATAAATAGTGTCACGTAATGTTTTCCCGACGGGTAGACATCGTTTGTTGCGGCCAAAAACCGAGGGGTGCTAATTTCAAGTCCGGTTTCTTCCCGAACTTCTCGCCTTGCGCAATCTTCCCATGTCTCACCAAATTCGAGGTGACCGCCCGGATAGCTCCACGTGCCGCCCCCATGTTCGCCTTTTCTTTTACCGAGAAGAATTTTTCCACGCAGCCGCACGGCAACACCTACGCCAACTTGCGGTCTGGACGTCGTCAATGTCGCGGAGGGAATCTCTCTTAAAACCTCAGCTATTCCGTCGACGATATCTTCCGCGATTAATCCAACTCCGTGATATTCGGCGATTCTGCCATGCAGCCACGCGGCTGCAGCCGCCGCCCAGAAAATAGGCATTTTTTGCGTGACGAGACCTAGGATCATGCCCGCCAATACATCTCCCGCTCCGCCCGTAGCCAGCCATGGGGGAGCATTGCGATTGATGACGAGGTCTCCGTCCTCGGAAGCGATAACGGTTTCTGCCCCCTTAAGCAGCACGGTACATCCGGCGCGTTTGGCTGCGGCAATAGCACGGGCGGCTTTGTCGCCTTCGATCTCCCCGAACAAGCGCGAAAATTCGCCTTCATGTGGGGTTAGAACGCAATCGGCATGTAACTGGGCGAATAATATATCAGACTTATCCACAAAATTGGTCAGGGCGTCGGCATCGATAACAATCGGACGTTTGGCTTGAAGCGCCGCCAGAACTTCGTCGGCTTGCGCATCGCCAAGGCCGAGTCCTGGGCCGATCAGAAGGGCAGGGCGGCGCGCATCATCGACCAAAGTTTGCCAGTCTTTAACGCTATCGCAGGGACGTACGATCACGCTTTCCAAAGCCTCGGCATAAATCGGCAACGCAACTGTGGGGGCTGCAAGAGTTACAAGCCCTGTGCCTACGCGTTGCGCCGCGCGTGCCGCCAAACGGCTTGCGCCCGTCATCACCGCGCCACCGCGGATCAGCGCCGTGCCACGGCTGTATTTATGACTGTCGGCATCGGGAAATGGAAACATCTCGCGCCACAAAGCGGGCGAATTTTCCAAAGCCGCGCTCATGGTTTCGCGTCCGTTTTGGGTTCTTCTTTTTTCTCTTCTTTCTTAGCTTCGGTCTTCACATCGAGCAATGCTTTGACCTCGTCGCCTAATCCTGCCTCTGTCAAAGGCTGCAAAGGTGGCGTCAGAATATTTTCCACATTGCCGTCTTTGCCGATGACATAGGTAACGGGCACGGAATTTAATGTGACCAGTTCGTTCTTACTGACGCTGCCCAGCAGCGCCCCAGGGAACGAGAAAAAATGCATAACTTGATCGACACCGCCCCGCGCGCGGGGACGGTCGGCACTGACCGCCAGAACTTCCAGCCCTTTGCTGTGATATTGCCGCCAGACAGCTTCAAGCGCAGGCAATTCATTGCTACATTGCGTGCACCAAGTCGCCCAGAAATTCACAACCACAACCTTGCCCTTCAGCGCCGCCAGATCGAAGGGTTTGCCATCCAAAGTCGTTGCCACAAAAACAGGGGCCGCTTGTCCGATTACGCCGTCGGCGTGAGCCGGAGCGGCAGCCATACAAAACACGGTGATGAGTATGGGGATCAAAAATTTTCCGCGCATTTTTCGCTCTCCTAAAAAGGCAATATGCCACAGGCGCGAAAAACCGACAAAGTCTATTTCTCTTCCGGCAACAGCGACCAGACTAATGCAAATAAACTGCGCATGGATTCGGCGATCTTGGCGTTGCGGATGACAACGCCGCCCGCAGGAGGCGCGGGGGAATACAGCATGACGTTGTCAGCATAAGTCTGCATATCGATGTTAAAGCGTTTCGTGCCTTCCGGCATATATTTAACCACGCGCAAGGCTTTCGGATCGCTGACCCACTCGCGCACCTTTCTGGAATCCTGCGGCGCAATCGCCTTGTACCATGCGCCTGCTTTGATGCGTTTGTTGATGAATTGTTTTTGCATATTGGGATAAAGCCGCAGCGCATCGACGCCGGAGGAAAAACTCAGCAAATCTTTTTTCTCGCCCTCGGCAAAAGTGAGGTTCAGCAACACATCTTCATAGGCGCGAACATAGCCTTCGCCGCCTTCGAAATAGATGACTTCCGTTTCCTGTTTCTGGCTGCCGAGTTTGGCTAGCATCGGCACGACTTGTTCCAAATCCTCGACCAATTGTTTCTGCCGGAACAACAGAGCCTCGGGCGCATCGGCCATAAAGCGCAAGCGCCGCCCCACTTTGATGCGGTTCAGAAATCCACGCTGCACCAAGCGGCGCACGGTCAAATCGACAGTGCTGCGCATGATGCGCGTCAATTTGGCGATCTCAAAAATAAAAAGCCCGTTTTTATATTGCAGACAGGTCAGGTAAATTCGTCCCTCACGCTCTTTCAGCCCCAAACGGCGCATTAACTCTTTGATATCTTTATGCATGTTTTCCTTCCGCTGAATAATATAACATAAAAAATGTCATTTTGCGCCACTAATTAGTAGAAAATATAAATACATGCATGACAAGCGCAAAAAACATCATTTTTTCAGCCGTGATTGTAACACTTCTGGTTATTGGCTTGCTCAAATGGGGCGCCATTACAGTGAATTCAAAAACGACGGTTGTTGCCAAGGAAACCGCTTATGAACGCATCTTGCGCACGGGTGAAATCCGTTGTGGTTACAGCGTCTGGAAACCGGATATGTGGATCGATCCCATCAGCGGCGAAAAAGTGGGCATTTTTCCAGATTTGATTACAGAGGCTGGCAAACGGCTCGGTCTCAAAATCATTTGGCAGGAAGAATTGGGCTGGGGCTCGCTGGTCGAATCCGTTAAATCGGGGCGCGTCGATATGGCTTGCGCTGGGTATTGGTTAAATCCCTCGCGCATCAAAAATCTTCAACCCTCGGTGTCACAAATTTATTCGCCCATGTATGTGTATATGCGGGCGGATGACACCAGAAAATTCACCACGCCCGAGGATTTGAATGCTGACCACTATACGATCTCGACCATCGACGGCAGCGCTGAAAAACAAATTATCGCGTTGCGTTTTTCAAAAAGCAAGAACATCACACTTCCCGAATTGGACGACAGTTCCGAAGTCATTCAGGATTTAACTACGCACAAAGCTGATTTTCTGATTCTCGATTCCGCTACGGCCAATAGTTATATGCAAAGCAATCCGGGCAAGATCAAAAATGCGTTTCCCAATGTGCCCATGCATATGTTTCCGACCGTCATGCTTCTACCGCCCGAAGAACCGGCCTTAAAGGGCATGATCGACAATATCCTGCTGGATATAGAACATGATGGGACGCTGGACGTGATTTTGAGAAAATACGACGCTGCCCCTCTTTTCTTGCGTAATCAGCAACCCATCGCGTTAGCTGCTAAGTAAGTCAACAGGGTGTTTGCTCTATTTGTTATCCCTTACGAAAAATCCCCTTTTCCAACGCCCAATTACTGACTACTGTCCTTCCCATGTTAGATCCCTATCAAATTCTCGGCGTTGCCAAAACGGCAAGCGCTGGCGAAATTAAGAGCGCTTATCGTAAGCTTGCCAAGAAACTGCACCCCGATGTCAATCCGGGACGCAAGGATATTGAGCAGAAATTCAAAGAAATTACCGCAGCCTATGATTTGCTGGCGGATGCTGACAAACGCGCACGGTTTGATCGCGGCGATATTGATGCGCAGGGACAGGCGCGCGGCTTTGATGGCGGTGGGTTTCAGCGCGGCGGTTTTCGCCATGCCGGAGCTGGCAACGGACGTGGGGCACAATCCGAAGACCCCTTTGCCGGTTTTGGCGGCATGGAAGATATTTTTGCCCAATTTATGGGCGGCGGACGCCGTGCGCATGGCTTTGATCCCGGAAGTGCAGGTCCAACCCGTGGCGGCGATGTTACATATACGATTTCCGTCTCTTTTGTCGAAGCGTGTCTCGGCGGCAAGAAACGTGTGACGCTGGGCAATGATAAAACGCTCGATATCACAATTCCGGCAGGCGTCGAGCAAGGGCATAAATTGCGCTTGAAGGGGCAGGGACAGTCGGGCGGCGGCGCGGCAGGCGACGCGATCATCGAACTTCATATCGAGCCGCATCCCTTCTTCACCCGCAAGGACCGCGACGTTCTGGTGGAAATTCCCGTCAGCCTGCCCGAAGCCATTTTGGGTGCCAGCGTCACGGTTCCGACGTTGGACGGCCATGTTGCGGTCAAGGTTCCCAAAGGTGCGAATACGGGCACGACTTTGCGGCTCAAAGGCAAGGGCGTTGCCAGCAATCCGGCAGGGGATATGTTCGTGAAATTGAAGCTTGTCCTACCTGAACCCGTGCCGCAGGATTTGACCGATTTCATCGAGAAATGGGCGAAAAAGAACGCTTATGACCCAAGGAAAAAGGCGGGGATAGGCGGATAGCATTTTTATTGTTTTGAGAACATGATTTCCTTGGGCGGTATGTTGAAAAACTGGACTCAATTAATTATGAAAAAACAACCCATTCTCGAAATCTATTACTTTGACGCGGGTGGAGGTCATCGCAGCGCTATGAACGCCCTGCGCGATGTTTTGGCCGAAAGCCATCCCGAATGGGTGGTCAGACCCGTCAATCTGCAAAAGCTTTTAGAACCGATCGATCCTGTTTACAGGATTACGCAAAGAATCTTGCAGGGCAGGGCATCAAAAAAATCATTCAAACCCATCCAGCTTCAGGACGTTTATAATTCAGCTCTCAAACGGGGCGCAACCTACGGCATGGGTGCTCTGCTGCCAGTCATGCATGTGCTCATCAAAAGTTATTCCCGCCAACTCAAAAAAATTCTTCAGCAAAATTGGCAAAATGTCGAAAATGAAAAACCGGATATCGTTCTGTCCGTTATCCCTAATTTCAACGGCGTCTTATTTTCGGCCTTAAAGGGCGTTCTTCCTGACGTTCCTTACATTACGATTATGACGGATATGGTCGATTATCCCCCGCATTTTTGGATGGAGGATCAGGATCAGATCATGATCTGCGGGACGGAAAAAGCCTATGCACAAGCGAAGGCGACAGGATTCTATAAACCGGAAAATATTGTAAAAGTCTCAGGCATGATTCTTAAAAAGTCATTTTACAATCAGCCTGAAGAAGCAAGCCTCTCCCATCGCGATATTGGTCTATTTCCCGATTATCCGACTGCCCTTATCATGTTCGGTGGCAATGGCTCGCTTGTTTCTCGAGATATCATCGAGCAATTAGAAGCTGCGCGGCTAGATGTGCAAACCAT
>Ga0181516_10001534_pt1 | contig 17534 bp, 12 predicted proteins | sample PEATcosm2014_Bin_25_FD_121104 | JGI IMG/M metagenome (GOLD analysis project Ga0181516, IMG submission 121104) | Peatland microbial communities from MTU Mesocosm Facility, Houghton, MI, USA - PEATcosm2014_Bin01_10_metaG | ecosystem: Environmental > Terrestrial > Soil > Wetlands > Peat | place... | reverse complement strand
GCTTCAACAGGCCGGACACATGACCGCAAGCAACCGCGACGACCAAGTGCAGAAAGCTCTTGCAAGCGGGGGGCCATCCACACATGACTTCATATTCGTCTCGCGCCGCGCTCCGCCAAGCAAGTAATGGACAAATCTGCATCCGCCGGCGCGTCTCGCAGGATGTGAGCCCATCGGCCCCTTGACCGCAGGTCGCGCGCCTGTCGAGATCGACGCGCTACGGGAGGGCGGGACATGAACGAGCGAAAATCAAGCGTCATCGTCGGCGGATCGAGCGGCGTTGCCTTCGCCGTCGCGCAAGCCTTGGCGGCGCGCGGCGAGGCAGTCGTGTTGACCAGCCGCGACTCGGGGCGGGCCGAGGCCGCCGCGCGCGCGATCGGCGGCGACGCGATCGGCGTGGCCTTCGACCTCGCCGAGCCGCAGACGATCGCCGGCAAGCTCGCCGGAGTCGGCGCGGTCGACCATCTCGTCATTCCGGCCATCGAGCGCGACCGCAACAGCGTCAAGGACTACGACGTCGCCCGGGCGATCCGCCTGGCGACGATCAAGCTCGTCGGCTATGTCGAGGTCATCCACGCGCTGCTGCCGCGCCTGACGGCGGAGTCCTCGGTCGTGCTGTTCGGCGGCCAGGCGCGCGAGCGGCCCTATCCCGGCTCGACCACCGTCACTGCGGTCAACGGCGCGGCGACGACGATGGTGCGCACGCTGACGCTCGAGATTGCGCCGATCCGCGTCAACGCCATCCATCCCGGCCTGGTCCGCGACAGCCCGGCCTGGGCCGGCAATAACGCCGCCATCGATCGCGCCCGCTCGCAGAGCCCCGGCGGGCGGATTCCGACCACCGCCGATTGCGTCGCCGCGACCCTGTTCCTGCTCGACAACGCGAGCATGAACGGCGCGAACCTCGTCGTCGACGCAGGGTGGGGGCTGGTTTAGGAGGCGGAATCGGCGGCGGTGCGGCGACGCCGCCGCTTCCGTCGCAACCCGCAATTGTCGCCAAACCGCCGCTCCCCGCCGTCGCCGTTACGGCGCCTTCGCCGACCCTGCGACGGTGGCGGCCGGCTTCTGACCGGCGTCGGATATGCGCACCTGATCGCCTTCGGCGATCCCGTCCGGGGGCGTGGCGATGACGCGATCGTCGGCCTGCAGGCCCGAGCCGATCTCGATCTCGCCGCCAAGGTCGCGCGCGATCGTCACGGTCTTCAGCGCGACGCGGTCGTCGGCGCCGACGGTGGCGACGCGCAACCCGGCCTGATCGAAGATGAGCGCGCTGACCGGAATGCGAAACGATCCGGCGCCGCCGGCGAGATCGACATGGACGTTGGCGGAGCCGCCCGGCATCAGCGCGCCGTCGGCATTATCGACCGTCAACTGCATGTGTGTCGTTCCGGTCGCGACGTCGACTGCGCGCGCGGAGGCTTCGACGACGGCGGCGAAGGCGCGATGGGGATAAGCGGGCGAGGTCACCGTCGCCTTGTCGCCGATGCGGATCTCTGGCGCGTAGGTCTCGGGAACATTGATCGAGACACGCAGCCTGTGCACGTCCGAGATGACGAACATCGCCAGTCCGGCGCTCGAGCCGGCGCTGATCAGCGCGCCGACGTCGGTGTTGCGTTCGGTGACGACGCCGTCGAACGGCGCCGCGACCGTCTTGTAGCCAGCGAGAACCTCGAGACGCTCGACGTTGGCTTCGCTGGAATGAACCGCGGCCTGCTTGTTGGCGAGGTCGGCGGCGCGCTGGTCGACTTCCTGCTGCGAGACGGCGGCCGACGTCAGCAGGGTCCGCCCGCGCGACAGCGTGACCTCCGACAGTTTGGCGCTGGCTTCGGCGCTGGTCAGATCGGCGCGCGCCTGCAGCAATTGCTGGTCGAGGTCGGGCGCCTCGATCTCGGCGAGCGTTTGCCCCGCCTTGACCGCGTCGCCGATGTCGACCTTCCAGTCCTTCACGTAGCCGCTGACGCGGGCGTAGATCGGCGCGCGCAGATTGGCCTCTAGCCGGCCGGGCAGGTCGAGGCTCGCCACGCCGGGTTTGGCGTTCAGCGCGACGATCGCCACCGTCGGAATCGCCTGGGCCTCGGTCCAGTCCTGCAGTTTGGCGCTGCTGCGGTCGCGTTCGACGACGCCGGTGACGACGAGAACGATCGCGACCGCGCCGGCGACGACGCCGGCGAGGGCGAGCCTGCGCTTGAAACCGCTCCGCGCGGCAAGATCAGACATGGGCCGGGGACTCCGACGGTTCTGGGTTCGTCTCTGGGAGCCGCTTGTGCGCCAGACTGAAGACGACGGGAACGAAAATCAACGTGGCGACGGTCGCGAAGATCAGGCCGCCGACGACGGCGCGCCCCAACGGGGCGTTCTGCTCGCCGCCTTCGCCGAGCCCCAGCGCCATCGGCGCCATGCCGATGATCATCGCCAGGGCGGTCATCACCACCGGCCGGAAGCGCACGAAGCCGGCGTCACGCGCCGCGGCGACGGGGTCTCCGTGGGCCGCATAGCGCTCGCGAGCGAAGCTGATCACCAGCACGCTGTTGGCGGTCGCGACGCCCATGCACATGATCGCTCCGGTCAAGGCGGGCACAGAAAGGGTTGTGTGGCTGACGAACAGCATCCAGACGATGCCCGCCAGACCCGCCGGCAGCGCCGAGACGATCACGAACGGATCGGCCCAGGACTGGAAGTTCACCACGATCAGCATGTAGATCAGCGCGATCGCGCCGATCAGGCCGAACAGCAGGCCGGAAAACGCGCCGTTCATCGTCTGAACCTGTCCCAGCATCGCGACGGAACCGCCCTTGGGGACGCTGGCCGAGGTTTCGCGCAGCAGCTTGCCGATGTCGTCGGCGACCGCGCCGAGATCGCGGCCTTGCGGCGTCGCGTAGATCTGCACGATCGGCAGAATGTTGTACTGGGAAACGACCGCGTTGCCGACCGTTCGCGTGATCTTGGCCAGGCCGCCTAGAATCGGCGAGGCGCCGCCGCCGGCCGCCGAGATCGGCACCGTCTGCAAATCGCTCAGAGTGTCGAGCCGGTATTGCGGCGTCTGCATGACTATCGAATAGGAGACGCCGCTCTTGGGATCGAGCCAATAGGTCGGCGACACCTGGCCGCTGCCGGCGAGATTGACCACCAGGCTGTTGGTGACGTCGCGCTCGGTCAGTCCGACATACTGGGCGCGGGTGCGGTCGACGTCGACGTCGATGGTCGGATTGGCGGGGGATTGTTGGATGCGCGCGTCGGCGACGCCGGGAATATGGCGAATGCGCTTCAGCAGCAGATTGGCGTAGTCGAAATCGGCGGCGAGATTCGCGCCGGAAATCTGCACATCGATCGGGGCCGGCGCGCCGAAATTGAGGATCTGGCTGATGATGTCGGCCGGCAGGAATCCGAATGTGACGCCCGGAAACTGGTGCGGCAACTCGGCGCGCAGAAGGCGGACGTAGTCCGCGGTCGGCCGATGATCCTCGGCGAGCTTGATCTGAACGTCGCCGTCCTGCGTGCCAATGACGCCGGTGTTGCTGTATGTCAGGTTGATGCCGCTGATCGGCATGCCGACGTTGTCGACCAAGGTCGCCAGTTCAGACGGCGGAATGATCGTTCGAATCACGTTCTCGATTTCGGCGAATTGCTTGGCGCTTTCCTCGACGCGCGTGCCGACGCGCAGGCGCGCGTGCATGAGGATCTGGCCGGTGTCGACGGAGGGGAAGAAATCGCGGCCGAGATAGGGCGTCAGCAGGAAGGACGCGGCGACGAAAGCGAGGAAGCCGACGATGAAGACGCTCCGCCGCCCCAGCGCCAGTTCGAGCACGCCGCGGTAGCCCTCGCGAATATGCTCGAAGCCGGCTTCGAAGCCTTGCTGGAGGCGCACCAGCGGGTTGCGCGAGGCGGAGCGGGCGCTGTCTTCCAGATGGGACCGATGCGGCCTGAGCAGATAATTTGCCATCGTCGGCACAAGGGTGCGCGACAAGATGAACGAGCAGATCATCGCGAACATGACCGCTTCCGCCATCGGCACGAACAGGAAGCGCGCGACGCCGTCGAGAAAGAACATCGGTACGAAGACGATGCAGATGCACAGCAGCGAGACGAAAGCGGGCGTCACGATCTGACGCGCCCCGTCCATGATCGCCGGCTCGACCTGCTTGCCGTGCTCGAGATGCCAGTTGATGTTCTCGATCGTCACCGTCGCGTCGTCGACCAGAATGCCGACCGCCAGCGCCAGACCGCCGAGCGTCATGATGTTCAGCGTCTCGCCGATCGCCGAAAGGGCGATGATCGAGCCCAGCACCGCCAGCGGGATCGAAGTCGCGATGATCAAGGTCGAGCGCCAGGAGCCGAGGAACAGCAGGATCATCAGGCTAGTCAGCGCCGCCGCGATGACGCCTTCGCGCGCCACCGACGAGATTGCGCCGCGCACGAACAAGGATTGGTCGCCGAGCAGGGCGACCTTGATTCCCGCCGGCAGGGCGTCCGACAATTCGGCCAGTCGCCGCTTGACGCCGGCGATGATCGCCAGCGTCGAGGCCGAGCCGTTCTTGAACACCTGCAGCAGCACCGAGCGATTGCCGTCGACATGGACGATGTTGGTCTGCGGCGCATTGCCGTCGCGCACCTGGGCGACGTCGCGCACATAGACCATCGCCCCATTGACCGTCTTGATCGGCAGGTCGCCGAGGTCGTCGAGATTCGAGGGCGCGTTGTTGAGTTGGACCGCATATTCGTAGGCGCCGATCTTTTCCGTGCCGACCGGCGTGATCAGGTTCTGGGCTGCGAGCGCGTTGGCGACGTCCTGTCCCGACAGGCCTCTCGCCTGCAACGCGACGGGATCGAGGTCGATCTGAATCTGGCGCAGCTTGCCGCCGAACGGGTAGGGGATGGCCGCGCCGGGCACGGTGACGAGCGGCGTGCGCACCTGGTTGATGCCGATGTCCGCCAGCCGCTGTTCGGTGAAACCTTCGCCCGACAGCGCAACCAGCACGATCGGCACGGTGGAGGCGTTGTAGTTGAGGATCAACGGCGGCGTCGCGCCCGGCGGCATCTGTTTGATGAGGGTCTGCGAGATCGCGGTGACTTGGGCGTTGGCGGTGCGGATGTCGACGTTGGGCTGAAAGAAGATCTTGATGATGCCGAAGCCGTTGTAGGAGTTGGCCTCGATATGCTCGATGTCGTTGACGGTGGTCGTCAGCGCGCGCTGGAACGGCGTCGTGATGCGCCCGGACATCTGGTCGGGCGGCAGACCGGTATATTGCCAAACGACGCTGATGACCGGAATGCGGATGTCAGGGAAGATGTCGGTCGGCGTTCGCAGCGCGGCCAGCGGGCCGATGATCAGGATCAACAGCGCCAGCACGACGAAGGTATAGGGGCGCGTCAACGCGATGCGAACCAGGGCGATCATCGCAAGGGCGTCTCGGTCATCGCAAAGAAAGTCTCGTCGGGCGGTGGAATTTTATCAAGGCGTACCAGACTTGCCGGCGTCTCCGCCATCACTTTGCGGTGAAATGTCAGCCGCCCGGCCGCTGCGCCGCTGGGTTTTGAAGCCGTTGGCGGGCCACAGGCCGCACGAGACGACCGTCGCGCGACCATCAGACCTAGCGAAATCTCGAAAAGGCCGCCGTCGGCGCCGGCTGCAGCGCGCCGCCGCATATTCTTCGGCGCCGCGATCGCGCCAGCCGGCGAAAGGGCGGCGCGCTTCCGGCGTCGGCGAACCTCGTCGTTCCTTGAACTCTGATTGGCGGCGGTCATTCGCCGCCGGGTCGCGCCGCAGATCCTTGTATCGCTTGGTTTCGCGCGTTCGCCGCTCCGCATGGACGGAGATCGTCGGATAACGTCGCCTGAGCGGTGGCGAACGATGGCTGGATTTAGCGCGGACGGTTTGCGTGATATAGTCGTATTTGGCGCTGGGGCGCCTTTCGCAAGCAAAGGGTCGGCATGCGGTTGTTGGTGACCGGCGGCGCGGGGTTCATCGGCTCCGCCGTGGTTCGTGGTGCGATCGGGGAGGGCGACGACGTCCTCGTGCTCGATAAGCTCACCTACGCCGGCAACCTCGCCTCGCTTGCGCCGGTCGCCGGCAGTCCGCGCTACGCCTTTTTGCACGCCGACATTGGCGATCGCAGCGCGGTCAAGGCAGCCTTCGAGCGATTTCGTCCAGAAACAGTCTTGCATCTTGCCGCCGAAAGCCACGTCGATCGCTCGATCGACGGCCCCGCCGCCTTCATCGAAACCAATGTGGTGGGAACCTTCGTCCTGCTGTCGGAGGCGCTGGCCTACTGGCGCGAGCTGACGGGTGAAGCGCGCGACACCTTCCGCTTTCTGCAGATTTCGACCGACGAAGTGTTCGGCTCGCTGGGCGCAGAGGGTCTATTCCACGAGGACAGCCCCTATCGGCCCAATTCCCCGTACTCGGCCTCCAAGGCCAGCGCGGATCACTTGGCGCGCGCCTGGCGCGAGACCTACGGCCTGCCGACGATCCTCACCAATTGCTCCAACAATTACGGCCCCTATCATTTTCCCGAGAAGCTGATCCCCCTGGCGATCCTCAACGCCGTCGAGGGCAAGCGGCTGCCGGTCTATGGGCGCGGCGAAAACGTCCGCGATTGGCTCTATGTCGAAGACCACGCGACGGCGCTGCTGACGGTGGCCCGGCGCGGCGTGGTCGGACAGTCCTACAACATCGGCGGCCGCAGCGAGCGGCGCAACATCGAGGTGGTGCAAACGATCTGCGACATCCTCGACGAAATCCGGCCGAGGGTGGGTGGCTCTTACCGCGGGCAGATCGCGTTCGTTGCCGATCGGCCGGGACACGATCTGCGCTACGCCATCGATTCGGCGAAGATGGAGCGCGAGCTCGACTGGCGGCCACGCGAAACCTTCGAAACGGGCCTGCGCAAGACCATACAGTGGTATCTCGACAATCCCGACTGGTGGGGCGCGATCCGTTCAGGGCAATATCGTGGCGAACGTGTCGGTTTGAGCGGCTAGCGGCAGGCGCAACTCGCCAATCCATGGAGGTTCGCCAGCATGCTGGTGCAGGATACGCCGCTCGCGGGCGTCAAAATCATCACGCCGAAGAAATACGGCGATCGCCGCGGCTTCTTTTCCGAGGTCTACAACGAGTCCATGTGGCGCGCGGCCGGCCTCGACATCCGCTTCGTGCAGGATAACCATTCCTTATCCGCCGCCGCCGGAACGATTCGTGGGCTGCATTTTCAGATCGCTCCGCGCGCGCAAGCCAAACTCGTGCGCGTCGTGCGCGGGCGAGTCTTCGATGTCGTGGTCGATCTGCGCCGCTCCTCGCCGACGTACGGACGCCATTTCGCCGCCGAACTCTCCGCCGAAAATTGGGCGCAATTGTTCGTGCCGGTCGGCTTCGCCCACGGTTTCTGCACTCTGACCGAAGACGTCGAAGTGCTCTACAAGGTCTCCGAATTCTATTCGCCCACGCACGATCGCGGGCTCGCTTGGGACGATCCAGACCTTGCCATCGCTTGGCCTTTCGCCGCAGAGAAGGCGGTTCTTTCCGATAATGATCGCCGATGGCCGCGGCTGCGCGATCTCGAGGAAACCTTCGCATGAGGCCGATGCGCATCAAAGGCGATGGGGCGGCCTATGTCGCGGAAGCGGTGGCGCGGCGACCCGCCAATTCGCGGCTTGACGGGACCAAATTCGCTTCGGTCTATAGATCTTCGCTTGCCCAGTGGACAAAGTCTGTGCCCGTCGGCGTCGAGTGCTGGTTCGACGCGGCTTAAGTTCGGAGAACTGAGATGCGTGGCATTGTTCTGGCGGGTGGCAGCGGCACCCGGCTGCACCCGATGACCCTCGCCGCGTCCAAGCAATTGCTGCCGGTCTACGACAAGCCGCTGATCTACTATCCGTTGAGCACGCTGATGCTCGCGGGAATCCAAGAGATTCTCGTCATTTCGACGCCGACCGACTTGCCCGCCTTCAAACGCGTATTGGGTTCTGGAGCGCAGTGGGGCCTCAAACTGAGCTACGCCGAACAGTCGCGCCCCGACGGACTCGCGCAAGCCTATACGATCGGCGCCGAATTCGTCGAAGGCTCTGCGTCGGCACTCATTCTCGGCGACAACATCTTCTACGGCCACGGCTTGACCGAAATCCTCGCGGAAGCGGCCGCCATTCGGGAAGGCGCGACCGTCTTCGCCTATCGCGTCAGCGACCCGCAGCGCTATGGGGTCGTTGAATTCGACGCCGCTGGGCGTGCTGTCTCGCTGGAGGAAAAACCGGCGAGGCCGAAATCGCAGTGGGCGGTCACCGGGCTCTATTTCTACGATTCGCGGGCGCCGCGCCTCGCCGCCGGGCTGAAGAAGTCGGCGCGCGGCGAATACGAGATCACCGATCTCAACCAAGCCTATCTCAAGTGCGGCGCGCTTAGCGTGCGCCGCCTCGGGCGCGGGTTCGCCTGGCTCGACACCGGTACACCCGAGTCGCTGCTGCAAGCGGCCCAGTATGTTCGCGCGGTGGAGCTGCGACAGGGCCAAAGCATCGCCTGCCTTGAGGAGATTGCGTTTCGGCAGCGTTGGATAGGGGTCGAGGACATCCGCCGCGCGGCCGCGCAACTTTGCAAGAACGGCTACGGTGCCTATCTCGCCGCCTTGGTTGAAGAATGTACGCAGCGCTGATCGGCCCAGCGCCCTCCATGTCGGGACTCTGGGCCTCGCCGATCTCCTTCGACGAATCGACAAAGCGCCGAAGCCGCGCTAGCAACGCGATCGCCAGCGGTCGAAGATGGCGACGAACCTGAGCGTAACGCGTAGAGGTCACTTTCATCCGTTGGTTTGGCTCGCTTGGCAATGCTCGCCTTCTTCGCTCGGCACCTGACGCAGCCGCACGTTTGGCGCATTCGCCCCTGCGCGGAAGCGCTGCGGCGTGGCTATGTGCGGCTGCGCATTCGCCCGGGCGGCGAGGCGGAATGCGACGTGCGTCTTCCCGCCGCGTCAGGCCTCGACTTGCTGCTCAGCGACGGTCGCGGCTGCGTCGCGCCGGCGCCTGCCGAATTCGCGTTTGAGGCGTTAGGCGCGATCCGCGGCGGGGTCGCCGTCGCGCGCCTCGCGTTCACCTCGTTGCGGCGCGCGGCGCTCCGCTTCGGCGACATCGTGGTCTTCCCCGAAGGGGGGAAGCGGCAAACCCGGCGCTACCGCAAGCAGGTCGAGGCTTCTCGGCAGTGGGGCGTCTCGTTGGACGGTGCGCTCGTGAGCGCCCATCCTGAGCTGATCGAGGGCTGGAGCGATGCCGCGACGCCTGCCCAGGCCGCCGTTGGCGCCGCGACGCGGGCTTTGCGAATCGCGGTCGCCCTCCATCTGTATTATCCAGAATTGTGGAGCGAATTCGAGTCGATGCTGTTGCGCTTTGGCGGCCCGTTCGCGCTGTGCGTATCGCTGACGCCGGAGAGCGCGGCGCTCGGCCCGCGCATCGCTGGGATCTTTCCGAACGCGCGCGTGCGCATGGTCGAGAACCGCGGGAGAGACGTTCGCCCATTCCTGCTCATGCTGGAGGAGGGCTGGTTCGATTCCTGCGACCTCGTCTGCAAGATCCACGGCAAGCGGTCGCTCGGCGGCGGCCGTTTCGCGGTGTTCGGCGACGTGATGCGCCGCGCTGCGCTGCTTGATCTCGTGGCTGATGCCGGGCGCGTCGAGGCGATCGTCGGTCGTTTCGCCACCGACCCGCGCCTCGGACTCGTCGGCCCGCGGCGCTTCCTGTCGGCTTCGACCGCCGAGCGCCCGTACGACATCTTCGGCCCCAGCCGCGCAACGGCAGAAAGGCTGGCGTGCGACATTGGCAGCCCGCTGACCGACGAAGTCGATTTTTTCGAAGGGACGATGTTCTGGGCGCACCCCGCGGCGCTCGAACCGTTGCGCCGCCTCGGCCTCGCCGAGCGCGGCTTCGCCGAAGAGAGCGGCCGTCTCGACGGCGCGACCGAGCACGCGGTCGAACGCCTGTTCAATCACGCGGCGCGGGCCGCCGGCTATACGGTGGCGGCGGCGAGCGTCGATTGAGGCGGACAGGCCGCAGCCGGCTCTCGCCTCAATCGAGGCCGCCCTTCTCTTGCAAGGCGGGCGCAAGGAAGGCCATGACGGATTCGTAGTCGTACGACCCTTCATCGCGCGTGCAATGCGCACAGGCGCCGGTCTTCTCGGCGAAGTTCAGCAGTCCTTCTCGGAAGCGGACGGCGGCTGGCGAGCAGAAATACTGGAACAGATCGAAGTCCGGACCAATGCGTCCGAGGACGTAGTCTTCGCCGTGAACGTCGGCGCGGATGTCGCAGCACGGCGAAGTCGAGCCGTCATAGTTGAGGTAGATGTCTCGCATCGGCATCACGCACGGCGCCGTGCGCAGCGGCCGCTCGATCTTCAACGACCCTCCGCGATCCGTGGCGAGGACGCTGAAGTCGTAGCCTTCGATGACCACGCGAAGGCTGCCGACGAACGCTTCGAATTGAAAGTGCAGCGGCGTGTCCTTGATCAGCGCGGCCTTGAGGCCGAGCTTCCTTATCCTTTTCTCGGCCAACGCCTTTTTGTCTGCCAGCCGCCCGAATTCCTTTTCATTTAGATAGCACTGCATGGTTATGCGATCGAGGCCCGCGTAGTGCAGTGCGTAAAGATACGGAAGCGTTACGTAATCTCCGTTCGTGTTGAATACAATGAACGTACTTGGCAGAAACTTTCTCGCGTAGTTGAGACGCGGGAAAAGGATATTCGGGTGCGCAAGATTCTCGCTGTACCGCGTGAACGACAAGAATCCGCGGTAGTCGATTTCCGCCAGGTTCGACACGATCGTCGTAAAGACATCATCGCCAAGAATTTTGTTTTCGCCGTCGCGAGGATAAAGTGAGTTGGGACAGAATCGGCATCGTCTATTGCAGTACGAAAAAAGCTCCACCTCGACAAGGCGAACGCATTCGGCGAAGAGTCCTTTCGCTTCCTCTCTTGAGTGAACGGACAAAACCTCGCGCAGGAATGGACGCCCCTGCCAGGCGGGCTCCTCCCTTGGTTCGCCGAGCCCGATCGCGGCGCCCGGCTGATGTCGTCCAACTAGGCCCTCAAGCCTCGCAGTCTGTTTTTGCAAAGCGGCGAACTGGCTGGCGACGGCCGCCTCATGCCGCGCCACCGCCTGCTCGACGACGGCCGCTGACCGATTCAAGTTCGCCAGACTGGCAGCCGCGTCCTCGGTGTTTTGATGGATGAGCCGCAGCGACGACTTGAGGAAATTCCGTAGCTTCCTGCGCGCTCGCACCGGCGGGAAGAGTTCGAACCACCTCTCCACCGTCGCGCCGATCGCCATCAGGGCCCAGCGCGCTTTCCGGAAGAGTCCCAAAGCTCGGTGCGAATTCTCGGCCGTCGAGGTCGGATGCAACGCAGTCCCCCCCTGCGGCCCGAAGAACGCCGCGGCTTCGCTTGTCGTCTCGGCCGACCACGCCCCGGTCACCGCCATTCCAGCGCTTGGCGACGCGCAACGTTTGGCCGCCAGCGCTAGCCTTTCGCGCTCCGCCGCAGTCGCGGGGGCCACGATCGAAAACCATATATAGTTCGAGGGTCCTTGTTTCCAGTGCGGAATCCGAGGCGGTCCGTCCAACGTGGACGTGCGATCGCGGATTTGAATTGATGCCGGCTCCGCCTCCGATTGAGTCGACTGCCGTAATTCATACCGCAAGCGACGAAAAGAAGCCGCTCGGGCTGCGATAAGACATCTCTTGCGGCCAAGCGCGATGATCGCTAACGATGTCCAACGCGCGGAGCGCCGATGTTTCCTGGCGAAACTCAACGTTAATGGTCTGAACGATGTGACTTTACATGATGCGCTTTCCTGAAGCGTCTTGCGAAGCGCGACGCCCGCACATCCCAATGGAACAGAAAGATAGCCATGTTCAACCGCTGGTCCCCATTCAATAGCGAAGCAAGTTCCCAACTTGACGGACCAGCCAGAGGGCCGAACTTCGTACGGCCGTTGCACGAGGAGCTCAGCCACGACGCGTACAAGGTCTATTTGACCAATCGCGCGCAGCAGGAATTCACTATCTTGGCCGAATTGCGTCGTAGAACTGCAGTGGAGTGCGCCGATTACGCATGCGAGCACATGGCCGCCGCGCTCCATTTTGAAACAAGAGAGCGCCTTCTCGACTATGCGATATCCCAAATCAACGCCAACGATAATGGCCGCAATCTACTCGTTGAGTTCGGTGTCTACAAGGGGCATTCGATAAATTATATAGCTCAGAGGCTTAAATCAAAACGCACTATTTATGGATTTGATAGTTTCGAAGGTCTACATGTGGATTGGCGCGGCAACGATCTCTCAAAGGGCGCTTTCAGTTTGAATGGGGCTCTGCCGGACGTCGAGAAGAACGTCACCCTGGTAAAGGGCTGGTTTGACGAAACGCTTCCTCCATTCTTCGAGCAACACCCCGAGCCGATCGCATTTATTAGTCACGACTGCGACACCTACGAAGCCGCAAAGATCGTTTTCAGCTTTGTCGCGACGCGGTTGCGGCCAGGAACTTTAATTGTGTTCGACGATTATTTTGGTTACCGCGGCTGGAGGCTGGGCGAGCACAAGGCGTGGCTGGAATTAGCCACCGAGAGAAATATAAAATACGATTATCTGGCGTTCGCTAATCAGCAGGTCTTCGTCGCGATCCGATCTATCGGCTAGGCTATTTTGAACTCGCAAGTCCTGAATGCGCGAACTCGCTCATCTATCGACGAGGCGGTCCAAGGTTATAACCGGCAGCAGTGACGGCAAAAAAGGGAATACGAGTATGCCCGCCGTAAGTCAGCGCATTAACGGCGACATACAGATACTTCGCGGGTTATCAGTTCTCACTATCTTGGTGGGGCATAATTATCTACGATTTGTTTACGACCCTTTGGTTAGCTTGCTGACGTATGTCGCCACATGGATCGGGGTAGACATATTTTTCTGCATCTCTGGGTATGTCATCACAACCAGCTTCATTGCTCAGTACGTTAGAATGCAAGAGACTGACGTCGACAATAGGACAATTAACGTATTTCTATTTTGGCTTCGCCGAATATTTCGCATTTGGCCTGCCGCTTGGTTTTGGGCGATTGGCGTCGTGCTCGCCCAGCTAATCTTCGATGCAAACAACGATCCGAATTTCGCCAAGGACCTAATTTCATCGAGCTGGGCGGCGCTGCTTCAGATCAATAACTTCCACCAATTTAGTTACATTGCCGCGCATGGCCACTGGACGCACGGAGGTATCTTCTGGAGCCTGTCACTTGAGGAACAATTCTATATTCTATTCCCTTTGGCATTCACCTTTTTAAGCAAGCGCGTGTTCGTCATCCTATTGTTGTTGATTGCCGTCCCACAAATGTTGTTCGAGAGAAATGACGTTACAAACAGCTTTCTTTACTTCTTTCGCACCGACGCGTTGTGCGCTGGGGTGCTTCTTGCCATGTTCAGGAATTACGTCCTCAATAAGAACGGTAAACTAGCGTCGTTGATCGACTGGGCGGCACAGCAAACGGTTGTCCGGTATATCTTTGTCCCATTCGTATTCTGTTCGATTCTGGTGCTTCCAACCGGATTCATTATGTTTCGTTATTATACAGGCATGATCGCTGTTCTCGCCGCCATTCTCGTTTTTATCGCCTCTGCCGATCAAGATTCCATCGTGCCTTTCCGGCGGATTCGGCCAGCATTACTATGGGTTGGATCGAGATCATATTCGATTTACCTCTGTCAAATTCCCTATATGGCATTTATGTATTGGTGTATAAGGGGGAATAACAACGTCATTGCCAACAATATACCTGTGAAAATTGTCATCGCGCTTGGCGTGTTCGTCGTAGCGGAAGCTTCGTACCAATTCGTTGAGAAACCGTTCTTGGCTATCGGGCATAGAGTCTCCAAACGCTGGGGCGCAGCGGCGAGCCCAGATTCTAAGACCGACCCCGAGGGGACCTCGACGACGGGACAACCGAATCTCGCCCGCACCGGTTGAGTCGGTCTGCCTACGTTCGCTGACATGTCGCCTCATCGCCGCAGCGAGGAGCGGAAAGTCGTTGGTTGCCGAGTTCGGCTTCGACGGGCTTCTAAAGCTGTTTGTAACGCGGCGGCTCGTTTGCTTCCCTCGCCACAAACCCGCACTAATAGTGAAAATGCATCGTGTCGTGCGTCAGCCGGTCCTGCTGGATGGCGACGATCTCGCTGAGCTTCAGCGTCAACTCCTCGGTCGGCCGATACACCTTCTCCAGCAGCTTGCCGACCAGCGGCCGCAGGTCCGGGTGATCGAAGTCCCTCGGGCGCAGCAGTTCTCTCGGCGCCAGCTCGGGCATCACGTGGTTGGCGAACGGCCAGCCGGCGTCCTTGAAGCGCTGCTCGGTCGAGCGGAGCTTGTCGAGGCGCTCCTGCACCGTCCGCACCAAGTAGTCGAAATGGATGATCAGCGCCCCCGGTGGCGCGTGCGAAACGTATTCCGAAATGAAATTGCCGTGATGCGGACCGACCTTGTCGTACTCTACGTCCTTGTGGCGATAGAAGCGGCCGCCGTGCAGGTTTTCGTATTGGCGCGAGCCGAGCTTGGTGCGCAGCCATTTCGGGTGGCAGGAGCGCAATCGCCCGTCGAGCCAAGCCACTTCGTAGCGCGGCAGCCACCACGAGGTCACGAACGCGTATTGCGAATCCGGGATGGAATTCACCCAGCGAAGCAGCTCGCCGGTGGGAAACTCGTCGTCGTCGAGGCGAAAGACGTAGTCCTCGCTCACGCGCTTCGACAGATACGGCATGATCGACTCGCCGTTGCGGATGTCGTTCGCGTCGATGAAGATGGCCTCGGCGTGGTTCTGCTCGAGCAGCGCCAGGGTCTCGGGTTCGCATCCTCGATCGACCGCATAGGCGGGCTCGAACCCGAGGGCGCGATACGCCTCGAGAAAATAGGGAAGCCATTTCGCGCAGCCGCGGGTCGGGATGATCAGCTTGACGTTCTTGTGCAGCCCTCGTTCGGCGCCTTCGGCGGCGTGTCGCGGATCGAACACCACGTACCTTCCGACGGTCGGCCGCGCCGCGGGCTTCTCGTCTCGCCTGACGCTTTCCTCGCTGCGGTTCGCCGCGCTCTGCTCGCCCGAAACCTGCCGCCGGCCGAAGAGCCGCGACAACCCGCGCCGCCGCTCCGCCCGCGATCCCGCCCCGCCGAACCGCTCGTCCAAGCGATCAATCGCGCCGTTCAGTTGCTTGAGGATCTCGCAGTAGTGGCGGCGGTTCCTCGGTAGCGGATAGAACACGCCGAGCCTGGCGTAGGTCGCGAGCCGCTTTCGCCTCAGATACGCGCGCACGTCCCTGGCGATCGAATTCGCGCTTAAAACGTCGCTCTCTCGGTAAATGACCCGAGGAGGCTCCGACGGGATCAGCCCGGACGGTCGTCTTCCCAGACGTTCGAGCAGAATTCGCGCAAGGATCGCATACTCCTGCTCCGAGCCTAGGATCGAAATCGCTTGATACGCGGCGCCGCTCTTTGCGCCTGCGTAAATGACGCCGACGCCGCCGCAGCGATAGAATACGTAGCCGGAGCGCTTGGCCCTCAGCTCCGCCCAGAGCCGCCAGCCGCTGCGCCCCTGCCGTTCTCCGTCGACGCCGCATAACGCGATCGTTCCGACGCCCGACAACTTCGGCAGCCAAGCCTCGATGTCGTCCCTCGTCGCCCCGAAGGTCGCCGACGCGTCGACGACGAGCGCGTCGATCGATTGATCGTCAAAGCACTTGATCGCGTCCGAGAACTTGGCGCGAATGTAATGCTGACTGGGAAACCGGCCGTCCAGCGTCCGTCGAAACTGCTCGAACGCCTCTTCGTTGTCGACGCCTTGGCCGAAATCGCCGACCCAGGCGTCGACGCCGACGCATTCCGTCCCTGTCTTGAGCAACGCCGAGGCTTCACAGGCGGCGAAGAAGCCCGCGCTGTCGCGAACGCCGAGCGCGACCAGCCGGCGCGGACGCAGCAGAGAAAACAGCGCCGCCAGCAACGGAATCGCGTCGGCGTCCTCCGTTTCGCCCCAACGGTCGACGACCGGGCCGGACACGGCGACCGCATCGACCAACAGCGCGGCGTCGAGCGCCAGTTGCGACGGCGGCGGTTCGGCGCCCAATCCCCGATAGCGGTCGAAATAGGGGGCGTCGTACCGCATCATCGGCAGGCTTCTGATGCTGATCTCGGAGCCGACGATCTCCGCGCACACCGGCGCGCCCTCGGCGAAATTCTGTCGCTCCCACTTCAGCTCGGCGTCGCGCCGCAGCGTTTCGGCCAGGCTTCTCGCCTCGCTCGTCGCGTCCGCTGGCCTCTGCGCCTGCTGGGGCAGCCACCGGGTCGGCCATCGGGCGCGCGCGACCGCTCGTGCGCCCTTGTCGTTGTCCGCTAGGCCGTAATTCGCGGCGATCGAGTCCAGAAGCTCAGACGTGACCTCACTATCCTCAAGCCGCTCCAAAGTCGTCTTGACGTGATGCCCTTCCCCCTCCTGTCGGTAATGCTTTCGAGCGAGAAGCCGCTCGGCGAGCGTCAACTTGTACTTCAGCCGCTGGGCGGAACGAACCGGCAGATGAAGAATCGGGAACGCCGGACGCACGTATTCAGGGTGAGAGCTGATCGTTTTCGAAACGTTGTGGTTGCCTTCGTCTATGCTAAAATCCGGATTCAGCAACGCATACCGCGACGACACCGCGACCTTGCACACTGGCGCAACCTGTCCGCTCCAATAGCACCTCTGGGCTATGTCGAAATGCTCGAAACTTCCGTATTCCGAGGGGACGAGATTGATCCACGGCAGGTGAATGACGTCGTCGTCGCAGTTTCGCAAGAAGTCGTTCAGTTGCGATCGGTCTTCGATTGCGAGAAACTCGTCGGCGTCAAGAAAGAACACCCAATCCGCCCCCTCATCAAAGGCCTTTCGAGCGAGCGTGTTCATCATCGCCGCCTGATATTTCTCCTGCATCCGGCAATTGAACAGCGCCATTTTTCCGTCGCCGGCGCGAGTGAACGACTCCAGACGCTCTCTAGTTCCGTCGGTCGATTGAATGTCGACGACAAACAGACGGTCGAACAGCGAAGTCGCCTGGCTCAGAAAGGCGTCGACGATATCCCCCTCGTTTCTGATCATCGCGACGACGAACATTTTCAATGCGCGGGCGTCCTCCCGCGCATCTTTGGGTTTAGCGGACTTCGGCATGACATCTCCCCCTCGCCGACGCGAAGTCAGTCAGCTTGATCGGATAGCATAAAGCGTCCGTCGATTTCGGCGCACGAAGCGCGGCGAATCGTCCGGTGGCCGTTCGCGCGGAATTGGCGAACGCAAACCGACCGCGGCGACGCCCTTCGCCCATTCGACGGGCGGCCGCGCCCCGCCGTTTTGCCGGCGCACAAGCAGGCGCGCCCGCCTCGACGACTAGAGCACTGCCCGGCTACGATGGCGCATATCCTGCGTCGGCGAAATAGTTGGCGCAGGCTTGCGGGGTGATTTCGTCGAGGCATTGGCCGATGCGGTCCCAAAGGGCTGGCACGGTGCGCT